>Ga0265298_10004000_pt1 | contig 19054 bp, 25 predicted proteins | sample AusTroGonzalo_MG_3_FD_193486 | JGI IMG/M metagenome (GOLD analysis project Ga0265298, IMG submission 193486) | Bovine rumen microbial communities from tropical cattle in Woodstock, Queensland, Australia - Gonzalo_01 | ecosystem: Host-associated > Mammals > Digestive system > Stomach > Rumen ... | reverse complement strand
CCAGAGGAATCTATGAAACGGATTATCAGAGCTTTGTATCTGAAGTATCAGGATTCATAAATTCTTTTACGGCTGATATGGATAAACAGGTTGCTGATGTTGTAAGTAACGGCATACCCGGTGTCTATGTTGATACGGATGCTTTAGTGCGTGAGAATGAACAGCGGAAGAAGACTTTCGAGCAGCAGTTAAGTTGTCTTTGTTCGGAAGGTAATAGCGGAACTGATTGGAAGAAGATACAAGGTCTGTATGTGATGATGCGCAATGAGCTGGGCAGGAATCATGAAATGATATAATTATGCGATATAACGAAATGGGGATAAAGTTATGTCAAAGATACTGTTTTTAGCGGATCTGCACGGCAATATGCCTGCAACGCTCGCATTGGAAAAAGAGATCGAAAAGATCCGTCCTGACCTGATCTGGTTCTTGGGCGATGCCATCGGCAAGGGACCTGAGAGTGATAAGACATTGGACTGGGTCCGTGAACATTGTGATAAGCATCTGTCAGGAAACTGGGATCTGTTCATTGCTGAGCTCGCCAGAAACTGCCCGCCGGAAATGCAGGCAATGGAATTTTTCTGGAAACAGCTGGGGAAGGAGAGGCTTGACTGGCTGGAGTCCCTGCCTGCAGAAGCTGAGATCCTGATCAGCGGAATCAATTTCAGGCTTTTTCACGGCAGACCTATCGATGCCAACTACCACACATATCTGACCATGGATGAATTCCGTCCCGGATTTACGGATACGAAGGGAAATCTTCACGGCGGCTTTATCAGTGCGGATTGTCACACTCCTTATCTGCGCGAAATGGATCTGGGTTATGCGGTAAATACAGGCAGCGTCGGAAACTCTCTTGGCGTTACGAGGTGTCACGCTCTGATAATTGAAGGTGAGTTGGATTCTTCAGAAATATCACCAATTCAATTCTCGTTCCTGAGCATTCCTTATGATAAGGAGCTTGCCATAGCAAGAGCAGAAGAATGTCCTGATCTGCCTGCAAAAGAATCGTACATAAAGGAACTCTTAACGGGCGTTTACAGCAGATAGAGGTATTGCCGCTGTATATCAGAAAGTCATTCCGATGTAGTAGATCAGCATCATCAGGTTAAATGCCAAAAACGGAAGACTCAAGACCGCGTTAATGATGGTTGCGATCATTTTGCCTTTGCCGGAGCCGCTATGGTGCTTTGATATTGGTATAATGATGGAGATGCAGGAGCCGCTTCAGGAGAAATATGAGGATATGGAACATAAGACCGAAAACGTTGAACTGACCGTGCTGTGTCTGATACAGGATGGCAGCAGGATCCTTCTTCAGAACCGTGTGAAGGAAGACTGGAAAGGGTACACACTTCCGGGTGGTCATGTCGAGCCGGGAGAATCCTTTGTTGATGCAGTCGTAAGGGAGATGAAGGAAGAAACCGGTCTGGACATTATCAGTCCCAAACTGGTCGGCATTAAGCAATTCCCGATCCCAAACGGAAGATACATCGTTCTGCTTTTCAAAGCCGAAGAGTTTACCGGCAGCATAGTTTCTTCCGATGAAGGCGTTGTGGAATGGATCGAGACAGACAGGCTATCAGAGATCAATACCGTGAGTGACTTCCACGATCTCATGAAGGTGTTTAATGATCCTGAACTGAACGAATTCCAGTACATAGTCGAGGGAGACAATTGGATCATCAATCTGAAATAGGATTGATCGTCGAATGAATAAAAGAAGAGATTTATAACTATGGATAATTACATTGAAGGAAACAAGGCAGCTTGGGAAGAAGCATTTGATAAGAGAGATGCGTCCTGGGGTGCTGACATAACTGAGAAAATAAGCACTGAGGACTATGCTTTCTTCAACGAGGAGACCATCGCAGTTCTGAAGACGATCGACACGGAAGGAAAAGTCATTGGCCAGTTCTGCTGCAATAACGGACGCGAACTGCTCTCGCTGGTTAAGACCGGAAAAGCATCACGAGGCGTAGGTTTTGACATTGCCGAGAACCAGGTTGCATTTGCCAATGAGAAAGCAAAGGAACTGAATCTGCCGTGCGAATTTGTGGCCGCAAATATCTACGATATCGATGACAGTTTTAAGGAGTGTTTTGACATTGTTCTGATTACGATTGGAGCGCTCTGCTGGTTCGATGATCTCGACCGTTTATTTGCTGTGATTGCAAAGTGCATGAAGCCGGGTGCGGTGTTAGTAATTAACGAGCAGCATCCCTGCACCAACATGCTTACGACACCGGGTGATGAACTCTACGATCCCGCTCACCGTCTGGAGTGCCACTACTCATATTTTGAGCACGAGTGGACGGGAAACGGCGGCATGTATTACATGACTCTGAAGAGCTATGAATCAAAAACTTTCACTGACTATACACACCCCATGTCAGAGATTGTTTCCGGCATCTGCAACAACGGAATCGTCGTTACGGGACTGCAGGAATTCGATCACGATCTCAGCGGAGGCTTTACAGAGCTTGACGGCAGCGGTTATCCGCTCTCCATGATCATTCAGGGAAAGAAATGTTAAGCGAGGAAAAACATGAGCGGGAAGATAATTGCAGCATGCGGAAATGACTGTGCGGCTTGTCCGAGATATGTCGCACATCCTTATGAGAAGACGGAAGAAGAACTCCGTCATACGGCAGAGCTCTGGCTGAAGATCGGATACAGGGATCACCTCGTCACAAATGAGGAAATATCCTGCACAGGCTGCAAGCCTGAGAACTGGTGCAGATATCGCGTTGTGAAGTGCTGCGAGGAAAAAGGAATATCCAATTGTTCCGGGTGTGCTGAATACCCGTGCCAGAACATGAAGGAATGTTTTGAGATAACAAAATCTTTCGAGCCGATGTGCAAAAAGATATGTACCGAAGAGGAATATCTCAAACTGAAAACGGCGTTTTTTGAGAAAGAACAGAATCTGGAGAGATAAGCCGGGACAATGAAGAAATCCGTAAAGATAATGATCGCGGTGCTGGCCGTTGCAGTCATGGGAAGTTTTGTGGGTGATTTCTGAGCTTGATTTTGGATAAGTAAATGAAAAAGAAGGTTCTCAAGACAATATTGATCGTAGTAATCCTGGGATTTCTGGCGCTTTGTTTAATCCCGAGCCCTTTGAGTGGAGCAAAAGCCGCAGATGGCGGGACGAAAACATATACAACGATCATACCGGTCTTTTATGTTATTGACTGGAATAAGATCAGTCCTTCACCCCACAGCGATAAAGCCGATCCAAACAGCGAGAACTATGATCCTGATTATCCCAGAGGAGAGACAACAATGGGATTGCAGGTCTTTGTCTTTGGCATATGCGTATATGACGGGCGCCATACTGTTGAAGGCATTCATTCGCGCTGATATCGAATCTTGGTATAATGTAAGAGTCGGATGAAAAGAGTGCTTAACTCTGTTTGGAATAGGGGGACGGGTCATTATGTCAAAATTGTTCAGATTTAAATGTCCTAAATGCGGAAAAGTTCAGGACGTTCCGGGTGATGCACCATGTCGGAAATGCCATACTTTGGTAACCCTTCCTAAGGATGGTGTCATTCAACTTTACCGTATGGCTTCATGCGGCTGGTGGAACCATGATATGGAAGTGTATCTTAACGGTATCAGACTCGGTTGCGTGAAATACGAAGGTGTCGTCACCATTCCTGTGCCATATGGACACTATCAGGTCGTTGCGAAGTTTATCGATTATAAAGTGAGTCATTATAAAGGCCAGGGTTTGGAATTTGATATCACTCCTTATGACAGGATTATGTACCTTAGGGCTGCACGCTGTATTCCGGGATATGGCACCAACACTGTGATTTTGGAACCGGCTGTTTACGATGAGATGAAACAGCTCTGAATATAATTGAGGTTGCCGGGAAAACAGGAGGCGTCTATAAGCAATTTGTTTCCGTATACATGCCCAAGCTGCGGAGGGCAATTAGAAACCGATGATAAGCGTAAACTCATGATCTGCAGATCATGTGGAAATACTTATGACTACGATTATTTCGGCGAAGAAAACCTCATGGATGCGGCTGATAAGGCGCTGGCAGATAAAAACTTTTCTTCAGCCAAGAATATGTATTCCTTTATGCTCGATAAGGAGCCGTCAAACGTTAAGGCTCTCAGGGGATTGATACTGTCGACCAATAAGGTTACCAAACTGTATGACATTACCATGAAGATCAGGAACGGATCTTTTGCTCCCGGTACATTTAATCTTCAGAAGTACAGGGAGAAATGTGGTCCTGAAGATTCACAATTCTTCGAGATGACGGATAAGATTCTGGCTCTTCACAAAGAGTATGTTGAGCTTAATAAGAACAGGAAGGCTCTTGAGGCAGAAGCGGATTCCGACAGACAGAATAACAGTGAGCAAAACGGCGGATTTTTCTATTATGCTTCACCTGAAAAGCTCAGGTTGAGAATGATCATTGCTTCGATTGTTCTTGTGATTCTCGGAATCGTTACTTATTCTTTTGCGACAGATCCGGAAACGCCTTTGTTGTTGGTACTTTCTTTCGCGATTTTAATGATCATAACAGTGATCTACATTCTGGTGGCGCTGGTTGAGCTGACCAAAAGCATAAAGGAACGGAAAAATGTTTCCGTGACAGACCAGAATGACGTTGATGCCAAGCTGGAAGAAAACAATGATGAGATCAGCAGGGTCGTAAAAGAGATCAATGCTGTCTTCAAGGATATGAACAGTCTATAGTGCGTGGGGGTGCTATATGTCCGGAGAGAAGGAAAAATTAAGTAAGCTGTGTCTGGTGGGATTTATCCTTTCGATCATGCCGGCAATATACATGGTATTAGGCTTTTTTAGCAATTTGTTGCCACGATCGTTAAATATCGATTTCATCGAAAGATTTTTACCCGTTGCACTTATAGTATGTCCGCTGGTGGGATTGATCGTTTCCATAGCAGGAGTTGTCTCCGTCAGAAGAAACGGCAAAAGGGGCAAGTCGCTTGGCATAACGGGAATCGCTTTGCCGGGCATAGCATTGGTTGTCGGTATCTTTGTATTTGGCCCGGTTCTATTTAACGCACTCCTCTCGTCCTCAGGCAGGATGAATAATGAAATGAATTCCATGGGTAAATTAGGAGAAGCTGTAAATACTGAATACGACGTCAGTCAATACAGGCTGTATGAAGGATACGATTTTACGGACTTAACCGTAAGTGAAGAAGAACTTAATACATATGCAAAAGACAAACTGCAGGTATTAGACAGCGGCAATTACAGAAGCATAAAAGGCACATATCAGGATTACAATTTCCTCATTATCAGAAGCGACAAGCTTGATGTCTGGTTAAGCTTTAACCGTCCCTCAGGTTTCGAGTTTTATAAAGGATATGCCACCATTTACTATGAGGAAGCTTGGGAAATTGCAGCAACCAGACCTGTTGCGCTTGATGTATACAAGGATCCGTCTGACAGATTCATAGTTATTACCAATTGCAGTGACTACAAGATTATCTCGGAGTTTTTCGGGTAAACTGCGGTACAATTAACACAGAAATTCGTGGGGGTAACGATAATGGAATTCAACGGAAATGCAGGTCCTCTTCCGCCTTACAAATGCGGATGCGGAGAGACTTTTACGAGCAGGTTCTGTCCCAGCTGCGGCGCTCAGCGTAAAGAAGAAAAGACTTTCACTTGCGATTGCGGTTATACGGGACCGGCGCTCAATTTCTGTCCCGACTGTGGCAGGAAGATAAATGCTACTGCTCCTGCAGCACCTGCGCAGGAAACGGATGACGGTCCTGCGATCCCGTCTGGAAAGGCTATCCTGTTCAATATTTCTACCTTCGCTTCAACCAATCCGCCCGTCAGGACAAATGTGAGCGTATATGAGTATTCAGATACCCAGCTTCTTTTCGACAACAACGGTAAGCGCCGCCTGATCCCGGCTGATGTCATCGGACCTGCCATGGAGATCCTCAGAAAACACAGACTGGATGACAGAAACTTCAGAGACCCGAATGGCATGATGGGAGGCAGCGTAAATATCTCCTTCAAAGATGGCGACAGCTACATTCATACGTCACTTCAGGAGCAGGGCTACGCGGTGATGACTGCTCAAGGCGAACTGATGAATTTGTTTAATAACGCATAAAACTGAATATCATTGCTCAACTGGTGAGATGGGAAAATGATTAACGGAAAAAGAGTAATGGCTGCTAAAAACATTAAAAAGATAAAAGTTCCTACCGAAGCTGAAATCAATTTTGATTCCTATGCTACGAAGTGGAAAGACCAGATATTTGAAATTGACCCTGACAATTATCGTGAGGGAGTTATTGTTTTGTCTTCCGGTGACTATGAGCAGTTTTATGAAGCCGTGTTGTTGACGGAGAAATGTTTATATAACAACAGCGGCTGGGACATTCAAAAGGAAATTGCTTCGCTTGAGAATACACATACATGTGAAATGCGTTTCAAATGGAGCGGGACCTTGTCCATATACGAACGGATCACTAAAAATCTCAAATTGCCTTCCGGTGTTAGTTGCGAATATAACTTCCTTTTTAAAAAGGCTGATAAGTGATAGAAATGCATCCTGAAATGCTGTTTTCTCAGAAATAAGATGCATCTGCGGAAATAAATGCATCCTATAACAGTCGTTTTCATGAAACAGGATGCATTTGGCAATTATCTGTAATATGCGAAGGGTAATTCCCTTCGCACGCACCTTTTGCCGTTCATATATCCGGAACGACCGTTCATGTGTTTTTTATATACCGCCCACCGATCCCCTGATAATATCGCCTCAACAAAGCGAAAAGGAGATTGGAATATGGGATATGCAATCAAGACAAAGAACCTGGTAAAGAGGTACAAGGACAAGACGGCAGTCGATGGCCTGACGCTGACAGTAGAAGAAGGCGAGCTCATCGCGCTGCTCGGCGTAAACGGTGCAGGCAAGACCACGACGGTAAAGATGCTTACATGCCTTACCAAGCCTACTGAAGGCAAGTCGTCGATCATGGGACGCGACGTAGTTGAGTTTCCCGAAGACGTAAAAAGACTCGTCGGAGTCTCACCGCAGGATACTTCCGTAGCTGAGAACCTGACGGTAAAAGAGAACCTCGAATTCATGGCGGGCCTTTACCTCCCGAAAGACAAGGCGGAAGCAGCAGTGGTAAGAACGATAAAGGCTTTCGGTCTGGATGAGTTCCAGAACAAGAAGGCGAAGCTCCTTTCGGGCGGTTACAAGAGAAAGCTCTCGATCGCAATGGCGCTCATCGGTGAGCCGAAGGTGCTATTCCTCGACGAGCCTACGTTGGGTCTCGACGTCCTTGCGAGAAGGCAGCTGTGGCGTGAGATAGAGGCGCTCAAGAAGAACATGACGATCGTCCTCACCACGCACTATATGGAAGAGGCGCAGGAGCTTGCAGACAGAATCGTCATCATGACCGAAGGTAAAGTTAAGGCCATAGGAACTCTTGAAGAACTTGAGAGTCAGACAGGCAAGAAGGGTCTTGAGGATGTCTTTGTAAGCATCGTCGAGAATGTGGAATAAGGAGATTAAGACAATGAAAAGAACAATGGTATTTGCAAAAAGAAATCTGATAGAAGTATTCAGGGATCCCTTAAGCTGGATCTTCTGCATCGCCTTCCCGATCGTAATGCTCATCATCATGTCAGTCGTAAATTCAGCCATCCCCCAAGAGGCCGGCATGACGCTCTTCAGGATCGATAACCTGGCAGGCGGCATCGCGATATTCGGACAGATGTTCGTCATGCTCTTCACAGCCATCGCGGTCGCAAAGGACAGAAGCGGCGCATTCCTCACGCGGCTTTATTCTTCACCGATGAAGAGCAGCAACTTCGTGTGGGGATACATTCTACCGATGCTCTTAACGGCAGTAATCCAGGTCGTCATCTCGCTCATCGCAGCAGTCGTAATCAGCGTTATTTCAGAATATACGTTGAACATTGCGGGACTCCTGATGACGGTTGTAGCAGTCATTCCTTCGGCACTGATGTTCTCGGCAATCGGATTCATCTTCGGTGCAGTATTCAACGAGAAAGCCGCTCCCGGAATCTGCTCGATCATCATCTCATTGGGAGCAATTGTCGGAGGTATCTGGTTTGACGTAGAGGGCGTAGGCGGATTCATGTATAAGCTCGGAAAGTGTCTGCCGTTCCTGTATGCAACAAAGCTTGCACGAGCTGCGATCAGCATGGACTTCGGCGTAAAAGAGTTCTTCATTCCGCTCGGCGTAGTTGCTCTCACTGCAACAGTATTATCGGTAATCGCAGGCATTCTTTTCAACGGCAAGATGCGCGCTGACCAGGGGTAAATGATATACTCGAGTCATGAAGATACTTACGGAAACCGACAGTAAATACAAGGAGATAGAACTCCACGTTTGCAACAGCGCCCTGACTGACGAGGTCAGGGCAATTGTCGGTGAACTGCACGAGATTTACGACTATACGATTTCCGGAACAGATGAGATCGGCAACAAGCGCATGATCAGAAGAGCTGAGATCTTATCTGCATATTCTGAAGGGCAGCGCGTGATCGTACTTACTGGTGACGGCCGCTATGTCGTGCAGAAGAAATTATACGAATTGGAAACTGAACTTGGCGACGCGAGCTTCATCAGGATATCCAAATCCGAGATAGTAAACATCCACAAGATAAAGTCGCTCGACCTGAGCATCACGGGCACGATCAGACTCGTCATGAAGACGGGTTACGAGACATATGTTTCACGAAGAAACGTCTCCAAGATCAAAGAGAAACTTACGAAAGAAAAACTGGAGGGCAGGGCATGAGAGAAGTTCTGAAGAGAGGATTTATAAGCTTCGCGCTCTCATCTTTCGCAGGGCTCATAGTAAATCTCATAATTGACGTGATAATGAGTGGCACTCTGGGTGAAGGGTTCATCTCGATGTCGCCGGATTACGTGGTGCTCTTCCCGTCGGTAACGATCGCGGCATATGTAAACATACTGCTCTATGGTGTCATCGGTGCGACTTTCTCGCTGTCGGCATATATCTACGAGGTTGAGAAGATAGGCTTCATCATCCAGAGCATCATCTACTTTGTTATCACTTCATCCGTATGCGTCGGCATAACGATCCTGCTGTGGCAGCTCCACAAGTATCCGTCGGCATTTATTTCAACGCTGGCTGGTTATTTTGCAACGCACGTAATCATGATGGTCATCGAATATCGCAAGCTCAAGGCTGACATCAAGGCGATCAATGAAATGTCGGCGGATGAAGATTAATAAGCCCAAACAAATCTCTGTACTAAATGGAGCAGGAGCCCAAGGAAATATAAAATTGCCTGCAACTCAGCCAGAATAATTCCGGCTATGGCAAAGCCATTTCCCCTGGTATGCTTTCGACCGGAACTAATAAGTCCGATAAGCGAAAACACTATACCTGCACGATTAAAGACAAGTGTGCTGGCGACAAGTGTATTTACGACCGGATAGAAATAAGCTGTGTCGTATGATTTGAAATTGTAAAGACAGACAAACAACAGCAGAAGAAACATGGGTGACAGGAACGCAGTAATAAAACCAGTCACTGAAGCCTTGCTGAATTTTCTTGCCGGTTTATTCATATGACACTCCGCCAGAGATTAAATTAGAAATTGGTCGGTTTCAAAAAAGTCCAAGGAAATGTTCTCAGACAGATTCATTATAGCATTTATACCAGCAGGCGTTTAACTGTCTGCTCGGGAAAGCGAAGTCTGCCCATTTGAAATGATATAATTATTATCTGCAGAAAACAGGCAATCAACTGACGCTCTTGGGGATGAGTCGCTATGAAGATAACCAATCTTATTGAGAATACTGAAGGCAGACCCGGATGTGCTTATGCGCACGGGCTCTCTTTCTATGTGGAAACTGAGAAACATAAGATTCTGTTGGATCTCGGTCCGTCAGCAGAGACGATACATAATGCTGAATTGTTGGGCATCGACCTCTCTGCTGTTGATACCGTCATCTTAAGCCACGGACATTACGATCATTCGGGCGGAATAATTCCGTTTACAGAGGTCAACGATAAGGCCCTCATTTACATGCAGGAGTCTGCAGTTGAAGATTACTATGCTGATGATGGTGAGCAGGCAGAGCCGAGGTTCAGATACATCGGTATTGATAAGACCATCGCTTCACTGCCGCAGGTGCGTTTCCTGTCAGGCGATAAAGTAATCGACGAAGAACTTGAGGTTTTTGTAATACATAACAGGAGCCACGAGTTGCCGTCAACGAATAAAAGACTTTTGGTCCGTTCAGGAGATGAATACCGGCGTGATGATTTTGTTCACGAGCATTGTCTGGTAATCCGCTCGAAAGGAATGTCGGTCCTCATGTCCGGCTGCGCTCACAACGGAATTCTCAGCATACTTGATGCGTACAAAGATAAGTACGGAACGGTGCCTGATCTGGTAGTCAGCGGATTCCATCTGATGAAGAAAACGGATTACAGCGACAGCGAGATCGATGAGATAAAAGCGATTGCGGAGGAACTCAAAGATTACCCGACGAGGTTTGTCACTTGTCATTGCACCGGAACGACGGCATTTGATGTGATGAAGGGCATAATGGGTGATAAACTTGAATATGTTCACTCGGGCGAAAGAATAATTATATCGGCCGACAATAACTAAAATTTTTAGAGCAGGATTGTTTTACCAATATAAGATATGAATATGAAATTGAAAATTGCATTTATACAGCTCAGTTCGGGCACAGATCTTAATGAAAACCTCGCGAAAGGTAAGAGCGCCTGCATCGAAGCAAAGGAGAAAGGTGCCGACATAGCACTGTTCCCTGAGATGTGGAGCGACGGATATGAACTGCCTCAGGATGAAACTGAATTAAAGAAACTGGCCATCAGAAAAGACAGTGAATTCATTAATGAGTTTAAAGCTCTCGCAGCAGAACTCGAAATGGCGATTGGAATTACATTGCTTGAAGAACATGAGCCTGCGCCTCTGAATTCGGTTGTATTTTTCGACAGAACGGGCAAGGAGATCCTTCACTATTCGAAGGTGCAGATTTGTGCTTTCGCAGATGAGAAGGTTCTGTGCGGCGGCGATGATTTCTATGTGGCTGATCTGGACTTCGGAAGAGGAACCATTAAGTTCGGTTCAATGATCTGCTTCGACAGGGAATTCCCGGAGAGCGCCAGGATACTGATGCTCAAGGGCGCTGAACTCATTCTGGCTCCCAACGCATGTCCGATGGAAATAAACAGACTGTCAGCTCTGCGCACGAGAGCATATGAGAACATGGTGGCAGTGGCAACATGCAACTATCCCAAGGGACATCCCGACTGCAACGGAAGATCCACTCTCTTTGACGGTGTGCCGTGGCTCCGTGGTGAACCCGGAAACAGGGATATGTGCGTGTTCGAAGCGCCTGGAGAGCCCGGTGTTTATGTAGCTGAACTGGATGTCGACCAGCTGCGTCAGCACAGAAGCAACGACATCATGGGTGATAAATACCGCCGTCCTGAAAAGTATGGCATCTTGTCAGATGTTAATGTTAAGGGAGTCATCGGCGGAGAGTTTGTGCATTGGTAAAAAAGAGAGATAGAAACTGACAGACTTATATTGAGACAGTTCAGAGCGTCGGCATGAGAAGAGAAGCACACTTTAGGCAGAATATATATTTTCGAAAGGATGAGGCCGGAAATCCCATTTGGAAAGACACATATGTGTATGCGATGACGGCGGATGAATCATGAAAACCAAGTACTTTTCGGCAGACTTCTATAAGATGCTGTTGTCCGATGAACACGGAGAACCGACCTATACTTGTCCTTCGTGCAAGCAAAAAGGCTATGCGTTTGATCATGTTCATCCTGATCCGTTCCGGGGAGGTAACGAAATGGAATCATGCCAGGTTTGCGGATTCCCGTCTCACATGTTTAGGAGCAAAGAACAAGCCGTTTTTTGGAGAAAAAGCTGGAAAGAAAATGGTTCCAAAACCATTTCAGATATGCCATTGCCTGAGAGGATAGCATATGTAGATATGCTATATGACTGCGAGTACCGTAAAGAATACGTTATTCCCAGTGACGATGACATAAAGAATAAACGCCTGGATAAAAGGATTTTCACTGACAATAAACGCACGCTTAAGTTTGTTAAGGATGACAGCAATCTGACCATCACAAATGACAAAGGCGAAAAGTGGGAATTCCCATATGAAACTAACAGGATCTTTGAACTCGATGACGATAAGAGATTTGTCATGCTTATTGAAGAATGCGATTATGCAAGACTCCTTGCCAGTGATTATCTTGCAGTCAGACCTTCGGTCCGGTTGAACTATCCCGGACTTACGCCTGAGTTTTTCGGTTTTGTCGCCGTCTTCAGTCCGGATTGCATTTTTGAAGACAGAAGTGGTGTGGTTTATACTGCGACAGTCAGAAAAGGCAAGGGAGAGTTTGTTTTCGAAGATGATGAATTCCATAAAAAGATCGTCTCATTATGCGGCCGGATTAAAGATTTTATAAACACTCTGCCACCCAATGATCGCAGAAGGGGAATTCACCAGTACATCTTTTATGAGCTGGAGAGCATGGACAGAAGAGGTGATCCTTCCAGACATATGCCTCAGAATCTGATAAGTATTCTGAATCAGGAAAAAAGCATTTTGCCAAAGAAGCGTTTTCTAAGTGACGAGCTTGTCGAAGAATTATCGGAAATGGTCAGGGAGTATAAAGCTCTGAAGCGAGTTTAAGGCCTGTGTTTTTTCTGGAGGAATGAGTAAGGAATAGGACAGAATGATTAAGGGTAAGACATTTTATGAAGTATTGGGTGTTAATGCCGATGCTACTGAAGAGGAAATAAAGCGTTCATACCGTGAGCTGATTAAACTTTGGCATCCTGATCTGCATCCTGACGATGTGGAAGCGGAGATCAAGACGAGAGAGATCAATGAGGCATATGAGGTTTTATCAGATCCCGACAAGAAAGCGAGATATGATGAGATGCTTTCTCTGATAAATGATCCCGGGCCGAGCGACGTTCCGAAATGGGAAACAACCTGGGAATCTTACAATGATCAGTATGAGGATAAAACCCAAAACGATCACAAGTTTGATGAAAGGGCATATCAGGAATACAAATACCGGAATGAAGCAGGGAGCGCCAGAAAAGGGAAAGATCCGATTCTGAAAATAATCGGAGCAATGTTTTTTGTTCTCATCATTTTGGCAATTGCTTTATGCGTTTGTTTCTATTTTGCGGGAATAGAGATTCCGAGCGGCGAAGTATTGCTATTGTTGATTATTTTACCGGCATCGTTGCTATTTATAGTATTTCTGCATGTGAAAAACGGTGAATAATACTGATATTAATACAAACGGTTTGTACGACGAATGGAAAATTTAATCTCGTTTTTGTTATTATGTGGGCAAGGGAGGGATGAATAAAATGAAGAATAAAATCATATCAGCAGTTCTTGTATTAGCTATGGCTATGGGTGTTGCATCCTGTTCGAAAACAGATGGGAAGAGCAACAGAAGCAACGGCGACCGTGACCGTGACAGAGATACGGAAGATGTTGCTCCGGAGTCAGATGATGGTTATTTCATTATCGAGGATAAAAAAGACGGGCCTACGTTGGAAGGTTTGACTGATAAAGGAAAAAAACAGGAAACTCTTGTTATTCCTGCCGGTGTTCTCATTGGCTGCACTTTGAAAGATAGTATAGTTAAACATGTTTCTTTTGAGAGTGACGACGATATTGATCTGGATTATCTGCTCTCAGGTATAGACACTTTGGAAACCGTTGAACTGCCTGCAAATCTGACCGTGCTTCCTCCTATTGACTGTTGCCATAACCTGAAGGAGATAACGATTCCCAAAGGTGTTACAGAAATTCCCTTTAACACGTTTTTTGCTGATGATGCTCTTGTGACAGTTACCATTGAAGGTGATGTTACTGTAATTGGCGATAATGCGTTTATGCAATGCTATGCTTTGGAGAACATTAATATTCCTGATTCTGTAACTGAAATCGGTCCCCAGGCATTCAGTAAGTGCACATCCCTGGGCACCGTTACTTTACCTAAGGGATTAAAGGTGATAGGCCGTAATGCGTTCAGTAATAACGATGGCGGAATCGACACAGTTATAGTTCCGGAAGAAATGGAATTGGAAGATTGGGTTAAGCATTCTTTCGATCAGGGCAAAGCTGAATATACGGTAATAGTCGTGGAAGGATCCTGGGCGGATATTCATTTTGATGAAGTTTTTGATGGACATGTGATTAAGAAATACGCATAAAGGAATTAAGGATATGAAACATACTGACAGAGGAATTTCTTTAGCAGCAGATGCTGATGCTCCGTGCAAGGCCTAGCGGGCGATACCTTCACGGAGCAAACGATAACATATCGTCTGGTCAGGCTTTGCGCACGAAAATGAAATAATTATTTTCCGGGAGCAAAGTTATGAATAAACTATCCACTATCAAAGAGCTTAAAAGCTTTCTGCTTTTATGGTTGTCTCAGACGGTTTCAGAACTGGGTACAGCCATGACTAATTATGCATTGGTTATTTGGGCATACCAGAAGACTGGTTTGGCCTCAAGTGTTACGATGCTTACCTTTTGCATGTTCCTGCCGACTATACTTTTCAGATTCATTGCAGGAACTTTTGTTGACCGCAGGAACAAGAAAAGGATCATGCTTATAGCTGATCTGGTTGCTGCTTGCGGTTCACTGATCGTGTTTTGCCTGCATTCAGGTTCAATGCTTGAGATATGGCATCTGTATCTCATCAACATAATTCTCAGTTTCATGAATTCTTTTCAGGAATCGGCATCCTTTGTTGCCATCAGCCTTATCGTTCCCGAGAAGCATTACACAAGAATCGGAGGACTTCAGGGCATATCCGGTTCGATAGTGTCGATCCTCGCACCAGCACTTGGAAGTGTGCTTTTGGTTGCGGGCGGCATGGAGCTGGTACTTGTATGCGATCTCGCAAGTTTTGCTGTTGCATTCCTGGTCCTGCTTTTCCTCGTTAAGATCCCTGAGATCAGGCACAAGGAAACGGAGAACGAGCCGTTTCTCAAAAGCTGCAAGGATGGAGTCAGATTCCTGCGCGATAACAAAGCATTGCTTCATCTGACTCTGTTTATTGCCGTTGTTAATCTGCTGGCCAAACTCGGAAACGACGGCCTGCTTGCACCATTTGTGCTGGGGAGGATAGGCAACGACCAGAGGATGTTGGGCATCGTCCAGGCTGCGACTTCAGCAGGTGTCCTCGTCGGCAGCATAGCAATGACCGTGCTTAAGCCAGTGAAGAAAAAGGCGCGCCTGATATTCCTCTGCTGCGCGTTCATTTATTATGCTGAAGTGATGATGAGCATCTCGGTTCATCCGGCGGTCTGGAGCATCTGTAATTTTGCAGGTTACATTGCGGCGGTCATTATGGGAGCAAACCAGACGGCGATCCTTCGCGAGAAGGTGCCCGTTGAGATTCAGGGCAGGGTGTTCTCGGCTCATGATACGATAATGAACTGCACCAATCCGTTGGGTCTGCTGCTGTCAGGTTATCTGGCGGATTATGCTTTCGAGCCGTTTATGAGAACGGAATCACCGTTGCAAAGTGTCCTCTCGATCGTTTTCAAACCCGGCAGCGGGTCAGGAATAGCGGTGATGTTTTTTATCGTAGGCATCATCGGAATGCTGATAAGCATCACGCGGTTGAGGAAGAGCGTATACCGGGAATTGGATCAGGACTGAAATGATATAATGAATCCGTCTGAGGACATATCCTCGGACGGATAATTATTTAGGGATAGGAAAATGATCAGACGATTAAAAATCACATTATCAGTTTTATTGGCCTTCTGTATTCTCACGCCGGTGAGATAAAAGGATTTGAATTATAAAGGAATGCTTTTGGAGGAATAATTTATGTATTGCAGTTCTTGCGGTTCGTTGATCAAAGATGGCCAGTCCTTCTGTGCCAATTGCGGAACACCTGTTGCTAATCAGGCGTCACAGCCTGCTGTTCAGGTTCAGCAGCCTCAACCCGTTGCACAGCCGCAGCCGGTAATACAGCCTCAATATGCCCAGCCGGTATATCAGCAGCCGGTTGCAGCAAAACCGGAAAAGGTCAAAAAATCCAAATGGGCTTCGATCGCAGCATTTGCATGCGGAATACCCTCTCTGTATTTGTGCTGGGTCTTTTATCTTAATGTCATCAGCGTAGTAGTCGGTTTCGCAGGAATGATCCTCGGGGTCGTCGCCATAACAAAGAAAAACGGCAGGCTCAAACCGATGGCGGTTATCGGTCTTATCCTGAGTTTTATCGGATTTGCTTTTGCCAGTCTGGTTTGGATCTCAATATTATGGTATCCGGAAGCCGGCAAATTAGTTGAGCCTGTCATGGATTATCTCTATTAATTTGAGATACGGATCAACTGAATTGGGGTTATTTTAGGAAAAACATGAAGAAGTTATCTTTAAGACTTTGCTCTTTGCTGATGGCGCTGGCATATCGATCGATACACCCTCTTTCGGCACTGTAGGTCCCGGTGATAACAAGAGTGAATATGAGAGGAAAATATGACTGCATTTTACCGGCTACGGAGAGTTCGTGAAAATAGACGGAAGCTGCAAAATGCGTTCTAAGGAATATGAGGGAATACTGGAACTTGAAGATGAGAAGTGAAAAAGAAGTGATAGACACAGTGCTGAACACTGCACGTGAAGATGAAGCAGTAAGAGCTGTGATACGGACGAATCTGGTTCCCAAAAGGGAATTTGATTATTATAACTTTTGCTTTGTCGTAAGCGATATTAAGAAGTTTGATGGTGACGTCTTTGCAGATTGTTTCGGTGAAAGAATACTGCTATATAGAGCCGACAGGAACTATCCGGAAATTTTCCCGGGCGGCACCAAAGCTCATCTGATGGTGTTTGACGATGGCATAACGATTGCAATTAATGTCATGGGCAGGGACGATTTTCTGTCCAGATATAACGGGGAACAGAAATCTGAAAATGTATGGATCGGCGATACTTATCTGAAGATATTGGATAAAGATGGCTTGTTGCCGGAGATAGAACGCTTGGATGAAAAACAGACATGGTTTTGTCAGAAACCTTCTGAGGAAGAGTTTAGCGAAACATGCAATGAATTCTGGTGGGTATTAAAAACTTACGCTGAATATACACTTAGAAAAGAATTGCCGTCTGCAATGTTTTATTTGAACATGGCGGTCCGTGATCTCTTAAACAAGATGATAAGGTGGGACCTGTTCCTTCAGGCCGGGCACCCGGTAAACATGGGCATCCTGGACAGCAATATGGAGAAGCTTCTGGGCGAAGAGAAGTTTTCGATTTATAAGAAGACTTATCCGGCAGCAGATTATGAGAGCATGTGGTATGCCTTGGACTCCGTGGTTAAGTTATGGAGCATGATCGCAGAAGATGTCTCCAGGCATTGCGGTTATGCCTATTCGAAAGATGTTGAGACAAACATGATCAGGCTGATAAAGAACATGGGCAAGAGGGATTATCAATGATTCAAAAAATATGCCAATTACTTAAAGATGAGCTTTTAGACAATGGTTATGAATATGGTTTTTACCTAAACGGAAAGACGTACAAACCGGATATGTCAAATGGATTCGATGAAGAATTTTTTGGCCGGTTATTGTCGGAGTACCGCATTCAGGATCCTCGGGATACCAGGCAGGCAAAAGTGGGTACTTGTAATGACATCGTTGTTTTGATGAAATCCATTCTCGATGAACAAGGTGTCCCGAGTAAGATTTGGCTTTTGCATAACAGGCAACTTGGAAAGTTCCATACGGTTCTGACTTTTTATTTAGAAGACAAAACCATATACCTGGAATTGACGCCTCAATCCACGAAGCCCTGGTATGGGAAGGAAATAGTTTTTGATAACGAGCAGAGTTTCATATCCGAATATGGTAAAGACGGTTGTGAAGTAATTGAGATAACGGATTCTGTTGTTATTGGAGAGAAGCCTGAGTTTATTCTTTCCAGAACGGTAATCAGGTAATCCATGGAAGGTTTTCCATGAGAAGCAACAGTGAAACAAACTATGTAACGCTTTTGATAAAAGGATAAACAATCAACTGAGACCTTCAAGTGATATAATGTCTTAGGATTTTAAGGAACTGTAGGGGGTAGTTATGAAGACTTTCTGTGATTATTGCGGAAGCGTCATTGATGACTCGATAGAACAATGTCCCAACTGCGGTGCAGTCAACGTTCATATTCAGAGAAGCGGTAACCAGGTTCCCAAGACAATAGAAGAGCTCCAGGCCTTCGCTCAGGCACAGGGCATTCCTCTCGAGAAGATGAGGTTTTTCATAGGTATTGATTACAAGGAACCCCGCGCATTCGGTATCTACAAGGAACCTTCCACCGGCAATTGCGTCGTATACAAGAACAAGGCAGACGGTTCACGTGCGATACGTTACAGGGGTACCGACGAAGCTTATGCGGTCAACGAGATCTATCAGAAGATGAAGGCCGAACTCCTCGAACGCAAGCAGGCTGATCTGAACAGAGGCAAGACCACCAACAGCTACCAACCGAAGCCGGCAAGTAACAGCGGCCGTCGCAAGGGCCGCAATGGCATAATGTGGGGCATTCTCATCACCGTAGCAATAATGTTTGTTTTTGCTTATATCGTGATGATCGTAACCGACTACAATTCACCGAACAGAGGCTACTACGATTACCAGGGAACACCTTACTACTACAGCGGCGGTGCCTGGTATACTCCCGATGATAACGGTGAGTGGGAACGAACCTATAATGCTCCCGACAGACTTGAGGAGAATTACAAAGATTACTTTGAGGCCAAGGATTACAGAGACCTGGATGCCGATTATGCTGATGATATCGAAGAATATCAGACAGAAGAATACTCCTACGATAACGACGATGATGACGACAGCTGGAATGACAGCAACTGGGACGATGACGACTGGGATTATGACTACGACGATTACGATTATTATGACTCAGACTGGGATTCGGATTGGTAATTTGCGTTACTAA
>Ga0265298_10003999_pt1 | contig 19056 bp, 17 predicted proteins | sample AusTroGonzalo_MG_3_FD_193486 | JGI IMG/M metagenome (GOLD analysis project Ga0265298, IMG submission 193486) | Bovine rumen microbial communities from tropical cattle in Woodstock, Queensland, Australia - Gonzalo_01 | ecosystem: Host-associated > Mammals > Digestive system > Stomach > Rumen ... | reverse complement strand
ACAAAAAAGCTGTATCTTTGCACCGCTTTTGAGCAATGTACTGGGCTATGGTGTAATGGTAACACTGCAGATTCTGGTCCTGCCTTTCCTGGTTCGAGTCCGGGTAGCCCAGCAATAAAGGAGACGCAAATGCGCCTCCTTTTTTTTATTGCTGGGCTACCCGGACTCGAACCAGGAAAGGCAGGAGGAAACCTCCTTTTAATTTGCTCCGCAAATCCGTTCCCTACGGTCACTCTGGCGGCCCTCCGGGACCGCGGTCTCGTTCGTTGCCTCACTCGCTCCAATACGTTTGCACCTGCGTTTCCCCGTGCGTGACCCTAATCCGCACAAGGTTTCCAACTGCACCCCTCAAGGTATAAAAAGGTTTCCAGCTGCACCCAGTAAAACGGAATCCCGACAGCGAAGCCCGTCGGGATCCCGTTTTACCCGGCCTGGAAGGCCGGCAGAGTGGAATGGAACGAAGTGGAATTTTTACATTAAGCCAAACGAATAAAGGAAACTTGTTTACTTTATCGTGGCGTGTAAAAATGGGCTAAGCCAATGAAACGGGTTTGGGGCGTCGCCGCCCCAAACTAAAAAAAGGTTGTTCCTAATACGCAGATAGGTTTCCAGCTAACAACTTTTTAGGCCCTGAAAGGGCCATAAAAGTCAAAAAAGACCGAGCACCGAAGGTGCGAGAAAAAAACACCGCACCTGCGTCACACACAAGCTACTTCCCAGACCGATACAAATCCAGCAGTTTCCGGGCCGCCCCAAACGAGCTAACCTCTCCGCACAAAACCGCCTTCTCATACTCAGCCAGCCTATCCGCTATCTCCGGGTTGTTGTAGAAGCCGTTCATTAGGGATTCGTTGATGGTCTCGTACATCCAGTATTTGGCCTGCTCGTTGCGGCGGTACTGGAAATAGCCGTTCTTTTTTACAAAGTCTATGTACTGCCAGACCATGTCCCAGACCTCTTTTATCTTGAGTTCGTAGAATCCGGAGTAGGTGATTACCTGGGGTGTCCAGCCGCTCTCCGATGGGGGAAAGAGGTGGAGGGCGTTGCGGAAGGAGCTGGCAGCCTGCTCGGCCTTGACGGCGTTGTCACCGTCGGCTTTGTTGATGACTATGCCATCAGCCATCTCCATGATGCCGCGTTTGATGCCCTGCAGCTCGTCGCCCGTGCCGGCCAGCTGGATGAGCATGAAGAAATCAACCATGGAGTGGACGGCTGTCTCACTCTGGCCTACGCCTACGGTCTCGACAAATATCTTGTCAAAGCCGGCGGCCTCGCACAGCACGATGGTCTCACGGGTCTTGCGGGCCACGCCGCCCAGTGAGCCTGCTGCCGGGCTGGGACGTATGAATGCCTTGGGGTGGACGGCCAGACGCTCCATGCGGGTCTTGTCACCCAGTATGCTGCCTTTGGTGCGTTCTGAGCTGGGGTCTATGGCCAGTACGGCCAGCTTGCCGCCGTCCTTGAGCACGTGCAGACCAAATGCGTCGATGCTGGTGCTCTTGCCTGCACCGGGTACGCCGCTTATACCTATACGGACCGAGTTGCCGGAGTAGGGCAGGCACTTCTCTATCACCTCCTGCGCTATGGCCTGATGCTCAGGCTTGAGGCTCTCAACCAGAGTCACGGCCTGACTGAGCACCGTGACATTACCCTTGATGATGCCGTCCACATAATCCTGCACGGAGAGTGTGGGGCGGCTCTTTCTCTTAAGGTAAGGGTTCACGGAGCCGGGGCTGACTACACCGCTGTTCACGGCCAGTCCTTTGTACTCATCACTGTTTTCGGGATGTTCCATTGGCTTGACGATGTATGAACTTGAGTGCTATCCAGGCTATGAATCCGCAGAGCAGATATATCATGGTCTGGCAGAAATGCAGTACGAATGACATGATCTGGGCCTCATTCAGCTTGGCTCCGTATATGCCCAGCATCTTTACTATTGCCAGGTTCCAGGGGCCGGCTCCGTTGGGGGTGGGCACCAGAACGGCCACGCTGCTGGCAGCAAAACAGGCCAGTCCACCTATGGGGCCTACGGCTGCGGTAGAGGGCAGGCAGTAGAATGCCAGATAGAGTTCAAAGTAGTAGCATACCCATATTCCCAATGAGTAGATAAGGAACAGAGGCAGGCGCTGTATCTTCTTGAGGGACATGAATCCCTCCCAGAATCCAAGTACAAAATTCTTTACCTTATCCCACAGGCGGAATCTTACGCCTACCCACCAGCATACGGCGGCAAAGATAAGTATGCCTGCGGTCCAGTACCAGAACCGGGCCTGTTGCAGCAGGGGTACGCTCTCTACGGCGAGTGCGGCTGAATCGGCATCGGGAGTAAGAAGCAGGGTGAATTCATTCCATGAAACCAGCACTCCGGCCAGGACAATGAGTCCCAGCAGCACGGCATCCACCACGCGCTCGGCTACCAGCGTGCCCAGACCTTTGCTGAACGGGACACGGGCATTCTGCTCCAGCATGCCGCAGCGGCATATCTCACCCACACGGGGTATGATTATGTTGGCGGCATATCCGGTGAACACGGTAAGCATCGTGTCTTTCTTGGGTACGTCATATCCTATGGGTTCCAGCAACAGGTTCCAGCGCAGGCCACGGAACAGGGGTCCCAGTGCACTGAATGAGAGCGCTGCTATAAGCCAGCCCCAACGGATGCTGCGCATATCGGTCCAGAAACGGCTGAAATCATAGTCGCGGTAGGTATAGTAGAGAACCACGGCCGATATGATCAGCGGGATGGCAATCTTGAGTGTGGTTGAAGTTATCTTTTTCATTACAAAGTGTTCATCCTTTGGATGATTTTGCCTACCTTTGCCGCGTGAATGCGGCAGGAGGTCAGCATTCAATGCTGCGAAGATAACAATTTTTCGCGATTGTTTAACCAAACATATTCTATATGGACGTTGATGCGGACAGTAAGACCCAAAAAGGCTCTAGGCCAACATTTCCTGAGGGATATGGATATCGCTCAGCGTATAGCCGGCACTGTTGATCTGCGCGCCGACCTCCCGATTCTTGAGATAGGACCCGGTACAGGCGTCCTTACACAATTCCTGAGTCAGAAAAACCGTGAGCTCAAGGTGGTTGAGATAGACACCGAGTCTGTGGTATACCTGCATGAGAACTACCCCGCACTTAATGTGATTGAGGGTGATTTCCTGCAGCTTGACCTGAGCACTCTGTTTGACGGCCGTCAGTTTGTACTTACAGGAAACTATCCTTACAATATATCCAGCCAGATATTCTTCAAGATGCTGGATTACAAGGAACTCATACCCTGCTGCACAGGCATGCTGCAGCGTGAGGTGGCACAGCGCATATGCTCCGGTCCGGGAAACAAGGACTACGGCATACTGAGCGTGTTCATCCAGGCATGGTATGACGCCGAATATCTCTTTACCGTTAATGAAAACGTTTTTGACCCGCCTCCAAAGGTCAAGAGCGGCGTTATCCGTCTGGTACGCAATAACCGCCGCTCACTGGAGTGCAACGAGGCCCTGTTCCGCAAGATAGTGAAAGCCACGTTCGGAATGCGCCGCAAGATGTTGCGAAACTCCTTAAGACAGGTCTATGAGAAAGACTCCCCTCTACCGGCGGACTGTCCGTATCTGGACAAACGTCCGGAGCAACTGTCAGTTGAAGACTTCATTAAACTGACACTTATGGTTGAGGGTAAAGCCTGAGCCGTAGAGAAAAGAAAACAGAACGTTTACCCGGTCCAACTTCAGGACCAAAATATTCAGAACTATGGAGGAGAAGGAATTTCTGGATAACATCATTGAAGTAATCAAGAGCCAGGATTCGGCCCGTCTCAAGGCAATCCTGGAGGATATGCACCCCGCCGATATAGCCGAGCTGTGTGACGAGCTGGACGTGGATGATGCCCGTGCGGTTTACCGCCATCTGGATAATGAGACCGCAGCCGATGTGCTGGTTGAGATGGATGAGGACAACCGTAAGCGCCTGCTGGATGAACTGCCGTCAGACGTCATCGCATCCAAGTTCATCGATAATATGGATACCGATGATGCCGTGGATATCATTCAGGACCTGGATGAGGACAAGCAGGAGGAGGTGCTGGCGCACATCGGTGATATAGAGCAGGCCAGCGATATCGTTGACCTGATGCAGTATGATGAGGATACCGCCGGTGGTCTGATGGGCACCGAGATGGTGGTTGTGAATGAGAACATGTCCATGCCGGAATGCCTGCAGGAGATGCGTAAGCAGGCCGAGGACCTGGATGACATATACAACGTCTATGTGGTTGATGATGACGGCCGCCTTAAGGGTGTGTTCCCGCTCAAGAAGATGATAACCAACCCGTCCGTATCAAAGGTAAAGTACGTGATGGATGAGGATGTGATAAGCACCAAGGTCGATACTCCCATCGATGATGTGGTGCAGCTGATTGAAAAGTATAATCTGGTATCGGTCCCGGTTGTTGACAGCATAGGACGCCTTCAGGGTATGATCACGGTCGATGATGTCATCGATGAGTTGCGTGACCAACAGGAGCATGACTACCAGATGGCATCGGGTCTTACCGGTGACGTTGAGACCGATGACAGCGTATTCCGCCAGATGATGTCACGTATCCCGTGGCTTCTGATAGGTATGATAGGAGGTATCCTCAACTCCATGCTGCTGGGTAAGTTTGAGCCTACACTGCAGGGTTACCTGGGACTGCTGCTGTTCATTCCGCTTATCGGTGGTACGGGAGGTAACGTGGGTACCCAGTCATCGGCCATAGTGGTACAGGGTCTTGCAAACGGTTCGCTCAATACATCAAATATATGGAAGCAGGTGTTCAAGGAGAGTGCCGTAGCTATGCTTAATGCAGTGGTACTGTCACTGCTTGTGCTGGCATACAATATGTATCAGTTCGGTCCTACCCAGATAGTTACATATGCTGTTCCGGTGAGCCTGTTCGCCCTGGTCCTGATAGGAACTCTATGGGGTACCCTGCTGCCGCTTATCTTTGAAAAGATTCACATCGATCCCGCCATCGCCACCGGTCCGTTCGTACAGATTACGAATGACCTTCTGGGCATGGGCATCTACATGCTGGTGATTTCACTGATAATATAGATACAAATTACATTCTTTTTAACAAATCCCCGTAAATAGTAGGTTATTTGCGGGGATTTGCTTTTATTTGCATCTTTTGGAACCAATCAACAAGAATTATCCGAGATTATGAGTGAAGAATTGAATAAAGAGAAAGCCTTGGAGCCGGTTGAAGAGGCAAAAACAGATGCCGTAGAGAATGGTGTGGTTGAGGAAAAGGAGAATGCCGCAAGCGTCAACACACGTGAAGAGGTTATAGCCAGGCTTCAGGAGATGGTGGGTGATATCTCACAGGCCAAGCGTCCGGAGCTGGAGTCTCTTAAGCAGGTTTTCTATAAGTTGCAGCGTGCTGCCCAGGAGGAGCAGATAGCCGCGTTTGTAGCCGGTGGCGGTACAGCCGAGGAGTTTAAACCCGAGCCTGATCCGCTGGATGAGCAGTACCGCAAGCTCATGAACATAATCAAGGAGAAGAAAGCCGCCGCCCAGGAGGCTCTTGAGGTAGTCCAGAAAGAGAACTACAAGAAGAAGCTGGAGCTTCTGGAGCAGTTCAAGGCTCTCATTGAGAAGGCCAACACCGAGGGTGCCTCATACAATGAGTTCAAGGCCCTGCTGCAGGAGTGGAAGGATATTAAGGATGTTCCGGCCGATAAGGCCAATGAGCTGTGGAAAGCATACCAGCAGTATGCCGAGCAGTTCTATGACATACAGAAACTCAACAATGAGTTCCGCGAGTATGATTTCAAGAAGAACATGGAGGCTAAGATTGCCATCTGTGAGGAGGCTGAGAAGCTGGCCGATGAGCCTGATATCGTAGCCGCTTTCCGTAAACTCCAGAAACTGCACCAGGATTACCGTGAGACGGGTCCCGTATCAAAGGAGTCCCGTGAGGAGATATGGAACAGGTTCAAGACTGCATCGACCGTAATCAACAAACGTCATCAGCAGCACTTTGAGCAGCTTAAGGAGAAGGAGAAGGAGAACCTGGACCAGAAAACCGTCATCTGTGAGCTGCTTGAGGGTATAGAGTATGACAAGCTCACCACATTCCAGAGCTGGAATGACAAGACCCAGGAGGTGCTTGCCCTGCAGAAGAAGTGGAAAGACATAGGTTTTGCACCTGCCAAGCAGAACCAGAAGATATTTGAGCGTTTCCGCGCCGCATGTGATGATTTCTTTGGCCGCAAGGGTGAGTTCTTTAAGCAGGCCAAGACCGATATGACAGCCAACCTTGAGAAAAAGACCGCTCTCTGTGAGCAGGCCGAGGCCCTTAAGGATAGCACTGACTGGAAGGAGACTGGCGATAAGCTGGCCGAACTCCAGAAACAGTGGCGTGAGATTGGCCCCGTACAGAAGAAATACACCAACTCTATCTGGAAACGCTTTATCGGCGCATGTGACTATTTCTACGAGCAGCGTGACAAGAACACATCATCCAAGAAACGTGAGGAGAACGCAAACCTTGCAGCCAAGAAGGAGATTCTCTCCAAACTTAAGGCTTTTGATGCCGCAAATCTGACTGATGACGACACCAAGGCTATCCAGCAGCTCATTGATGAGTGGAACGGCATAGGATTCGTACCCTTCAAGGTTAAGGATAAGATTGCAGCCGAATTCAAGAGCATATTGGAGTCACTCGGCCAGACTGCAGTTTCCAGACGCGGCCGCCAGCAGCGTGGAGGAGCAACCCGTGATGCAGGAACACCGCGTGAGAGACTTATGCGCCAGTATGAGCAGAAGAAGGCTGAGATCCAGACCTATGAGAATAACATAGGATTCATGAATGCATCCAGTAAGGCCGGTAACAGTTTTGTTGATGCTATCAACTCTAAGATTGAGACTCTTAAGAAGGAGGCGGAGGAGCTGCTCGCTCAGATCAGGGAACTTCAGTCGGAAGAATAAATACCTTGCGGCGGGTTTCTCGCGCCTTTGGCGCTCGGTGGTTTTCGCTTTACGGCCTGAAGGCCTTAAGCGTCAGGCTGGAAACCTATCTACGTATTAGATACACGACATTTTTTTAGTTTGGGGGCGGCGACGCCCCCAAACCCGTTCCGCGGGATATATCCCGCTCCACTCTGCCGGCCTTCCAGGCCGGGTAAAAATGAATCCAAACAACGCTTTGCTGTTTGGATTCATTTTTACTGGGTGCAGCTGGAAACCTTTTTATACCTTGAAAAGGTGCAGCTGGAAACCTATCTGCGGATTAGGAAAAATCAACCAATATCCGGAAGACCTTGCCGGGGGCGGCTACCCAATTCTGCATGGCGGCTAGGGCGGATTCCGGTTTGACGATGGCAGAGATGAGCTCGTCTTTGGGACAGGTGCCGCGCTGCAGGTAGCGGATTACCGCCTCAAAGTCAGACGGCATGGCGTTGCGGGAACCGCGGATGTTGAGTTCCTTCTTTACAAAGAGTCCGGTGTGGAACGTAACGTCATTCTTGGAGTAGCCTATGCAGACTACGCGCCCTGAGAATGCCACCTCATCAATGGCGGCCTGGTATGTAGGTACGCTTCCTACAGCCTCCACCACTACAGTCGGACCCAGGTCCGATGTAAGCTCCATAAGCGTGGCATGTAGGTCCTGCTCCTTTGAGTTTATGGTATAGGTCGCACCAAGACGGCGGGCCAGAGCCAGCTTGTCATTATCCAGATCCACTGCAATGACTGTGGCTCCGCGCAGTGAGGCACGTACTATGGCTCCCACACCAATCATTCCGCAGCCAAATACCAGAACGGTATCGGAGTCGGTAACATCGGCCCTGGATACGGCATGGAATCCTACGCTCATGGGCTCTATCAGGGCGCAGTCACGGGGTGATATGCCCTGTGCGGGTATGACTTTCTGCCATGGCAGCACCATGTAGTCACGCATGGCACCGTCACGCTGAACGCCCAAAGTCTCATTGAACTCACAGGCGTTGCTGTGACCTGAACGGCATGCGGCACAATGTCCGCAGTTGGTGTAGGGGTTCACGGTTACGGTAAGTCCCGGAGTGAGGAACTCTGGCACACCTGCACCCACGCTCTCTATCACGGCACCTATCTCATGACCGGGAATGACCTGCTCCTTGGCCATGAGGTTACGGCCCAGGAATGTATTCAGGTCCGATCCGCAGAATCCTACATACATTATCTTGAGCAGTACCTCACCGGCTCCTGCCGTGGGCTTCTGTGCCTGCTCCACAATCATCTCTCCCTGTGCGGGAATTCTTATCTGTCTCATATTCTATTTTTAGTTTCAAAATGTGGAAAATGTGGAAAAGGGGACAGTGACTTCGTCGAGCTAAACCTTCCCCTTTTCCACATTTTCAATTAGTCAATAACTTTGTGTCCACGCCAGCCGTACCATGCACATACTGCAAAGCAGATGAGCGGAATGATATAAGCCAGGCTGGGGTTACCCGTAAGTGACACCTGGAACTTTGCGGTAAGCAACGGCAGTACCGAGTTACCCACGATGGCCATTACCAGGAAGGCCGATCCGCTCTTGGTCTCACCCTTAAGGTCGGTAAGAGCCAGCGAGAACTGTGTGGGATACATGATGGACATGAAGAATGATATACCCATCATTGCGTAGATGGCAGTCATGCCGTGTGACAGGCAGATGACCGCGCACAGCAAAACGTTTGCAAGTCCGTATACCACCAGCATGTTCTTGGGCTGGAACTTACCCATGAGCCATGCACCTACCCAACGTCCTATCAGGAACGATAGCATATAGAAGCCGAAGAGGGTGGTGGCCGATTCATGTGAAAGGCCGGAATACTTTACGCAATACACAATGAACAGGCTGTTCACTGCAGTCTGGCCGCCGTTATAGAAGAACTGTGCAATGACACCGTTACGCAGATGACGGCGCTTGAGCACGTGGAATGAAATAAGCTTGCTGTTCTCCTTGTCACTGTCCTCAATCTCAATACGCGGCAGCTTGGTGAAACTGATTACCAGGGCAATCAGGATGAGCACTATGCCGAAAATGGCATATGTAAGCTTGAAGTTATGTATCTCGGCATCAGGGAGCGTACCGGCCGATGCATCATCAATAAGGATAAGCTTGCTCAGGAACATGGCTGCAATGAATGCACCCAGACCGTTGAATGCCTGTGCCAGGTTGAGACGGCGCGGAGCTGTGGCGGGATCGCCCAGTTCGGTCACGTAAGGATTGGCTGCGGTCTCCAGGAAGCACATACCTATGGCCACGATAAAGAAGGCGCACAGGTAGAGCGGGAAACTGTAGAGTGACGTTACCGGGATGAACAGCAGTCCGCCCACGGCCGATATCAGGAGTCCCAGTACTATGCCGGCCTTGTAGCTGTAACGCTTCATGAACATGGCTATAGGGATAGGGAACAGGAAATATGCGAACCAGTATGATGTCTCCACGAACTCGGCCTGACCCTGGTCGATATTGAACAGTGACATCATCTTGTTTACAACCGGTGACAAAAGGTTGTTGCTTATAGCCCAAAGGAAAAACAGGCTGAATACCATTGCCAGTGCAACGGTGTTTTTATTTGTTTTCATACTTATTCTGACATGTTTTTAATATAAGGTAAATCTATTTCCGTATCGATACCGTAGAAAGCGGCCGCGTTCTCTCCAAGGAACTGCTCTTTCTCACGGTCAGTTAGAAGGGTAGACTTAAGTATAAAGTCATATGACATGCGGTAGGTTATGGCAGTTATGGTACGGGGGTAGTCCGATCCCCACATCAGTTTGTCCATACCTACCTCATCGGCAGCCTCACGTATGGCGCGCACCGCTCCGTCAAACGGATAGAACTCACTGTTGAACAGCCATGTGATACCGCCCGATTCAATCATCACGTTCTTGTGGCGGGCCAAACGTATCTGTTCCATCCAACCTGGCCGTGTAACCATACCAAAATGGCCTACAGCAATCTTAAGGTCAGGGAACTCCTGTATTACCTCTTCCATCTCAGGCACCTGAACGTCACCGTCCTCAAGGGTGATGGACAGGAACAGGCCTTTCTCCTGCATGATACGGAACATATCCATCATATCAGTACTGGTAAGGCTGATGCGTCCGGTGGGCGTCTGCAGCCTGTGACCGGGAATGGCAATACCCTTGAACCCTTGGCCTATCAGCTTCTTGGCCTGCTGCAGCCAACCGGGCTGGCGGTAATCGGCCATGCCGCATGTTATAAAGCGGTCGGGCCAACGGTTCTGCACATCGGCCAGGTACTCATTCTGCAATCCGTCTATGAATTCCTGCACCACTACGGCAGCCGTAACCTGCGCATAGTCCATGTTGGATAGGAAAATCTCGGCGGTGTTACGGCCGTCAATGATGAACGGGGGTACCATCTGGCGGACCTCACCCATAAACAGTGAACGGCCGTTCTCAAGCGTACGTATGGGCATGCCGTTCACCACGGTGTCCTGACGCAGCCACAGATGGGAGTGTGTATCTATGATTTTCATCATGAGTTGCACCAGGTTACTCGCTGTTGACTGCCTATGATTTCACGTACCTCAAATACCAGGTCCCAGTCAAGCGGCTCCTGTACTGCCTCAATGTTCTTGAGCACATTGGCAGGATTGGCCGAGCTGAAGAGGGTGGTTGCTATACGCGGGTTGCTGTAAGAGTACTGTACTGCAAGCTTCTCTATCGATGTACCGCGGCTCTTGCAGTGCTGGGCAGCCTTGGTGCAGGCCTCTACCAGAGGTTTGGGTGCGGGATGCCAGTCCGGTACACCGCGCTCGGACAGAAGTCCCATGGCCAGCGGGGAGGCATTGATTACGCCTATGCCCTTCTGCTCAAAATAACCCAGATAATCATTCAGCTTATCATCATTCAGGCAGAAATGGCAGAAGTTGAGAATGCTCTCCACAGTACCTGCAGGTGCATGGTCAACCACCCATTTTAGGTTCTCAAGCTGCAGGTCGGTTATACCCACATGGCTTACGATGCCTTTGTCACGCAGTTCAACAAGTGCGGGCAGGGTCTCATCAACCACCTTCTGCAATCCGCCGGGCAGTGCAGCCTGGAACTCTATGTCATGTACGTTTATAAGGTCTATGTGGTCTATGTTGAGACGCTCCATGCTCTCGTACACACTCTCAGTGGCACGTTTGGCACTGTAATCCCAGGTGTTCACGCCGTCCTTTCCGTATCGGCCCACCTTGGTGGACAGATAGTACTTGTCACGCGGGATATCCTTGAGAGCCTTACCCAGAACGGTCTCAGCCTTGTAGTGACCGTAATAAGGCGACACGTCAATAAAGTTCAGACCATTGTCAACGGCAGTGAATACCGCCTCAATCGCTTTTTTCTCATTGATCTCATGAAAGACTCCGCCGAGTGATGACGCACCAAAGGCCAGCCTGGCCACTTTCATTCCGGTCTTTCCAATCTCGTTCTTTTTAAGCATAATCAGTTGGATAGTAATTTATTAAAGGTTAGCAATTATCTTTTATATGTTATCTTCTGTCTGTCAGCTCTTGTCCCTTTTCATAATCTCGTCCCTGCACTCCTCCATAAGCCACTTGGGCGTGGATGTGGCTCCGCATATGCCCACCGACCGGGCACCGTCAAGCAGGCTGAAATCTATGTCCTCCTTACCTTCTATCATATATGATTTGGGGTTCACGTTAAGGCACTCATTGAACAGCACCTTGCCGTTGGAACTCTTGCGTCCCGACACGAACAGAATCACGTCATGACGGCTTGCAAACTCACGAATGTTCTCACGCCGGTGTGACACCTGTCCGCATACCGTGTTGTTATGCACGAACCTGCGGCCCTCCGGCACACGCTCAGCTATTTTCTCTATCAGCTGGTTATAGCTGGAGGCTGATTTGGTTGTCTGTGAGTAGAGGAATATATCCTTATTGAAATCTATACGGTCTATCTCATCGGCCGATTCTATCACTATGGCCGTACCGTCAGTCTGACCCACCAGTCCCAACACCTCGGCATGTCCTTTCTGACCGAATATCACTATCTGGCCGGTATCACTGTCCAGTTCCTGATACTGGCGGTGTATGCGCTGCTGCAGTTTAAGCACCACGGGGCAGGTGGCGTCAATAAGCGTGATGCCGTTGTCACGCGCAGTCTGGTATGTTGAAGGCGGTTCACCGTGTGCCCGCAGGAGCACCTTGGCCCCCTGCAGGTTGCTGAACTGCTCATGGTTGATGGTCTTGAGCCCAAGGTCCTGCAGGCGTTCGCACTCAATTCCGTTATGGACTATATCGCCCAGACAATACAGCTCACGGCTGCGGCGCAGTTCCTCCTCGGCCTTACCTATTGCCGAAAGAACGCCAAAGCAGAACCCTGAGTCATTGTCTATCTCAACCGTCATATCCTATTATTTTACTGCCTTGAGATACTGTTCCATAAGCCACTCATCCTGCTGCTCAACAGTCATGTTGCTGTTGTCTAGCACAATGGCGTCATCGGCCTGACGCAGGGGTGATACGGCACGGTGTGAATCTATGTAGTCACGCTCACGAACATTCTTGAGCACATCCTCATATACAGGATTTTCTCCTTTGAGCACCAGCTCGTCATAACGGCGGCGGGCACGGATCTCATCAGTTGCGGTCACGAATATTTTGAGCTGCGCATTGGGGAACACCGTAGTACCTATGTCACGTCCGTCCATGATTATGGCCCCCTGACGGCCCATCTCACGCTGCAGGTCAACCATGGCCTCCCTTACAAAACCTATGGCCGATATGGGGCTCACGTTACCTGACACCTCCATACCGCGTATCTGGCGCTCCACGTTCTCTCCGTTAAGTATGGTGTACTGCTGTCCGTTCTCATGACCGAACGATATCTTTATCTGGGGGAGTTCACGGCGCAGAGCCTCCTCATCAATGCCGTCCTTACCGATAAAGCCGCGGCGCATGGCATAAAGTGTCACCGCGCGGTACATGGCACCGGTATCTATGTAAGTATATCCTATCTTCTTGGCCAGTGCCTTTGCCATGGTACTCTTGCCACAGGACGAATGACCGTCCATCGCTATGATTATCTTTTTCATATGTTGAATCCGAAATTGCAGATTAATGATGACTCTGAAACCTGGTACTTGCCGTATGATATGTCAAACATGATACGGCCAATCCTGAGTCCGGTGCCAATGGTCATGCCGGTGAATCCCTTGCTTCCCTTCTCAGCCAGCTCCTCACGGTTACGCAGGTTACAGCCGTAGGCAATATAAAAACGGTCCGTAAGGTTCAGGTCAACCCCCAGTGATATGTGTCTTTTAAGTATCTCGCCGAATCCCTTGCGTGCATCGTCCGCAAAATAGAAATCCTTTGCATCCCAGCGCGTAAGGTTATCCATCGATAAGGTAAAACGCAGCGGGGCATGCTCAGGCTGCCATGTGATACCGGCACAAACGTCAAACGGCAGTTTCTGGAAAGTGTTCTCAAATGCCTTTATCTGACCGCCCAGGTTGGTTGCTGCCAGACCTATGCTTATACCTTTATCAGGAGCATTGTACAAGAGCCCCAGGTCCACACCGATTGCCACCGATGTCATGGAACCGTAACGGGATGTGATCAGGTTGCCGGTCACGCCGCCGCTCAGGTTATCTGTAAGCATATAGGCCCAGGTGGCACCTACGGCAATGTCCTTAGCGGTAAAGGTTCCGGTCACGGTGCCGTCGGCAGTTGTCTCTTTCATCTTGCCGTAGCTTACATAGCGGGCGTTGAACGCATAATGTGACCGTTCATCAAACAGGTCGCTGAACTGCGCACCAGCAACCGTGGTGCCGGAGAACCATGTCATGGCGTTGAGTCCCAGCAGACGGGTCCCGTTTGCTGAAAGGAGTGCGGGGTTTGCAACAAACAGCGCCGGACTGGCATCATAGACTGATACCACACGGCCGCCCAGCGATGAGCTGTGGGCAGCAACCGGCAGCTTGAGGAACTCAAAGGAACTCTCCAGACTCTGCGCCTGAACGCTGCCTGATAGAATCAGGCATGATACCAGTGCTGCTGTCAGTAGGTTTCTCTTCATCGGGAACAAATGTACAAAAAATACCTTTTGCTAATAACGTTTTTAAGAGCCAAAGAGGTACATCAGTCGGCAAGAAAAACAAGCCGGATATTTTTTTAAGGGAATAAGGACGTATTGCAGGTGCCGCTACGTTTATAAGACAGAAACAGGGATAAAGAGAGAGCCTTGTTAAGTATTAAAAATACACAAAAAAGGGCTTATGTTATCCGTGATGACAAAAAGAGTAGTATTTTTGCCGTTAGATAATAAAGGTGCCTAAAAACTAAACTATTAATAATTATGGAAATCAAGAAATCTGAACGTGCCGATCTTGAAAGGGGTAAGAGTACTTCACTCCTGATAGGATTCGTAATGGCTCTGGCTGTCATGTTCGTGGCGCTGGAGTGGACTCAGAGGGAAAAGGAAGACAATTCCGATATTTTCAAGGCTCCGGACATTGTTCTTGATCAGGAACAGATTCCTATCACCATGCCGGAAAAGAAAACCGTTCCCCCTCCACCAGCAGCTGTATCAAATGCTGATGTAATTGAGATTGTTGAGAATGACTCTGAGGAGCCCGAGGACGTAATGGCCTCTGTCGAGGATAACGTTGAGTGGCATGATATGGATGAGGTTGAGGTATTCGAGCTTGAACCCGAGCCTGAGGTAGAAGAGATCTTTATGGTTGTTGAGGATGCTCCTGAGTTCCCGGGTGGAACAGAGGCTCTCCTTAAGTATCTTAGAGAGCATATCAAATATCCGCCAATCTGCCGTGAGAACAACATTCAGGGTCGTGTACTTGTTTCATTCGTTGTAAACAAGGACGGATCAATCGTTGATCCGGAGATTGTAAAGGGCGTTAACCCCTCACTTGATAAGGAGGCCCTCCGCGTTATCGCAGGTATGCCTAACTGGAAACCCGGTAAGCAGCGTGGTAAGGAGGTACGTGTAAAGTTCACCGTTCCGGTTAACTTCCGCCTGAACTGATTAGGATATCAAATACATAGATTGCGAAGAGGCCGCTTCCGGCCTCTTCGCTTTTTTATATTCGTTTTGTTGTGATAATTCAAAACAACTTGTTACTTTTGCATTTGATGAAGACTTCAAAACAGATTCAAGAGGATTTTGAGAGCTATCTTCAATCCCTGGACTATTCACGAAAGCCGGATGAACTGTACGCTCCCATAAGATATGTGCTATCGCTTGGCGGCAAGCGCATACGCCCCACGTTCCTTATCATGGCATATAACATGTATGCCGATGATATAGAGAGCGTGTTCAGCACTGCTGCCGGGATGGAGATATTCCACAACTTCACGCTGCTGCATGATGACCTCATGGACCGTGCCGATATGCGTCGCGGAAAACCCACAGTGCACAAGAAATGGAATGACAACACGGCCATCCTGTCAGGTGACGGAATGCTGGTACTTGCCTACCGTTATCTGGCCCTGACCAAATCACAGTATCTTAAGCGCACTCTTGACCTGGCTAACGAGACATTCACCGGCATCATGGAGGGTCAGCAGTATGACATGGAGTTCGAGACCCGCAATGACGTGACTGAGCAGGAGTATATTGAGATGATACGCCTCAAGACATCGGTCCTGCTTGCCGCATGCGTTGAGATGGGTGCCGTCCTGGGTGGAGCCTGTGATGCCGATGCCCGTCTTCTCTATGAATTCGGTGAGAAGATTGGTATTGCATTCCAGCTTCAGGATGACCTGCTGGATGTATACGGTGATCCCGCCGTATTCGGCAAGAAGATAGGCGGCGACATACTTTGCAACAAGAAGACATACCTATATATAAATACATACCGCCTGGCCAACAAGGAACAGAGAGAGGCTCTGGACCGTTGGGCTGTATATGACGGCAATGATCCGGATTCAAAGATAGCCGGGGTGCGTGCCATCTACGATGCGGTTGGCGTAAAGGGGATGTCGGAGAAACTGATAGGCTCGCTTTTTGATAAAGCTATGGCCAAACTGGATAAAGTAAATCTACCTGCCGAAAAAAAAGGATTATTAAAGGACTATGCAGGCAGTTTATTAAATAGAGTATTATAGAACTATGCCCTACAGAAGACTACCTAACACTGACAAAGCCAGAATCCGTTCACTGGAAATGGCCATCAACAGGATGCGTTACAATGAGTATTATGCTCCGGTAATGTCACCCGAACTATTCTCCAAGGCTGACAAGAAACTCAACCAGTTCAAGGAGGCTGTTGACAGATATGTCAACTCATTGGAATCACAGGTGACCTATTCCAAGTCTGAGCCCTATCAGACCAGACTCAAGAATGCCAAGATGTATGTATCCCACTATCTTACCGTATTCAACATGTGTGTAAAACGCGGTGAGATGAAAGCATCAGACCGGGAATTCTACTCAATCCCGCAGGAATCGGGCGAACTGCCTGATATGTCAAGTGATATAGCAGTGATCCGTTGCTGTGAGAACACGATCAACGGAGACAAGCAGAGGACCGCAAACGGCGGAATCCCCATTTACAACCCCACCATAGCCAAGGTAGCGGTTCATTATGACCTGTTCAAGGAACTTTACAACAAGCAGTGCAAGCTGCGTTCGCTTACCGATGAGGCCCTGCTGGTGGTATCGCTTATGCGCCCTCAGATTGACGAGGTGATACTTGAGGTATGGAACTCCATTGAGAGCTATTTCTCTGACCTTACGGGTGAAAAGAAACTCAATGCCTGCCGTCAGTACGGTCTGATATACTATTACCGTTCCGGTGAAAAGGCTGATTGACACTCACTGTCATGTCTATGACGAGGCATTCCGTGAGGATCTGCCCCAAGTCATGGAACGTGCCCGTGATGCCGGTCTTGAGTATCTCCTGCTGCCCAACATAAATCCGCAGACTCTGGATGACCTGCTACGTGTGTGTGACACGTGGCCCCATATGTGCCGCCCTATGATAGGTCTGCACCCCGAGGACCTGGATGCCGATTTCCATAGCCAGCTCAATCATCTCAAAACCCTTCTTGATGAGGACCGGAAAGAGTTTGGAACCCACCGCTATATAGGTATAGGTGAGACCGGCCTTGACCTCTACTGGGACAAATCGCGTCTGGCGGACCAGATAGAGTCTTTCCGCATACAGATTGAGTGGTCCCTGGAGTATGACCTGCCCATAGTGATACACTCCAGGGATGCGTTCGCAGAACTCTACAAGGTGATGTCGGATTACAGGGACAGCGGCCTAAGGGGTATATTCCACTGTTTCTCCGGCAGTGCCGATGAGGCGCAGGCTCTCATGGAATTCCCGGGTTTCATGTTTGGCATAGGCGGCGTGCTTACCTATAAGAAATCCACCCTGCCGCAGGTACTGCCGCTCATACCGCAGGACCGCGTGGTATTGGAGACCGACTGTCCCTATCTGCCGCCGGTGCCGTTCAGGGGTAAACGCAATGAGCCGTCATACATCGTCAATACCGCACAGGCTATGGCCCAGGCATACGGTATAAGCTTTGATGACATAGCCGGCATCACATCAGGCAACGCCCGCCGTCTCTTCCGCATCGGGTAAATACAATATCCGCAAGGTTAATCCGTTTATTCTATACCGCACCCCAAAAACAGGTGCGGCATTTCTAAATGAGGAAATTCAGGGAGTTCAAGCGGATAAGGACCATCCTTATTGTAGTAGCCATAATAATAGCCTTCATATCGCTGTTCGTATCACAGTCACTGGTCAAGGACCTGTCACGTGAGGAGCATTCCAAGATGGAGTTATTTGCCGAGGCCTATCAGCTGCTCAGTGATGCCGATGAGAATACGGACCTGAGCCTGGTGCTTGCTGTGATATCGGGCAACCAGACTATCCCCGTAATAGTGGTCGATGAGAAGAATGTAATACGCAACTATATAAACATAGAGATTCCCAAGGCCGATACCCTGGCATATCTCACCGGTTACGTGGAGCGTATGCGCGGACTTGGCAACTCAATCAAGATATACTTTGACGATACTGATGAGTCACACTACAATGAGGTATGCTTTGATGAGTCGCTGCTTCTGAACCGTCTTACCGTCTATCCGTACATTCAGATGGGCGTGGTGATGCTCTTTGTGCTGATTGCCATATTCGCCCTGCTCAGTTTCAAGAAGACTGAACAGAACCGCGTATGGGTAGGCCTGTCCAAGGAGACCGCCCACCAATTGGGTACCCCCATATCATCTCTCATGGCATGGACGGAACTGCTCAAGGACAAGTATGACGATGAACTTATTGCCGAGATGGAGAAGGATGTGGACCGTCTGCAGATGGTGGCCGAACGATTCTCCAAGATAGGCTCCATGCCTGAACCTGTACAGGCCGATATGGTAGGAGTGCTGAATGGCGTGATTGATTACGTGGAGCACCGCTCACCCGCAACGGTATCTTTTGTGCGTGATTTCCCCAATCCTCCCGTCAATGCCCGCGTAAACGCATCGCTGTTTGGCTGGGTCATTGAGAATATCTGCAAGAATGCGGTTGATGCCATGAGCGGTAAGGGAACTCTCACCATCAGGCTTGCAGAGGACCGCAACTACGTGATAATTGATGTCACCGATACAGGCAAGGGCATTGCCAAGAACTCCTGGCGCAGTGTGTTCGATCCCGGTTACACCACAAAGGAGCGTGGTTGGGGCCTGGGACTGTCACTAGCCAAACGTATAGTAACGGAGTATCACAAAGGCAAGATCTACGTAGCCCACTCTGAACTGGGCCGCGGCACCACCTTCCGCATTGAAATTCCCAGATAAAATACAATCGCACCTGCGTTTCCCCGTGCGTGTCCCTAATCCTGACTCGGTTTCCAGCTTGGTATACCTAGGTGCACAAAGGTTTCCAGCTGCACCCAGTAAAACTAAGGCCTCGCGAGCAAAGCTAGCGAGGCCTTAGTTTTACCCGGCCTGGAAGGCCGGCAGAGTGGAGCGACATGGAATAAAATGGAATGTCGCGGAACGGGTTTGGGGCGTCGCCGCCCCAAACTA
>Ga0265298_10003998_pt1 | contig 19058 bp, 14 predicted proteins | sample AusTroGonzalo_MG_3_FD_193486 | JGI IMG/M metagenome (GOLD analysis project Ga0265298, IMG submission 193486) | Bovine rumen microbial communities from tropical cattle in Woodstock, Queensland, Australia - Gonzalo_01 | ecosystem: Host-associated > Mammals > Digestive system > Stomach > Rumen ... | reverse complement strand
CGAGACCACCGGCGTGGTTTCCACCTATATCCACCTGGGCGGCAAGGTCGGCGTTATGGTTGAAGTGGCCGCCGACGCCGAACACCGCGGCAACGAAACCGTGAAGACTTTCGCCCATGACCTGGCGCTGCAGATCGCCGCGGCCAAGCCCGAAGCGGTCCGCCGTGAAGAAGTGGACACCGAGAAGCTCGAGAAGGAAAAGGAAATCCTGCGGGCCCAGGCGCTGAACGAAGGCAAGCCCGAGAAGATCGTCGACCGCATGGTCGAAGGCCGGATCGAGAAGTACTACAAGGAAGTGTGCCTGCTCGAGCAGCCCTTCGTCAAGGACGGAGACAAGAACATCAAGGGCCTGATGGCCGAAATCGCCAAGGAAACCGGCGCGACCCTGGATATCGTTCGGTTCAGCCGCTTCGAGCGGGGCGAAGGCATCGAGAAGCGGAAGGACGACCTGGCCGCTGAGATCGCCGCGATGCAGAAATAATCAAGGCAAAGCAAAACCGGAGGCTTCCGAAAGCCCCCGGTTTTTTGCGCGCGTTTTTCAGGGATGGACGAAGGTCCCGATATCGCTGCCTTCCAGAACGCGGATCAGGTTCTCCGGATCATCCAGGCCGAAGACCCGCACCATGGGCACCCTGTTCTCGGCGCAGAGGGCAAACGCGGCGGCGTCCATGACCTTCAGGCCGCGTTTCAGGGCTTCGGTATAGGAGATATCCTTGATCAGGACGGCGGAGGGATCCTTCTGGGGATCCGCGGTATAGACCCCGTCAATATTCTTCGCCATCAGGACGGCATCCACTTCCATTTCCACCGCCCGGAGGGCGACGCCTGAATCCGTCGAGAAGAAGGGATTGCCCGTGCCGCAGGCGAAGAGGACGACCCGGCCTTCGGACAGATGGCGGCGGGCCGCCATGGCGTTGAAGGGCTCCGCAAAGCGGTTCATATCCACGGCGCTCTGGACTACCGCGTCCAGCCCGGCTTTCCGCAGGGCATCCGCCACGCAGAGGCAGTTAATCACAGTCCCCAGCATCCCCATCTGATCCGCCGTGACGGCGTCCATATTCGCGGAAGGCCCCTGCCGGCCGCGCCAGATGTTACCCGCGCCGATGACGATCCCGGTTTCCACGCCCATATCGTGGATGCGGCGGACGATCCCGGCGATCCGGTTCACCTTATCAAAATCAAAGAGGTCGGTATCCGCTTTCAGCGCTTCCCCGCTCAGTTTCAGAAGGATCCTTTTATAGACAGCCATACGCTACCCCTCCCGGTTTTCTTTTTTCCGCGGCTATTATACCATGCCGGAACGGATTCGGAAAGGGCAGGAAAAATCCTGAAAAAAAGCCTGCGGGAATCCGGGGAAAAACCGCGGCTGAAAAGCGCCAAACCCTTGACAGCAAAAGGGCTGCAGGGATATAATAGGCCGTTGTGTTTCCGGACGAGACCGGGAAAAACAACGGATTTTTTACTGAAGATACAAGAGACTTCTGCACGGGAGGAAACGCATGTTACCCGCCAACGATACCCGGGAATTCCAGACGATGCTGCACGAGCAGGTGGACAAGCGGCGGACCTTCGCCATCATATCCCACCCTGACGCCGGCAAGACCACGCTGACGGAAAAACTGCTGCTGTACGGCGGAGCGATCCGCAGCGCGGGCAGCGTCAAGGCGCGGAAGACCGACAAGCACGCCACCTCCGACTGGATGGAGATCGAAAAGCAGCGCGGCATCTCCGTGACGAGTTCCGCGATGCAGTTCGTTTACGACGGGTACCGGATCAATATCCTGGATACCCCCGGGCACCAGGACTTCTCCGAGGATACCTACCGGGTGCTGGTGGCGGCGGACGCGGCGGTCATGCTGCTGGACGCGGCAAAGGGCGTGGAAGCGCAGACCATCAAGCTGTTTAAGGTTTGCCGTATGCGGAATATCCCGATTTTCACTTTTGTCAACAAGATGGACCGGGCGGCGAAGGATCCCTTCGCCCTGATGGAGGAGCTGGAGCAGGTGCTTGGCATCCGCAGCTGCCCGATCAACTGGCCCATCGGCGTGGACGGGGACTTCCAGGGCGTCTACCACCGGGACACGAAGATGGTTGAGCTCTATACCGGCGGGGACCACGGAAAAAAGATGGTCGAGAAAACCGACCTGGCCATCGACGACCCGGCGCTGGAAAAGGTACTGGAAAAGCATTACCGGGACCGGCTCAGCGAGGAGATCGAGCTGCTGGACGAGGCCGGGGACAGCTTCGACCTGGACAAGGTCCGGGCCGGGGAGCTGACCCCCATGTTCTTCGGCTCCGCCGTCACCAATTTCGGCGTCGAACCCTTCCTGGACCGTTTCCTGTCCTTTACGCCGCCGCCCCTGCCCCGGGAGAGCGACGAAGGCATGATTGAGCCGGAAGCGCCGTTTTTCTCCGGATTTATTTTCAAGATCCAGGCCAATATGAACCCGGCGCACCGGGACCGGCTGGCGTTCATGCGGATCGTATCCGGGGCATTCGAAAAGGGCATGGAAGTATGGCATTCCGGCACCGGCAAGACCGTGGCGCTCAAGCAGCCCCAGCAGTTCATGGCGGACGAACGGGAAGCGGTGGAGGAAGCCTGGGCCGGCGACATCATCGGCCTGTTCGACCCCGGAATATACCGGCTGGGGGATACCCTGTCCACCGGGCCGAAGATCCACTACGCCAACATCCCCGTGTTCGCGCCGGAATTCTTCAACCGGGTGCGGCCGCTGGACAGCATGAAGCGCAAGCAGTTCCAGAAGGGCATCAGCCAGCTGGCGGAAGAGGGCGCGATCCAGACCTTCCTCCGGACCGAGACCGGGCGGGAGGAATTCATGGTCGGCGTGGTCGGCGTGCTGCAGTTTGAAGTGCTGGAGCACCGGCTGCGAACCGAATACCAGACGGAAATCGTGATGGAAGGCATGCCCTTCCGCTTCGTCCGCTGGGTCGTAAAGACTCCGAAGCCCGTTGAGGACCTGAAGCTGACATCCACTTCCGGCCGGGCGAAGGACAGCCACGGACGGGACGTGTTATTATTTGAAAACGAATGGAGCATCCGGCTGGCCTGCGAGAACAACGAGGGGCTGGAGCTGAAGGAAACGGCGGACCGCTGATTCCGCCGGCGAAGGAGAAAGAAGGATTCATTCATATATGATTCGGGAAGATATACGGAATATCGCGATTATTGCCCACGTGGACCACGGCAAGACCACCCTGGTGGACCAGATGCTCAAGCAGGGCGGCGTTTACCGGGAGAATCAGCAGACCGTTGACCGCGTCATGGACTCCAACGACCTGGAGCGGGAGCGGGGCATCACCATCCTGAGCAAGAACACCGCCGTCCACTACGGCGGGCACAAGATCAACATCGTCGACACTCCCGGCCACGCCGACTTCGGCGGCGAGGTGGAGCGGGTGCTGAAGATGGTGGACGGCGTGCTGCTGCTGGTGGACAGCTTTGAAGGCCCCATGCCGCAGACCCGCTTCGTCCTGCGGAAAGCCCTGGAACTGAAGCTGAAGGTGCTGATCGTCATCAACAAAGTGGACCGGCCCGACGCCCGGTGCGACGAGGTGGTCAACGAGATCCTGGACCTGCTGATCGACCTGGAGGCGGACGAATCCACGATCGAGAACCCGATCCTGTACGTATCCGCCCGGAAGGGCACCGCGACCCTGGACCTGGAGATCCCCGGTACGGACCTGCGGCCCCTGTTCGACGCGATCCTGAAGTATATTCCGGCGCCGGAAGGCGACGCGGAGGGCCCCGCCCAGGTCCTGATTTCCACGATCGACTACAGCGAGTACGTCGGCCGGATCGGCGTCGGCCGCGTGGTCCGCGGGAAGTTCACCGAGGGCATGAACGTGGTGCACACGAACCTGGAAACCGGCGCCACCAGCCCCGTATGGCGGCTGGGCGGCCTGTTCCAGTACGACGGGCTGAAGCGGGTCAACGCCCAGGAAGTCGGCATGGGCGACATCGTGGCGCTGTACGGCGCCGAGGATATCTCCATCGGGGATACCGTCTGCGCGCCGGACAAGGTTGAGGGCCTGCCCTTCGTCAAGATCAGCGAGCCCACCGTGACCATGACCTTTTCCGTCAACGACAGCCCCTTCGCGGGAAGGGAAGGCCAGTACGTGACCAGCCGCCACCTGCGGGCCCGACTGATGAAGGAACTGCAGACGGACGTGAGCCTGCGGGTCAACGACACCCAGACCACGGACTCCTTTGAGGTCTGCGGACGGGGCGAGCTGCACCTGTCCATCCTGATCGAGAACATGCGGCGCCAGGGCTATGAGTTCGCCGTCAGCAAGCCCCAGGTCATCTACAAGATGATCGACGGGGTCAAATGCGAACCCATGGAGCGCCTGATCATCGATACGCCCCAGGCATCCGCTGGCGCCGTGATCGAAAAGATCGGCCGCCGCCGCGGCACGCTGGAGCACATGAGCGGCACCGACCGGGTCCGGCTGGAGTTCATCGTTCCGTCCCGGGGCCTGTTCGGATACCGCAGCGAATTCATGACGGACACCCGGGGCGAGGGCATCATGTCCTCCGTCTTCGAGCGCTACGAGCCTGTCAAGGGCGATATCCCGCACCGGAACGCCGGGGCCCTGATCTGCTTCGAAACCGGCGTCAGCACCAGTTACGGCCTGTTCTACTCCCAGGAGCGGGGCACCCTGTTGATGGGCCGCGGGGAAAACGTATATATGGGCCAGATCTGCGGACAGAACGCCCGGCCCGGCGACCTGGTGGTCAACGTCTGCAAGGCGAAGCACGTAACCAACATGCGGAACGCCTCCGCCTCCGAAGACGCCATGCGCCTGATTTCCGTGCATCCCCTGACGCTGGAGGAATGCCTGGAGTTCATCGATGACGACGAGCTGCTGGAGATCACACCGAAAAACCTGCGGATGCGCAAGCGCCAGCTGGACCACTCCCTCCGGGCCAAGGCCAGGAGCCACGGGACGGAAGCGTAAAGCAACACGGTATACATTTCATGACAATCCCTGCACAATCATTCAGGGATTGTTTTTTATATCCGGATCATGCAGTGCCGGGTGTGGAACCGGGGCAGAATACAGGCCGGAACCTGCTTTACACCGGTTCCTGCCGGTTGTCCCGTATCCGGTTTTTCTGAGCAGCGCCCGCGAAACAGAGAAAAACCTTTACAGCGGAAAAGCGGATATGGTATAATCCTAATAGTTCCAGAGGAACCAATAACATCATACGAAGGAGCAAACGCTCCGGAAAGGGGTAATCCCAATGAAACGTTTACTTTCCATCCTCCTTGCCCTGATGCTGTGCATGACGGCGTTTTCCGTACTGGCAGAGGAAACCGTCTCAGAATTCGCCAATGATGAAGTCGGTCTGACTGTTCAGGAGAACGCTCTGCCCAAGGTGGAGCTGAAGGAAGCTTCCCAGGCGACGAAGGCAGGCGACGACGTGGTCAACCAGAACAACGTGTACACGATCAAAACGCCTGACGGACTGACCATTACGCTGAACGCCGCCAACCTGAGCTCTTTCCTGGTACTGACCCAGAGCTATTATGCTTCCCTGGATATTTACAGCCGCTTCAAGGATGATGCCACCGCGACGAAGTTTATCGACGAGCTGATTGACGGCAACGCACACATCGTCATCTGGGACGCGTATGAAGCTTTCCAGTCCATCGTGCTGCAGACCTCGGGCAGCAGCGCGCTGACCAAACATGTGAAGAACCTGGGCGAACTCAGGGAATCCGATATCAAGATGGTCGCGAACCAGATCGCGGTCAGCAACAACGTCAGTGATTATACACTGTATACCTTCAACGGGAATGTATGGATCCAGCTGAAAGCCAACGTGCTGGTTACGATCGTGAATTCCGAATATGTGGTCGCTTTCTTCTATCCGAACGGCGATACGATGACGGACGATGACTACGACGATTTCACCAAGTTCATGAGAGCGCTGACGCTGAGCTGATCAGACGCTGCGTTATTTCGGGAACCGTGCGGACAGGTACGGTTCCCAAATCATTTGTACGCCTGATGGCGGACGGATCGAAAAGGAGAACAGGATCATGAAAATCACAAGCAGACACTGGAAATGGATCATCGGGGCAGCGTTGGTCCTGGTGCTGGCGGCTGGCTGCCTGTCCGCCTGTGCGGAGACAGCGAAAAAGCCCTATACCGTGATGTATTATTTCTGCGGCGCGGACCTGGAACGGGATAACGGACAGCAGAGCGCCGCGATGGGAAGGATCATGGGGACGCGCTACAACCAGGACGCGATTAACGCGGTCGGCCTGCTGGGCGGTACGCCCCGCTGGGCCGGGAAAGCCTTTGATCCGAGCGTGCTGAACATCGTTGAAATCGCAGGCCGCCGGCCGACCAAGGTTGACGAGATGCCGCTGGAAGCGATGAGCGACGGCGCTACGCTGACCAAGTTCCTGAACTACTGCCAGGAACATTATCCGGCGGAGCATTATATCCTGGTTATCTGCGACCACGGCGGCGGACCGCTGATCGGCTGCTGCGTGGACTACCTGTTTGACAGGAGCTCCATGAGCATCAACGAGCTGAAAAAGGCGCTGGCCGACAGCCCGTTCGCGGACCGGGGCCTGGATATCATCGCCTTTGACTGCTGCCTGATGGGGTCGGCGGAGATCGCGAACAGCCTTTCCCCCTTCGCCCAGTATATGGTAGGAACCGAGGACGCGATGTACGGTCTGGCCAACGACTGGCTGAAGGACCTGGAAAAGGACGGAACCACACTGGAAACGGCGCGCAGGATCGCGGAAACCACCTATCAGCGGAACAAGGAGATCATCGCACGGCAGAAGGCCAGCGAACTGAATTCCGTTTCCGTCATCGACCTGAACGCGATTACGGAAGTCGTGCAGGCGATGACTGAATATTTCGCGGCCATGCCGACACTGGATCCCGACTCCTTTACCCGGGTATCCAGCCACCGCCGGGACGCTGTTGATTTCGGCGTGCTGGAAAGCGGCGGAAACTCCCAGTATGATCTGGTGGACATCGGCAGCCTGGTTACGAAACTGGAAGAGGACAACCCGGACGGCGCCGCGCTGATGCAGGCGATCAAAAACGCGATCCCCTACCAGTACGCCGACGTGGACGGCTGCGCCGGCATGACGGTTTACCATCCCTACCTGAACAAGACCGCGGCGGAAAAATACATGGAGGTTTACGCGGCGCTTGGATTCTCCCCGGCATACGTCAACTATGTCATTAATTACGCCGCGATTATGACGGGCAGCCCGCTGGCCAACTGGGCCAAGCTGATGGTCGAGATCCCCGGCGCCCAGAAGGACAACAGAACCCTGTTTACCCTGACGCTGACCGACGAGCAGGCGGAACACCTGGGAGATTCCCGCATGGACGTCCTGCTGAAGGAAGCGGACGGAAGCTACCGCTTTACCTACCTGACGCAGGATACCGCTCTGGAAGAGAAAAAGATTACCGGCGAGTTCTCCGGTACGGCCCTGTATGCCGTGGATTCGGAGGGCAACCCGCTGACAAAGCCGCTGGCTTACCGGATTACAGCCAACGGCACCTACCTGATTCCCGCGGAGATGACGCTGCAGAGCGAAGAGGACGCGGAGCCCGTGACGCAGAAGGTTCTGCTCTACTGCACGCTGGACCGGGAGACCAAGACGCTGACGCCCGGCGGAGCGGCGATCTGGGAAGACACCATGCAGAGCTGGATCCGGAATTTCGAAGCGGATTTCGCGAGCTACAGCAAGATTGCGATCACCACGCAGACCCGGAAAGAAAGCCGGAACGCGGACGGCATCCTGCTGCCCTTCGACGAGTGGGAGACGGCCGGAGAGGAAACCTGGGAAGCGGCGATTGACGGGAGCTGGTCCTTCCGCCTGCTGAACGATACGCTGGACACCACGGACCTGTATGCGGCCTTTGAGGTGCAGGACAGCCAGGGTAACCTGTACCTGAGCGAATTGCACGCTGTAAAGACCGGCGCCTCTACGGCGGAGGAACTCCGTACGGCCTATGACGACGCGAACCTGGTGAAGATCGGCAGCCTGAGTGTGACGGCACAGAACCAGCTGATTCTTTCGGCTGAAGTGACCAACCTGACGGACACGGAAGCGATCATTACCCTGAAGAACCTGGCAATCAACGGGGATGCGATGGAGGAAACCGCGGAAGCCTTCGGCACCGGTGAAAACTGGGGACTGCTGAAGGATGAAAAGCAGATCCTGACGCTGAGCATCCCGCTTGAGAAGCTGGCAGGGAAGGAAACGATCCAGAGCATCACGTTTGACCTGGTTCTCAGCAACGCGGCGGACGCGGCCGAAATCGGGACAGTCCCGGTGGAGGTGACGCTCCTGCTGGCGCTGAAAGCGCAATGAGCCGGAACCTGGGAAAGCTTGTTTTTCTCAGCCTGGCGCTCCTGGGAATGCTGCTGAACCCTCCTTCTTCCGCCAGGGCGGAAAGCCCGCTTCTGCTGGAAGACGAGGCGCTTTCCGTCATGCTGGACGGAGCGGTTCAGCAGCAGGACCGGGTCGTGATCAGCCTGCGGTGCGCCAACCGGTGCGAAACGGAGGAACTGATCCATTTCCTGGTTCCCCGGATCAACGGGAAAGACACAGTCTTCGCCAGCCAATGGGCCGGCGAAGAACTGGCTCTGCCGCCCGGACAGGAAACAGCGGTAAGCCTGGCAATTCTGAAAAATGACTCCGCGGAAACGCCAGCCATGATTTCTTTCCGGATGGCGTTTCAGGGGAAGCTGTCTGTTCCCGTTGAAATTGACGCGGAAAATCCGGAAGCCGTAAAGACCATTTCGCTGGCGGAAAACGAACCAACCGCCGTCCGGAACGAGGTGGCATCTGATTCCGGACCGGATCCGGAACCGGTGCTGATCCGGGACCGGATTTCTCCGGAAGAGACTGCCCGCCTGGATTACGGACGTGCATGGATCTGCCTGGAGACGGAAGAGGGCCTTTATCCATTCTGCCAGATCAGGCTGCGGGTCGACGATCAGGGCGAAGCCGAAGCGGAATACTCCGGCATAGCTTTCACAGCGGACAAAGATCCGGGATATCCCCTCGCCGGGGAAGAAAAAGAACAGGACGGCCGGCCGGTATTCCAAACCGAAGAGATTGCCCTGAGCAGCCCATCCGTTTTCTACGCCACACTGAGGCTGACGATCGCGCGGACGGAAACAGGAAACTGGGCTGTTATCAAACAGGAATACGAATCGGAGGAACTGGGAGGCGCCTATGACCCGGCACCGCTGGAGTTGGCTGATGAGGCGGAATTCCTGGTGCGTATCGCGGAAGACAGTCCGACGCCGCGGGAAACAGCCGGCGTGCAGCCCAGACTGCTGGCTCTGGACCGGCCGCTTTCCCTGAGGGCCCGGAGGACTGCCGATCTCGGCAGAATCCAGATTTACTGCGAGTATTTTTTCAACGACGGATCGGATACGGTGCATCCCCTGTATCCGCTGTAACAAAGGAAAACCGGGAAAAAAGGATCCCCGGATCGTTCATGATCCGGGGATCACTGCATCTGCAGGGAATCAGGGCGCGGGAGTGGGTTCGGCAGCTTCTTCGGCGGGAGTTCCCTCAGCGGCGTTGTTGACCGCTTCCATCGCCGCCAGAAGGGCTTTGCCTTCTTCGGTATATTCAACGGCCATCGCGGCTTTCCACTCTTCCTCCGCGGCGGTGAAGGCGGCCTTCTGCTTTTCTTCCAGCATGGTATCCTTCAGCATGGACTTCAGCGCGTCGGACAGTTCCACAGCCCCTGCGGGGACATCCTTCAGATACTGGATGATATGGACGCCGAACTGGCCCAGGACAGGTTCGCTGATATCGCCGACTTTTTCCAGCGCCATGGCAGCCTGATGGAAATTGGGTTCATAGCTGCTGCTCAGCGAATGAATTTCATAACCGGCGGCGCGGCCTTCTTCGGTCTGCATGCCCGGATCGGTGCCGTATTCGGCGATCAGATCGGAGAAATTCGCCCCTTCGGAAAGTTTCTTCTGGATTTCATCAATTTTGGACTGCAGGCTGTCCATGATTGCCTTGGCGGCGGCGTCCACCATTTCCTGGGTGACCGGTTCTTCGGTGGGTTCGGGGGTGGCATCCGCTTCGGGAGCAGCTGTTTCCGTATCGGAAGCGGCTTCCTCCGGGCTGTTCTGCTCTTCCAGCCTGGCGACAAGGCCCTTCCAGTTTTCCAGCAGTTCCGTTTCCGGCGCCAGCAGAATATGGGTTACAGCCCGGTATCCTTCCGGCGTGTAATAGGCAGTCACTGGAGCATAGGGCAGGTATTCCGGATATTCCAGATAGTTTTTGAATTCTTCATAATCCGCGAGGTAGGCGGCAGGATCCTCGGCGGCCCGCTCCATATCCTCTTTGACCAGCTCATTGAAATATTCGGTAATCTCTTCTTCGGATACCGTAACGGAAGCGGTCACGTCATCGTAGATCCGGTTGTATATGGTTTCCATTTTGCTGGACTCCACGGATTCCTGCACATAGGTTTCCTCGTTATACCCCTGGGCCTGCATATCCGCCAGGATGGCTGCGCGGGCATTCGCTTTGTCTTCATCGGAGGCGTCATCCGCCAGGCCGGACTGGGACATCATGCTCGCGATATATTCCTCGATATAGTCTGTTGCGTCTTTCTCAAAAGCCTTGATCTCGTCATCCGTGAACTGATCGAAGCCCTTTTCAGCCGCTTTGGTGAAGATGACTTCCATATCGATGGCATATTCCATGCCGATCGCTTTGAGATAATTCATCGTTTCCGGATCGGTCATATCGATCCCGTACATGCTGTACATGGACTGGTAGTAGCTGACCAGATTGGTAAAGAAGGAATTCTGGTCGGTAATTTCTTTCCCGTTAACCGTCGCGTAAACGACGGGAGCGGCATCCCCTTCGGCAAATACAGCCGCGCAGCTCAGCACGAGAGCCAGCACCAGCAGCAGAGAGAGCAAACGTTTCATCATGATACTTTCCTCCGGTTTCTTCAGCGATAGTCAGATTTCCGACAGGCACCATTATACACAATCCACACGGGAACTTCAACGAAGCTGTGTGAACATGCTGTAAACAATGTTATATTCCTTTCGGCGGACAGATATCCGCCCGGTCGGATTTCCGGATCAGGCGGACGGCGCAGAAAACCATTCCGACGGCGGCCAGGATCATGACCAGGTAGCACAGGTCCATCCGCATCCAGGTCAGAAAATTGATTTTCTGCTCCAGAGCGAATTCCATGGCCATAATAATCCCGCAGCCCAGCAGCGTACCGCCGTAGCTGAGAACGGCATCCCAGGCGGTCCGGAGGCTGCAGGGGATCCGGCGGAGGGAAACGGTTACAACCAGCAGGAATACCGGCAGGGTCATCAGCTGGTTCACCTTCACGAACCCCCAGCGGAGTACCGCGTCATACCGCATGGATTCCAGCACAGCCTGGGTGCCCGCATATAGAACAAGGAAAAACAGGGTTTTCGTACCCGGCCGGCGGGTCTTCCGGGTGACGAGAAGGATGAAGATGACCAGGGCCGCCAGCGCCTCCAGGAAAAAGATGCCGAAATTCCAGTCCTCATAATAATCCTGAAGGCCGAAGGGAAAACGGTACAGGGGAGAGGGATCCTCCCAGGAAATAAAGGTTTTCTGCATCCAGGGATCAAACCACTCCTCGATGTTGTGGCCGTATCCGAGGCCGACCAGGGGCTCCGCCATGCGGGCAGCGAAAACCATCAGTCCGGCGGGAACCGCCGCCGCGTCCAGCACCGCGCCCGCGGCGCAGCGGGAACGCTTCGCCGTGATCCAGGCGGCCAGCGCGACACCGGCCATGGCGCCGTAGAGCATATAGCCGCCGGCGGTAAAATCAAAGACCGCGGCGGGGCCCTTGGCCAGGTACCAGTTCAGGCAGACCAGAAAATGGCCCAGGCGGCCGAAAAGCACCGCCAGGGGAATCGCCCAGACGGCAAACCGGCTGACCGTTCCGAAGGGAAGGGCGCCTTTTTTTTCGGTTTTCAGCATCCAGAGGAGGCAGACGGCCGCGCCAACAGCGAGGCACAGCCCGTAGGGATACAGGGTGACAGGACCCAGCTGAATGGTCTGCATCGGCTTACTCTCCCGCCGCGGAGGCAAAATAGATCAGGTCAGAGATGGCGCGGCTGTTGGCTGTGGGATGAATCAGCTTTCCGTTGACCACCAGGTGGGCGGAGCCGCCGCCGTCCAGGTTATAGGCATATTTACATTCCGGGAAAAGCTCCATGACATAGCGGGCCAGCTCCTGCAGGTTCATGCCGACGCCGTTGCCGCCGTCGATTTCAACGATGGCGTACTTCAGGTGATCCAGCTGGCAGATACAGATCCGCTGGGTGGCGAGGATCGCCTCGTGCTCCGGATTTTTGCTGACCTCCTGCATTTCCCCGTCAATGACCAGGGCCGGGCCGAAGGTAAAGGTGTTCACCGCGGTCCGCCCTTCGCTTTCCATTTCGGCGAGATAAGCCGCCATATCCGCGCTGGACGCTTTCGGGACCACGGAGAAATCCCCGTTGTTATCGATCACCAGCACGTCCCGGGGATATTTCTGGCTGTCGAGCATATCCCGGTAGAAGACGCCCTGGCGGATAATGTATCCGAAATCATAGGTATATTTGATGAAGTCGGCGTTCATGGCCACCACCGCGTTGACGCTTTTCGCCATGGCGACAGAACGGGCCAGAGTCTGGTCCCCGTAGGTCTCGTTGCTCATGGTGGTCCGCAGCTGGGAAGGATCCGCGATCTCGATGATCACCCAGCGGCAGGTGGTTCTGTCCGCGCTGGATTTCGGCTTCCGGGGCTTGGTATTCACCGTGATATGGATTGACTCATCCAGATATTCCTCTTTGGACAGCCATCCCTCAGGCTTCATTTCATTCCCGTGCACGGTCATGTCCATCCCCAGGGGACGGACTTCCGCCCCGGCGGGGGAGGAAATGATCAGGGGCAGGGCCAGCAGCATCAGTACCGCGAGAATCCAGCGGATCCGGTTTGCGTTCTTCATGGCTTCAATCGGGTTCCTTTCCGGGATTTCCGGCCCGGGAAAACCGCAGGCCGCGTCACCCTTTACTATACCATATCCGGCCGGATCCTCACAAGGTACGGCGGGGAGAAAATTGGAAAAAACTGAAAAGGGAAAAGAGGGAAGAACGTCGTATTTCTATTATTTGGGTTGTTTTGACCCGGGGAACCGGGCCGGCTGTCCGAACCAGTTTTTTACGGGGAGAGAATGTTCCGCCATGAAGAAATATTTCGCACTGTTGTTCACCCTGCTGCTGCTTGTATCCTCCGCGGCGGCGGAAGGCGCCCGGAAGCTGCCGATCGACCTGAGCGGCGGCGCGCCCTACAAGGTTAAATACAGCTCCGACCTGGAGGTATACGAGGATCCGACGATCCGGGTCGAGCGCCACCGGGTGCCGAGTAAGGAATTTGTCTGCACCTACTATTATGCCCTGATTACCGTGGCGGACGCCTCCCAGCTGCGCACCCTGCCGGCGGACAACAAAAATTTCCTGTCCAACACCCGGGTGCCCGTGATCAAGATGGCGAAGCGGGCCAATGCGATCCTGGCAATCAACGGGGATTTCACCGCGGCGTTTTCCGGCAATAAGTCCAATACCTACGTGCTGCGCCAGGGAGAGGTTATCCGGGATACGGTGGAGCCCGGACTCGACCTGCTGCTGATCGACGAGGACGGGGATTTCCATATCGTTCCACGGGAGGAAGATCTGGAAGCTCTGGACAAGACGACGGCGGACGGAAAGAAAGTGATCAACGCCTTCCAGTTCGGCCCGGCACTGATCAGGGACGGGGTGCCGGCGGACGACGAGAGCCTGCTGGACCAGAGCCATTCCCCGACCTATGCCGGACCGCACCAGCTGAACCAGCGGATGGTCATCGCCCAGGTCGGCCCGCTGCAGTACCTGACGGTCTGCTGCGCCCACTACGGCGCGACGCTGCCGACCATGCGGGATATCGTGCTGGCCATCGCGCCGGAATGCCGGAACGCCTATGTGATGGACGGCGGAGATTCGACGCAGATGGTATTCCTGGGGGTCAAGATCAACAACGTGAAAGAGGAAGGCGGGGCGGACCGGAAGGTAACGGACATCATCTATTTCGCCAGCGCCGATTTTGAGGACTGACCATGGAAAACAATACGACGGCTTACTCCCTGATGATGGCCGGCGGCCTGCTGGGCTGCGGCCTGCTGGCGTACGCGGGAGCCCGGGAACGGCCGGGGGCTTCCTCGGGGAAAGCGGCGGCGCTGGCGGTGCTGGAGATTCTGCTGGGCGTCCTGTGCGCGGCAGTCTGCGCTATGGCGGCGATCCTGCTGATCCGGTTCCAGACCGCGGCCGCGATGGGAATCGGAAATTTTATTGCCGGGCTGACGCTGGAGGACCTGCCGTTTTTCGGAGCGGTGGGCGGATTTACGCTGGGCGTATACCTGGCCGGGAAATGTATGAAGCTTCCGGGGGCGGATACACTGAACCGCTTTGCCGCGGCCGGGGCTTTCCTGATCGCAATGGCCCGGTTTGCGGAGGGGTTCCTGGGGCTGTTCGGAACTGGCGAGCTGCCGGAGGAAACGGTACTGCCCTTCCCGCTGGCGGTTGCCATCGATTTTTCCGGCGACGGATCCTATGTGGAATACTACCTGGCTGTGTTCATGTTCGAGGGAATCGCGGCGCTGGCGGCCATGGTTTTCGCACTGCGCAAAAAAGCTGCGCCGGACACCTTTATCCGGACGCTGTTCTACATCTGCCTGGCCCAGGTATTCTTTGAAAGCCTGCGGACCACCAGTATCGCCTGGCTGTTCGTCAAGGTGGAACAACTGGCCTGCTTCCTGTATGCGGAAGCGGTGCTGGTCTGGTACGGAGAGAGAGGGAAAGGGCTGAAGAACCGATTCCTTCCGGCGGCGGCCGGGCTGGCGGTCTGCGCACTGATCGTGGCGGAGGAGTTTGCCCTGGACAAAACAGATCTGCCGCACTGGCTGATCTATATCTGCATGGGCCTGGAGCTGGTGCTGCTGGGCGTTCTGGAGCACCGGGCGCATCAGCGCCTGACGGCCGCGAAACAATGAATCCCGGGTGACCCGGACCTACCCGCCTCTTGATTCAGATCATGTGATCATGGTAAAATTTTCATGAGATCAGGAAAATGATACAGGAGGTGTGATCCGCGTATGAAAGCAGAGGATTTTGTAAAACAAACAGAAGAGAATCGGATGCCGTTTCAGAGCGATCCTATAATCGGTTTCCTCAATGAAATATACCGCAGGATTCAACGGGGCGCGGGTCTTGTTATTCCGCCGGTTGATCAATTTGCAGATTACTATCTTTCAACGGAAAAGGATCCCAGGAAAGCTGCAGAAAAAATGATAGCCCGTCAATGTACAAGGAGTACCGTTTCGGGCTTTGTAACAGGATTCGGCGGATTTATGGCGATGCCGTTTGCGCTTCCGGCACATATTACCAATCTCCTCGCTGTTCAGATGAAAATGGTTGCGGCCACAGCATACATGGCGGGATATGATATCACCAGCGAGCAGGTGCGGACGCTTGTTTATGCGTGCCTTGCAGGCGTTTCTGTTGCCGGAACATTAAAAAAGGCCGGTATCCAATCCGGCGTGAAAGCTGATAAGGAACTTGTCAAAAAAATCGACGATAAAACGATTGATGAAATCAATCAAAAAGTGGGATTCCGCCTGATAACACAGTTCAGGGAAAAAGGTGCAGTTCATATCAGAAAAATGATGCCGTTCGTGGGAGCGTTTATCGGCGGAGGATTTGATCTGGCGGAAACCTCTGCCGTCGGCAAGCGTGCAGTCAAAATGTTTTTTGACGGCGATTTCAGCACAGGGACTGAGGTGACTGTGCCGGAAGAGGAAACAGCGGAAACGGTCAAACAGGAAGCCATCGAAGTGGAAGGTTCGGTTGAATAAAGTTTCAAACTCACGGATGTCCATCCGGGAAGGCGGAACAAATTCAGCGATTAATCTTCAAAAGCATCTTTCTTTCCGCTCTTTTTTGCAATGTTCAATATTTCCGCAGCGATAGCACAGCTCATTGTCGCACATGCCTTCGTTTTCAAAACAGGACAGGATATTTTTCACCGTGGTTTCGGCGATGTTATTCAGCGCTTCTTCCGTCAGGAAAGCCTGATGGGAAGTCACGATCACATTCGGCATAGAGATCAGACGGGAAAGCAGGTCATCGTTCAGAATATGGCCCGACCGATCCTCGAAGAAAATGTCTGCTTCTTCCTCATACACATCCAGACAGGCTGCCCCGATCTTCCGGGCTTTGATTCCTTCCAGCAGCGCTTCTGCGTCGATAAGGCCGCCCCGGGACGTGTTGACGATGACAACACCCTTTTTCATTCTGCTGATGGCGTCCGCGTCGATCATGTGCCGCGTCTCATCGGTCAGCGGGCAGTGGAGGGAGATGATATCGCTGCGCGTAAACAGATCGTCCAGCGATACATATTCGATATCGCTGCCTTTGGCTGGAAAAAGGTCATAAGCGACAATATGCATTCCGAAGCCCCGGCAGATGTCAATGAAAATCCTGCCGATTTTGCCGGTGCCGATCACTCCCATGGTTTTACCGTGGAAATCGAAGCCGGTCAGCCCGTTCAGGGAGAAATTGAACTCCCTCGTGCGGTTGTATGCTTTATGGATACGGCGGACAGAGGTCAACAACAGCGCCATGGCGTGCTCGGCCACCGCATACGGAGAATATGCCGGAACGTGTACGACGTGAACTTTTTTATAAGCGGCATGCACGTCCACATTGTTATAACCGGCGGAGCGGAGCGCAATCAGTTTCACACCGTATTCATACAGCTTATTGACGACGGGGGCATTGACTGTGTCGTTTACGAACACGCACACCGCATCGCACCCCTTCGCCAGGTCCACCGTGTCCTCATTCAGTTTGGTTTCCAGGAAGCGGAAATGAATATCAGATAAGGAACCATAGCGTTCAAAGGACTGTTTGTCATACTCTTTGGTATCATAGAAAGCAACCTTAATCATAAAAATACCTCCTGAAGTTTCCAGCCGATGCCGATTCCTTCAAAATCAGCAGGAGAGCTGTTTTGAAATGCCTGATTGTCTTTACAGAGGGGAATTCTGGTTTGGAAAAGCGGAAATAAAAAAACGGTACAGTCAGGGTACATAAGCCATTTACAGTAAAAGAAAACCCCTGCAAACGTTGATTTGCAAGGATTCCTTCAAGCAGCTCCGACGGGATTCGAACCCGTGTTTCAGCCTTGAGAGGGCCGCGTCCTAGGCCTCTAGACAACGGAGCCATGAAAACAAAAAAGCTGGGGAACTAGGATTCGAACCTAGACAATACGAGTCAGAGTCGTAGGTGCTGCCGTTACACCATTCCCCAACAGCGGCGAACCGCAAGGCGTATTATAACAGAACCGGCCGGGCGTGTCAAGCCAAAAATCGAGAAAATCGCGAAGATTGGCGGAACGCATTTTTTCGGGCGGAAAAAAGGAAAAAGAAAAACAGCCGGGGTCTTGACTTTAGTCTGATAAAGTGCTACAGTTCTGCCATGATGAAATTCCGGATCAACCGGAACAACGAGGAGGTTTCCCTTTATGAAGAAAATGCTGGCTCTGGCCCTGGCCCTGATCATGATCCTGTCCGCTGCCGCGGCGTTCGCGGACACCTTTAAGATGGGTATCGACGCGGAGTATCCTCCCTTCAGCTATCTGGACGACAACGGTAATTACGCCGGATTTGACGTCGACGTCTGCAAAGCCGTCTGCGACAAACTGGGTTGGGAGATTGAGATCGTTCCGATCAACTGGGATACCAAGCTGATTTCCCTGGACAACAAAGAACACGACTGCATATGGTCCGGTATGACGATCCTGGATACCATGAAGGAAGCCGGCTATGTGCTGTCTGCTCCGTATTTTGACAATTCCCAGGTCATCCTGACGAAGAAGGACAGCGGCATCACCAAGCCGGCGGACCTGGCCGGCAAGCGGGTGGCGGTCCAGCTGGGCACCAGCGGCGAGGAACTGCTGGCGGATCCGGAAGGCCAGCTGGAACTGGCCAAGACCTTTGAAGGCGGCGCCCCGATCACGATGGAAAACTTCAACATCTGCGCGACCGAGCTGGCGGCCGGCGGCGTGGACGCCGTGGTGATCGACCTGCCCGTCGCTTCCAACAAAGTAAAGCTGTTCCCGGATTTCGTGATCCTGGAAGAATCACTGGGCATTGAACAGTACGGCATCTGCTTCCGCAAGGGGGACGATGAGCTGTGCAAGCAGGTCGAAGCGGCCCTGGCTGAGCTGGTGGCGGACGGCACCTACCTGGAGATCGCGAACAAATATGAGGATATCGAGGAAGGCGCGCTGCTTCTGCTGAAGAAATAAGACGCGGGCTCAAGGAATGAACGACGCAGGGGTCCCTGATCCGGATCCCTGCGATTTTATCTTGCGAGGAGTAATTATATGACAATCTGGACCATGGTCACGAAGATGAGCGAAGGCCTCGGCCGAACCTGCGCGATCTTCTTCCTGACCCTCCTGTTCAGCCTGCCGCTGGGCCTGGTGATCGCCCTGCTGCGCATGAGCAAAAACCGGGTCGTCAAAGCGGTGACCACCGCAGTGATCGCGGTGCTGCGCGGCACGCCGCTGATGCTGCAGCTGCTGGCGGTGACCTACGGCCCCTACTACCTCTTCGGGCTCAACGTATCCCGGGAAAAGCTGATTCCGGTGGTGATCGCCTTCTCGATCAACTACGCGGCCTATTTCGCGGAGATCTACCGCGGCGGCATCGAAAGCATGGGCCTCGGGCAGTATGAAGCGGCGGAAGTGCTGGGCTATACGAAATACCAGTGCTTTATGCGGATCATCCTGCCGCAGGTGATCAAACGGATCCTGCCTTCGGTGACCAACGAGATCGTAACGCTGGTCAAGGATACGTCCATGGCGTTCACCGTGGCCTACCAGGAAATGTTCACCATCGGCAAGCAGATCGCCAACTCCCAGACCAGCTTC
>Ga0265298_10003997_pt1 | contig 19059 bp, 11 predicted proteins | sample AusTroGonzalo_MG_3_FD_193486 | JGI IMG/M metagenome (GOLD analysis project Ga0265298, IMG submission 193486) | Bovine rumen microbial communities from tropical cattle in Woodstock, Queensland, Australia - Gonzalo_01 | ecosystem: Host-associated > Mammals > Digestive system > Stomach > Rumen ... | reverse complement strand
GGAACTTCTCTCGCGACTGGGAAATTCTGGGCATTTAGCGACGACCATACACATGAAACTTGACTTGTAGAGCGTCTGTAAGGCAGCCTCAGCGCTGCCTGTTTTTTATGATTTATGTTGCGAAGATACAAAAAATTGGTGGAAAAGTTGTACCTTTGCACCTGATTTTATAATTGTTTATGACATATAGGGTGAAAGCATGGCAATAGAACAGGCAATATTCCGTAGGACAGAGTTGCTGCTGGGCGATGAGCTTATGGAACGACTCAGCAGTAAAAGTGTGATTATCTTTGGCGTGGGCGGCGTTGGCTCGTGGTGTGCTGAGAGTATGGTGCGTAGTGGCATCAAGCATCTGACGATTGTCGATTCTGATCGAGTATGCATTACCAATATCAATCGCCAGCTGATGGCAACGACGAAGACAGTGGGTCAGGTGAAGGTGGATGCCTTGAAAGAGCGTCTGCTGAGCATTAACCCCTCGGCAGAGATTACAGCCCTGCAACAGATCTTCACGGCTGAGACCGCTGAGAGTTTCCAGCTCGACAGTTACGATTATATCATCGATGCCATCGACTCGCTGAAAGACAAGGCACTGCTCATCCTCATGGCTTGCCAGACGAAGGCGAAGCTGTTCTCGTCGATGGGTGCTGCCCTGAAGCTCGACCCCACCAAAATCCAGGTGGCTGAGTTCTGGAAGGTCAAGGGTGACCCCCTTGCCCGTGCACTCCGCAATCGTTTTAAGCGCGACAAGCAGTTCCCCAAGCGCAAGTTCCAGTGCGTCTTCTCCGACGAGCTCTTGGAAAACAAAGGTCATAACGCTACTTGTGGCACAGAGAAGTGTATGTGTCCTAAGGCTAAGAGCGGTCCTGGAGATCCCAACCTGCTCAATCACGAGTGGTGCTCGTCGAAAGCACAGATCAACGGCACACTGGCTCATATCACTGCCATCTTCGGCTTTATGTTGGCTGGCTTGGTCATACAAGATGCCGTCAACTAAATAATAAAAAAGGTAGCGTCTGAGCTGCCTTTTTTGTTTTTCTGCAACTGCATACCCTTTGTTTGGTATGCGGAATGCCATGAAAAGGCGATTGTGGGAGTGAGAAAACCGCCGTACCTTTGCACCCAGAAACATTTTTAAGGTAAAAGAAACATGAAAAGGATAGTATTGGCAATAGCAGCATTGATGGTCTGGGGACTTGGAAATACGTTGGCAGAAGACCATCATACAAACAGTGTACGCACGATTAAAGCCCCGCAGTTTGCACGTCCGCTCGTTGAGAAATGGATTGAGGAATATGCGAAGACGCAGCCCGGCGTGACGTTTCAGATAGCAAAAGGCCAGGGCGAAAGCGACCTCAGCGTGGCTATTGCCGGCCAACAGGAGGACAACCCAGAGCTCTTTAGTCATTGCATATATATTGGAGAAACAGCCGTGCTGCCCATTACCGCCCGCAGCTCTGAGGCGGCACGGCTGCTCGAGGGCAAGCATCTGAATGTCAAGAAGCTGAAGCAGCTCTTCTTCCTGGGCGACGAGTTTGAAGAAGATGTGAAGAAAGAGAAGGCCTTCCAGCCCATCATCATCTATAGCGGCAGCAACGCCACGTCTGCGGCAACTTCATTTGCCCGTAATTTCGGTGAAGAGCGTGCCAACTTCCGTGGCAAGCGCATTGCCGGCGACGACCTGTTCCTGAATACAGCTATCGGGAAAGACCCCCTCGGCGTGTCGTTCAACACGCTCCCGAACATCTTCGACCTGCAGAGCCGCCAGCTGAAGCGCGAGCTCACCCTTATTGGCCTGGATCTGAAGAAAGAGGCTGCCCACAGCTTTAGCGGCACCCTAGACGACATTATCAGCAGTCTGGAAAACGGCAAGCCCGCAGAAGTAGCCATCGAGAAAGTGGGCTTCAGCTTCAACAGCAACGACGAGGCCGCAGGCCGCTTCCTGCAGTGGGTGCTTGAAAACGGCACAAAATATAACCATCAATACGGTCTGCTGAACCTCAGCCCCAAGGAGGAGAAGGCACAGATAGACCAGATTAACAACACGCTCACGGCGCAAAAGTAGAAAAAAAAGGACATGAAGATTCACCCCTTCCTCTATTTACCCTTTGCGCTATACACCCAAACAGTTCATGCGCAGCAGGAGAGCCGCGAAGACTCCGTGGCCACCATTGCCGGAAAGCGCCTTGACGGCGTGACGGTGTCAGCTCACCGGCATGGGCACGTAAAGGGCGCAGGCATTGCCAACAGCGATATGATTAACGCTCAGGAACTGCTGCGTGCCGCGTGCTGCAACCTGGGCGAGAGCTTCACCACCAACCCCTCGGTAGATGTGAGCTATGCCGATGCTGCAACCGGTGCCCAGCAAATAAAGCTGCTGGGACTCAGCGGCACCTACGTCCAGATGCTCACGGAAAACATACCCAACTATCGCGGCGGGGCTGCCCCCTATTCGCTGAGTTATATCCCCGGTCCCTGGATGCAGAGCATTCAGGTGTCAAAGGGGGCCTCATCGGTGAAAAACGGCTACGAGAGCATCACAGGACAGATTAACGTGGAGTTCAAGAAACCACAGGCCACACCCTTTGCCGATGCCAACCTCTACTATAATTCGAAAGGAAAGACAGAGGCAAACATCGGTGGCAACCTGCACCTGTCGAAGCGTTGGCGCACGGCATTGCTGGGCCATTATGAGATATTAGACCAGGCACACGATGACAATGGCGACGGATTTGCCGATCTGCCAAAGGTAAGGCAGGGGTCGCTGCAAAGCCGCTGGGCGTGGATGGGCGACCACTATGTTTTCCAGGCATCCGTGAAAGCACTGAAGGAGCACCGCGAGGGCGGGCAACTGGGACACCACGCAGCGCCTCCGGTCAGCGAAGAGGACTGTCACGACGCGTCCAGTTCCTACCTCATTGACATTTCCAACGAGCGCTACGAGGCTTTTACGAAGAATGCCTATATCTTCAATAAGGAAAAAGCCACGAACGTAGCCCTGATTCTCTCGGGGTCATTACACCACCAGAATGCGGCCTACGGAAACAAGGGCTACAACATGGACCAGCGCAACGGCTATGCCTCGCTGATGTTCGAGACCGAAGTGGACAGTCATCATAGCCTCTCAACAGGGGTCAGCGTGAACCACGACTACTTCGACGAGCACTACCTTCAGCAGGAACGTGACGAGGAAACAACGCCTGGAGCGTATGCCCAGTACACCTACAAGCTGGATGAGAAGCTGACGCTGATGGGCGGACTGCGCTGGGACCACAGCAGCATCTACGGCGGATTCCTCACGCCGCGTATGCACCTGAAATACTCGCCTATCGACATCCTCACGCTGAGGGCATCGGCAGGCAAGGGCTATCGCACCAATCATGTGTTGGCTGAGAACAACTTTTATCTGGCCAGCTCGCGCCAGGTGGTGATCGACGATGACCTGGAGCAGGAAGAGGCCTGGAACTATGGTGTAAGTGCTGCGCTGAAGATTCCCGTGGGCGGGAAAACGCTGGAACTCAACGGCGAATATTACTATACGGACTTTCAGCATCAGCTGCTGATAGACCTGGATAGCAATCCTCATGCCATACATTTCACGAATCTGCGCGGGAAAAGCTATTCACACACCTATCAGGTGGAGGCCACCTACCCTTTCTTCGAGGGACTGACGCTGACTGCCACTTATCGTCGCACGGACGTGAAATCAACCTATGGCGGTGTGCTTCGCGAAAAGCCGCTGACCAATAAATACAAGAGTCTGCTCACGGCGCAATACAAGCCCGGACTGGGACTGTGGCAGTTTGACGTCACCCTGCAACTGAACGGGGGCGGACGCCTGCCTGACAGCTATGCCACCACTGCCGGTACAGCAGCATGGAGCCGCCGCTACAAGGGCTACGAACAGCTGAACGCACAGGTAACGCGTTTCTTCCGTCACTGGAGCATCTATGCCGGTGGCGAGAACATCACCAATTTCAAGCAGAAGAATCCTATCATTGACGCTACGAACCCGTGGGGCAAGAATTTCGACTCTACAATGATTTGGGGACCTGTGCATGGTGCCGTGTATTATGTAGGCATAAGAGTGAACTGGAACAAATTATAGTATTAACAATTTAAAATCCTGACACAATGATGAAAAAAGCAAGTTTATTTATTCTGGCGCTGGCTGTGGCAAGCGTCTGTGGTGCAAAAGACATTAAGACCGTAGTTCTGAACACAACCCCTGAGATGCACTGCTCTGGCTGTGAGAACAAAATCAAGTCGAACATCCGTTACGAGAAGGGTGTTAAGACCATTGAAACCAATTTGGAGGATAAGACAGTCACTATTGAGTATGATGCCGACAAGACTTCTGTAGAGAAAATCATTGAAGGTTTCAAGAAGATAAAATACGAGGCAACAGTGGCCAGCCCCAAGGCTAAAGGCTGTAGCTGTGGCAAGAAAGCTGAAACTTCCGGCGAGAAGAAAGGGGGCTGCTGTGGCGGCAACTGCAAATGCGGAAGTAAAGAAAAATGATAAAAAAAGGGAGGCTGGGATTTTTCGTTCTGGAACGAAAAATAGTGGAGAGTTTAGAGTTTAGAGCGGGCTACCGCAGTGTGAAAATTTTGCCATTAAATTGTATTGGAGCCGCCGTTAGGTTGTAACGGAGCCGCCGTTGCAAAATGGCAAAAAAGCCCTTTCCCGCCCCTTTTGCCTTTCTGTTCTGTATATCGCTGTGGTACAGCGATTTACAGAACATCGTCATATTTCGCTTCTACGCAGGCAAATATTTTTTCTTTCAGAATTTTTATATTTCAACGGGGGATGTTGTTAAAATTTTTCAGCATCGCCTGTTTTTTTTATTGCTATGATTTATACCCTTTTTATGGGAGTCTGTTTACTCCCAAATGGGTATTGTGAGGGCTGGGGAATCGCCGTACCTTTGCACCGACGATTCAAAGAAAAAGGTAACAAGATTTAAAAAGAACAAAAAAGAGACTGGTATGAAAAAGGTAATGATTGTTTTCTTATGGTCGGTCCTCTCATCATTCTATAATGAGTCAGAGGCGCAAGTCATCCGGGGAAGCGTGGTGAATGCCGAGCAGGAACCGCTTATCGGCGTGATCGTGAAATTAAACTCCAATTCAAAGCTCTCAGCCGTCACCAATGCCGACGGCCAGTTTGAACTGAATGTAGGGAAAAACGTGAAGTATCCTGTTCAGCTGCAATTTAATTATGTGGGCTACAATCCCTATGACCTCGATATTTATGAACAGGCAGACAATCTGGGCACCATCGTATTGCGCGACAAGCGCTTTTCCCTGAACAACGTGGTGGTGGTGGCCTATGGCGCACAGAAGCGCAAGGAGCTGACGGGGGCCGTGAGCAGCATTGACGGCAAGGAACTCGTGAAAAACCCTGTCACCAGTCTTGAACAGGCACTGGAAGGCAAGTTGAGCGGCGTGCAGGTGACGCAGGCCACAGGTGCGCCTGGGGGTGCCGTGAGCATCAACGTGCGCGGCACCAGCAGTATCTCGGCAGGCAACGAGCCGCTCTACGTGGTGGATGGCCTGCCCGTTGTCTCGGCAGACCTGAGCGACGTTGGCGGCTATCAGGGCAACTCGCTCAGCGGGCTGGCCGACATCAACCCCAACGATATTGCCAGCATCGAGGTGCTGAAGGATGCCTCGGCTGCTGCACTGTATGGTTCGCGAGCCTCTAACGGCGTGGTGCTGATTACCACGAAAAAGGGGCGCGAGGGCAAGACGCAGGTGTCGCTCGATTCCTATATTGGTTTTCAGGATATTGCGCATAAACTGGATTTCCTGAATGCCAGCGAGTATGTGGCCGCGCGCAATGAGGCCATTGATAATTACAACGCATCACTGGGGCTCACGCCTGCCGATGCCACTTATAAACAGCACGTCACGGCAGCAGTGCCCGGGGCCGATACCAACTGGTTTGACGAGATTACGCAAAAGGGCTTGCAAACCAGTCATCAGCTGACCATATCGGGGGGCAACAGCCAGACGCAGTTCTATGCCTCCGGCGGCTACTACAAGCAGGAGGGGGCTATCATCAATACGGGCTATGAGCGCTATAACCTGCGCACCAACATTGCCCATCAGGTCAGCCAGCGTCTGAATGTGGCTGCCAACATAGCCCTGAGCACCAGTAACACAGAGCGTGCCACGGGCGACAATAATATCTACTCGCCCTGGATCAACGCCATCTCCGTGTCGCCCGATTTCTCAATCTATGATGCCGACGGGCGTTATGCCAACGTGAACAACAGTCGGCGCAATCCGGTGCAGCTTATCAAGGAGGAGCCTCAGAACTCAAGGAAATATCGCGCTATTGTGAACCTCAATGCCACTTACGACATTCTGCCTGCATTGCATTATCACCTTAACCTGGGCGGCGACTTCAACATCCTGCACGAGCGGCAGGTGTGGCCCTCTACGTCACTGCAGGGTGCCAGCACCAATGGCGACATCGTTGACGGGCGTGCCTTCACTTTTACGCAGCTGGCTGAACATACGCTCGACTACTCGCATTCGTGGGGCAAACTCGCACTGAAGGCGCTGGGGGGCTACAGCTATCAGAAGACAAAGCTCGACAATGCTTATGTGGAGGGCATCAACTTCGTGTCGCCATCGCTCATCTATCTTGACTCTGCCGGCGAAATTGCCTACGGCGGCTCTTCGGCAGAGAGCAACGCGCTGCAGTCGTTATTCACACGAGCAAACCTGAACTATGCCGACCGCTATCTGCTGGAACTGTCGTTCCGTAGCGATGCGTCTTCAAAATTCGCTGCCGGCAAGCGTGTGGGCTACTTCCCAGCGGCTTCTGCCGGATGGCAGATTTCTGATGAGGAGTTCTTCCCGAAGTCCAGCGCGGTGAACGACCTGAAACTGCGTGCCAGCATTGGCTACACGGGCAACCAGGAGGGCATTGCCAACTATGCCTACCATCAGACCTACAGTGCCAGCAGCATTAAGTATAACGGCAAGTCGGGCTATTCGTTCCCTTCTGCCAAGCCTAATCCCGGCCTCACATGGGAGAAGACGCTGCAGTATGACCTCGGTTTCGATGCCATCCTTTTCAACCGACGGGTAGAGGTGGTGTTCGACTGGTTCCGGAAGGACACGCACGACCTGCTGCTCAGCCATAGCATCAACTCCCTGAGTGGCTACAGCACCACGACATCGAACGTGGGCAACATCTCTAATTCCGGTGTAGAACTGGCTGTCACCACGCATAACCTCACGGGCAAGTTCAAATGGGACTCTCGTTTCAACATCACCTACACCAAGAACAAGGTGACGGAATTGGTGCAGAACGCGCAGGGCGAACAGCCGTATATCACCACGGGGTTCTGTAATATCCTGCAGGTGGGTCAGCCTATGGCGTCTTTCTTCCTGATTCGTGCCGACGGCATTTTTCAGTCGAAGGAGGAGATTCTGGCACAGCCCGGCGGACAGGCTCTCTGGGATAAGGGCATCCGTCCCGGCGACGTGAAATTCTTCGATAAGAATCTGGATGGGGTCATCAACTCGGAGGACCGCGTGGTCTGTGGCTCGCCGTTCCCAAAGGTCTTTGGCGCACTCTCAAACAGTTTCAGTTATCATGATTTCGACCTCAGCATAGACTTGCAATTCTCTCTCGGCGCAAAGCTCTATGCTGCATGGAAAGCCAACGGGACGGGTGCCGGAAACCAGGGCGGCCATGCTAACGGGTATGCTATCCTGCGCGAGGAATGGGATAATCGCTGGACAGAAAGCAACCCCTCTGGCTCTGCACCGCGTGCCGTGGCTTATGGTGCCGCTTACGAGAACAACATCACCAACTATACGTCTCGCTACCTGGAGGATGCCGATTATCTGAAGGTGCGCAACGTGTCGCTGGGTTACACACTGCCGGCTGCTGCCGTCAAACTGCTGGGGGTCAGCAAACTGCGTTTCTATGCCACGGTGCATAACCTCTATACTTTCACCGCTTATGATGGTTTTGATCCTGAGGTAACGCTCTTCCCTAATCGAACCACCTATCGGGGCTACGACTCGGGCAGCGTGCCACAACTTCGCTCGTTTGTCTTCGGAATAAATCTCACTTTCTAACAACAAATCATCTACACTTATGAATACAAAATATATTTTCACCGCTTTTGCATCGCTGGCTCTCACAGCCTGCAACCTGGATTATAATCCTACAACTGCCGTTTCTGACGCTACGCTCACGCCAAGTGATTACGAGAACTTGCTGACAGGCGTATATGACGGGGCGCAAAGCATCAAACTGCCCATCAACGATATTGCTGCCGATAACCTGACAAGTCCGGGATGGTGGCCCGATATTGACAACAACGGACAGACGGCGAGCACCAGCAGCGACATCAACTCGCTATGGAATAGCCATTATAAATATGTGCAGCTGGCTAATAACCTCATCAACCTGATTGACAAACAGTCTGCTCCCAGCGCGCAGCAAATACAGATTGCTGCACAGGCTCACGTGATTCGCGGATGGCTTTATAGTCATATCGCACAGCATTGGGGCGATGCGCCGCTACTGCTGGAGGTCAGTGATGCGCTGGCTCCGCGCAACCCCGAAGCGGAAATATGGAAACAGGTGGTGGCTGACTTTGAATATGGCGTGGAGTATGCGCCTGAGTTCTCTGACCGGGGCTATGTGAGCAAGGTGGCGGCAAAGGCGCTGCTGGCAAGGACGCTGCTCACGGGGGCAGCGGAAATTCAAGACGCGGCTCGCGCAAAACAGCTGGCCGAGGAGATTATCAGCAGCAACCAGTTTGCACTGGCAGACAACTTCGCCGACATCTTTCATGCCAAAACCTCCAACGAGATTATCCTGCAGTGGACCAACCTGAATGGCGATTCGGGCAGCGACGGCTGGTTTATGCGCTCAGACATCGTCAACCTCTATGAGTCGGAGAATGGTGCTGGCAGTGCGGGATATGGCGAACAGGGACGCTACGAGAACCGCGTAGATAAAACGGCCTTTGGCATTTTTGACGATGCCGACAAGCGCAAGGCGGCCACCGTGCGTCATCTGAAACTGGCCAATGGCGTGGAGACGTGGGACTGCGTCAAGTTCCCAAGTTATAACGCTGCCGACCCCACTCCCGTTATCCGCATTGCGGAACTCTATCTCATCTCTGCCGAGGCGCAGGGCTATCCCGCAGGAATAGACCGCCTGAACCAGTTGCGACAGAAGCGCGGACTGACCCCTCTCGTGGTTGGTACTGACATCACTGCCGACAACTTCCTTGAGAAGATTATGCACGAACGCCGCCTGGAGTTCTTTGGCGAGGGGCTACGCTGGTACGACTTGCGCCGGTGGTTTCACTCTGGAGAGGCAGGGAAAAAGGCGGTTCTCGCCCTGCGCAAATACCAGCCTGGGGAAGCGGCTGGCAGCAGGCCTCAGGCTTCCGAGACCATGAATATTGCGGACGATGGGCACAACCTGCTGTGGCCGGTACCGCAGACGGCAATAGATAATGATCCAAACCTTCTGCCACAGAATCCGGGCTATTAATACGCCCGGAAAGCGGAAATACCATACATAGGGTATGCGGAATGACGCATTAGGGGGATTGTGGGGCGGGAAAAACGGATGTAACTTTGCACCGTCAAAAAAAACAAAGTAAAAAAGGTAAGGAAATGGTAAGGAGATTGTTTATCGTAATGGTTACTGCTACCACCACGCTGGCCGTGTCGGCACAGGGCGTGATAAAAGGCAGCATAAAGGATGCTCGCACCGGAGAAGGCCTGATAGGGGCATCGGTCATCGTGAAAAACGAAAAGGGACAGGGCGTGGTTACCAATGCAGACGGTAACTTCTCGCTGCCAACAAAAGGGGGTGCTCCCCTCACGCTGAGAGTGGAATACGTGGGCTATCGTGTGCAGGATGTAGATGTATATGATTTCGAGGAACCTGTAGAAATTGCACTCATCGACAACTCCAGCAAACTGAACGAGGTAGTAGTGATAGGCTATGGCACGCAAAAACGAACACAGCTGACGGGAAGCGTAACCACCATCAACCAGGAGGTGCTGGATAATAATGTGTTGCCCACGGCAGAAGCGTTGCTGGCAGGCTCTGTGGCTGGTGTCCACGTAACTGCCTCCGGTCAGCCTGGCAGCGGCTCTTCCATACGTATTCGCGGCGGTAACTCCATCAGTGCAAGCAATGATCCGCTCTATGTGATTGACGGCTTCATATACTATAAGGAAGGCGGCACACTGAGCACGGGCGAGCGCGGCACGGGCATCAGTGGCGGCATCAGTCCGTTAGCACTTATTAACCCCAACGACATAGAATCTATAGAGGTGCTGAAGGATGTGTCGGCCACGGCCATCTACGGTTCACGCGGTGCTAATGGGGTTATCATCGTTACCACGAAGAAGGGCAAACGCGACAAGACCAGCATTAAATATAACTATCAGTTGACGTTTGCCTCGCCGTCAAAAAGGCTCAGCGTGATGAATGCGGAGGAATGGGCCAGGTATCAGAAGCAGTATTTCTATAACAAAGGGGGCTACACTGACGAACAGATAGAGGCTCTGGGGGAAGGAACAGACTGGCAGGATGCGGTGCTTCGCTCAGTGGTCAGCACAAAGCACAACTTAACCGTCAGTGGTGGTGACGAGAAATCAAGATTCCTGCTTGGCGGCAACTTTATTGACGAGAAGGGCATCGTGCTGAACACTGGCTTCAAGCGGTCTGCAATCCGACTGAATGCGGATCGCAAACTGACGGAAAGGCTCACGGTGGAGACGGCATTGAACGTAAGCCGCAATAAGCAGGACGGACTGACCACAACCACTGGCGTGACGTTTAATTCTTCACCATACCAGGGTGGTATTACTAATTCGCTGACTTATGCGCTGCTAATGCCGCCGGTGGTTCCCGTTTACAAGGCAGACGGCTCGTATAACTATACGAATCCGTATGAATATGCTTATTTCGCCATGGGCGATGTGGCTGCCAATCCGGTGTCGGATCTGGAGAACAGCGTTGCGCAGTCGGTGGATGATGATGTGATAGGAAATGTAAGTGCGAATTATGAGTTTGCAAGGGGACTGATGGGTAAAGCGAGTTTTGGCTTTGACCTAGACAACCTGACGCAGAACTATTTCGCACCTCACTACACGGCATTAGGACTGGCAAACGGGGGTACGGGCAGCATAGCGAAACGGCGGTTGGAGACATGGCAGACGGAATTGACACTTAACTACAATCATCAGTTTGACAGGAATCATCTGCTGGATGCGCTTGTTGGCTACACATATCAGACCAGTAACCGTTCTTTCCTGACAGGCTCGTCGAGCAGGTATGCTGACGAGAGTCTGAAGCAGAACAATCTGGCGGGGGGCAGTCAGTATGCTGCGCCTGTTTCCGGTGAGAGTGCTTCAAATCTGCATTCGCTGATTGGACGTGTGAACTATACGTTGCGAAACAGATATAATGCCACTGCCACTGTTCGTGCCGACAGGTCGTCACGCTTTTCGCAGGAGCATCATTGGGGGGTGTTTCCATCGCTGGGCCTTTCGTGGAATGCTAATGAGGAAAGATTCCTGAAAGGCGAGAAATGGCTGACAGACTTAAAGGTTCGCGGCTCTGTGGGAACCGTGGGCAATCAGGAGATTGGCGATTACCAATACGCTACGGCCTACTCAACGAGCACCACTGGCGGAAACGTACACTATACGAAGGCAAATGCCGCAAACAGTCATCTGAAGTGGGAGACCACAGTGTCTTACAATATTGGTTTTGATGCTTCGTTCTGGAATGAGCGTGTAAGTATCACGGCAGACTATTACCATAAGAAGACGTATGATTTGCTGCTGACGGTGCCAGTTGACGTAGGAAAATACGGCGTTTCATCACAACTCCAGAATGTGGGAAACGTAGAGAACAGGGGACTTGAAATATCTGTTGACTTCATAGCTGTAAAGAAGGCTGGCATAACATGGAATATCCAGGGAAACATGGGATACAACAAGAACGAGATAACAAGTCTTGGGAATTATGAGGAACTGAATGTGAACAATTATACCATCTTGAGAAAGGGGGAGGCTGTGGGGTCATTCTATGGTCTGGTGTATGATGGCGTGGTTCAGACTAACGAAGATATCTCAAAGCTGCCAACGCAGAATGGCAGCAGGCCGAAGGTGGGACAAGAGAAATTCCGCGACATGAATGGCGACGGGAAGGTGAATGAATATGACCGCACCATCTTAGGGCACGCACAGCCAAACATTGCCTACGGCCTGTCATCGGGACTGAAATGGGGTAAGTTTGATGCCTTCGTACAGTTTCAGGGAACAGCCAACGGACACATTTATAACTCGCTGCGCCGCACGCTGGAGAGCCCCACAGACTGCTATAATGTATCGTCGGTGATCCTTGACAGTTGGACTCCCTCAAGCCCCAGCAATACATATCCTGCGGTTAGTGATGTGCGTCCCTATAGCTATATTGACAGTCGCTATGTGGAGAATGCCGACTATTTTAAACTCAAGACGCTGACGATTGGTTATACTTTCCCCGTGAGCTTTGCCAAGGCAAACGCCCATGTGCTGGCAACCGCCACAAACCTGTTTACCATTACAGGATACAAGGGCTATGAGCCGGAGATACAAAGCGGCATTGACACAGGAGACTATCCTGCCTCACGCAGCTTTACGATAGGTGTGGAACTAACATTCTGATAATCATTATAAAGACATTCAATAGTAGTATTTATTAAAAAAAAAGAGAAGCATTATGAAAAAGATTAACAAGATTTTCTTAGGTGCCGCTTTGGCGCTGACTGTTTCGGGAGTAACAACATCATGCAGCAGTGACAACGATGACGAGGAGAATATCATCAAGACAGAAATCCTGACAGACGAACAAGCACTGGCATTAGCCGACAATGCCCTGTTTGAGTATTATCACAAAGCCTTCGGACTTTCATTCATTGTAGAGACCTTTACATCAAAGAGTCACTCTTTCGAAGGACCGGAGAGTGCTGACGGTCCACTTATCAGTCGCCATGAACTGACACCCACCAACGTGTATTTCGTGAACAGATGGTACAACAAGAATTCTGCTATCTCAAATGCCAATGAGGCTATTGAGAAGATTACAGCAGCAAGCGGTGTTAGCGAGCAGACAAAGAAGGTGGCTATTGCCCGTGCGAAACTGGCACGCGCCCTGGGCTATCACGTGCTTGTAAGGCTGTGGGGTGAAGTGCCCCTCTACACGTCAACAGATGGCGACACCAAGACACGTGCAAGCATTGACGATATTTATGCGCAGATAGTGAAAGACCTTGAGGATGCTGCAGAAGGTCTGCCCGAAACAGGCAGTCTGCCCTCCGTACCTACCAAGGCAGCAGCCTACGGACTATTGTCAAGAGTTTATCTTGATTGGGGCAGCAACCCACTGACCTATGATCAGGTGAATGCCATTAAGGACCAGACCAAGGACCCCGCCCCAACCTATACAGCAAGCAGGCTGGAGAAGGCAGTAGAATATGCCAACAAGGTAACTGGTTACAGTTTGAATCGCAGTTTCGCAAGTATCTGGGGTAAGGATAATGAAGCAGCCAAAGACGAGAAGATTCTGACCTTTGTACATGACGGCGATGCCGTTGGTACAGGAAACCATCAGGTTCACTGCTCATGGACGTTTGGCTTTAATGTGGATCAGGAGAATCACCTATCTCCGGCACAGGACAGTTTCCTTGCTGCATGGGATAAAGCCGATACGCGTCGCGATGTTAGTTATATTGATTCTATCTACGATGCCGTGGGCGATTCCCTGGTGCTGTTCCGCGCCCCTCGCACACTTCCCCGCTACGGCAAATTTGTGGACCACGGTTCAGAAGGACCTAACGAGTGCTACAAATTAAACGACCTGGACCGAGTAGAGTTGCGCTATGCAGAGGTGCTGCTCAACAAGGCAGAAGCTTTGGTGCTCCTGGGCAGAGCAGACGAGGCCAAGGCACCCATCAACCAGATTCGTCAGCGCGCTTATGGCAACACTGCACACAATCTCACTTCAGTAACACTTGATGATGTTAAGCGTGAATGGGGACTTGAGTTTGTCTATGAGCAGAAGGAATGGTTCAACCTTGCCCGTTGGAAGGATGTTATCAAGGATCTTGAAAGCGTAAAGAACAACGAATTCTTTGATGACAGCTATGCTACAGCCGGAAATATTGGCAGAAACGGTGAGGTGGTTAACGAGTTCTTTGCAAAGACCTACAAGCACCTGCACGCCAAGTATGACAACCGTCAGGGCAAATACTATCGTTTCCCCATTCCTGTAGGAAAGAGCGGTGAGAGTCTTGGTATTACACCTCAGAACCCTGGCTATTAATATGAATTGTTGAGAATGAACAAAACCCTGATATGGATAGGGGCACTCCTTACGGGTGCCCTTTTAGGACTTTTAGACATGGTGTGGCTCAACGAAGTGATGAACTTCGTGGCCACTATTTATACCCATCTGTTCCAACTATTGGCAGTACCCACCATTGTGCTGGCGGTCATCACCACCTTTGCCACGTTTGGCAGGAACGGCACAGGCAGGATTTTCGGTCGTACGCTGATTTATACGCTATTGACCACCTTCGCAGCCGCGGCAGTGGGTGCTGCGCTCTACGTCATCATTGACCCTGGCAATCTGCCTGCAGAGGCCCTGATGAAAGATGAGGCTGACGCAAATTCTTGCGCCCCTTCGGTAGCAAGCGACCTGAGGTCGAGCGCCTCACTCTTCACCCTTCACTCTTCACTTTCCTATGCAGACCACCTTCTCTCCATTATCCCCAATAACATTGTAAAGCCATTCCTTGAAGGCAACGTGCTGTCGCTGGTACTGTTGGCCTTTGCCATTGGCATTGGCCTGTCAAAGTTGCCCGAATCAGAGAATAAAGCAGTAGTGGTGAAAGGGCTGTTAGGCCTGCAGGCCCTGCTCTTCCTGCTCATTCGCTGGCTCATCCAGGCCCTCCCACTGGGTATTGTGGCATTCTCGGCACAATTGTCGGCACAGGTCAGCGCAGGAGTCGTGGCCGAGTCTATCGGCAAATACGTGCTGGTGGTGTTTGGCGGCAACGTCATCCAGTTCTTCGTGGTGCTGCCGCTGTTCCTGTTGGCCAAAGGTCTGAATCCCATTCACGTCTTAGGGAAAATGATGCCAGCCGTCATGATGGCGCTTTTTACCAAGAGCAGTGCTGCAACATTGCCTGTGACCATGGAAACAGCCGAGAATCGTCTGGGTGTGAAGAAAAACATCACCCGCTTTGTATTGCCTGTTTGCACCACCATCAACATGAACGGATGTGCCGCATTTATCCTTGTAACCTCACTCTTTGTGATGCAACAGGGAGGCACGGAACTTTCACTGGCCACCATTCTCCTGTGGCTGCTCATCAGCATCATTTCAGCAGTGGGCAATGCCGGTGTGCCCATGGGGTGCTTTTTCCTGACCCTCTCACTGATGTCGGGCATAGGTGCGCCCATTGCCGTAATGGGAATCATTTTGCCTGTTTACACCATCATAGACATGGTGGAAACCGCCGAAAATGTATGGTCGGATTCGTGCGTTGCGGCGGCTGTAAACCAGGATTTTCGTTAATATACCATAAACATGGTATGCAAATAACATGCTGAAGGTATTGCGGGAATGAGGAAAACACCGTAATTTTGCACCCAGAAACATTCATTATTAACTTAAAAAGGATAAGGTTATGAGCAAAATTGCAAAACAGCTGACCGAGCTCGTCGGCAACACCCCACTTCTGGAGCTCAACAAGTATTCACAGGCAAAGGGACTTCAAACGCCCATTATTGCAAAAGTAGAGTTTTTTAATCCTGGCGGCAGTGTGAAAGACCGTATAGCACTGGCAATGATTGAGGATGCAGAGGCCAAGGGCATCTTGAAACCCGGAGCCACCATCATCGAACCCACCAGCGGAAATACGGGCGTAGGACTGGCACTGGTCAGCGCCGTCAAGGGCTACCACCTTATCCTTACCATGCCCGAAACCATGAGCGTGGAGCGCAGAAACCTCGTAAAAGCGTATGGTGCCGAGGTGCGCCTCACTTCTGGAAAGGACGGTATGCCTGGTGCCATCCGCGCCGCCGAGGAACTGCGCGACTCTATTCCCGGAGCAGTAATCCTGCAGCAGTTTGAAAACGGAGCCAACCCTGCCAAGCATTATGCCACAACAGGACCAGAGATTTGGCGCGACACCGACGGACAGGTGGATATCTTTATCGGTGGCGTGGGCACTGGCGGTACTATCAGCGGCACCGGCAAATACCTGAAGGAGCAAAACCCCAACGTGAAGGTCATTGCCGTAGAACCGAAATCGAGCCCCGTGCTCAACGGCGGCCAGAGCGGTCCTCACAAGATTCAGGGCATTGGTGCTGGCTTCGTGCCCAAGACCTATGATGCCAATGTGATTGACGAGGTGTTCGACGTAGAGAACGACGCCGCCATCCGCACGGGTCGCGAGATAGCCCAGCAGGAAGGTCTGCTGGTGGGTATCTCGGCAGGTGCTGCCCTCTATGCCGCCATCGAGGTGGCCAAGCGCCCAGAGAATAAGGACAAGAAGATTGTGGTGCTGCTGCCCGACACTGGCGAACGCTACCTCTCTACCGTGCTCTATGCCTTTGAGGACTATCCTCTGTAAGAAAGGACCAACAATAACAGACTAAAAAAAAGTGCCTCGTCATCAACTTGACGGGGCACCTTTTTTTTTGTTTCTACTTCTTCTTGTAGCAGAGGAATATCTGGTCAATATCTTTCTGGGGCAGATGAGGTGTCATCATACTGAAAATAAGCACTATGGGGAAGCCGCCAATCATGGCTATGGCACCGCAGTTGATGGGGTTGATGGGGTTGCCCAGCAGCATGTTTACAACGGTGAGTCCAACGCCCCATACGAAGCAGGCCCATACGCTATATGTAGTAACGCCACGCCAGTAAAGGCCAAGCATAAAGGGAGCCAAGAAAGCACCAGCCAATGCACCCCAAGAGATACCCATGAGCTGTGCGATAAACGTTGGCGGATTCAAGGCAATGAGTAGTGAAATGGCAATGAAGAACATGATCAGCACACGCATCACCACCACCTTGCGGCGCTCTATCTTCTCTGACACAATATCATCGATAGCCCCCTCTTCCACCTCGCCAGGCAGTGATTTCTTGTCGCGGTAAATCAGGTCGAGCGTCATTGTAGAACTTGATGTGAGCACCAGTGAAGCCAGCGTTGACATAGAGGCGGAAAGTACCAGCAGCACCACAAGGGCAATGAGCACATCGGGCAGGGTGATCAGCATGGCAGGAACGATAGAGTCGAAAGCAATCTTGCCGTTGGCACCAATCACAGGGTCATAGAGGCGTCCGAAACCACCCAGGAAGTAGCAACCACCAGCCACGATAAACGCAAAGATAGTAGAGATAACGGTACCACGCTTGATGGCACTCTCGTCAGTAATCGAGTAGAACTTACCAACCATCTGTGGCAAGCCCATCGTACCCAGTGAGGTCAGAATAACCACACCCAGCAGGCCCCATGGGTCAGGCCCAAACCATGAAGCGAACACACCCGTTTCACCTGTATTATCAGCAGGAATCTCAGCTAGTCGCTCTACAGCAGTTGTAAGACCTCCGTTATTAGCCAGCACAGCCCAAATAACTGCCACGATACCAAAGAGCATGATGATACCCTGGATGAAGTCGTTCATGGCTGTAGCCTTATAACCACCCAAGATAACATAGACGGCAGTCAGGATAGACATAATAATTACACAATACTCGTAGGGAATTTCGAAACCCATCTCAAAGAGTCGAGAGATACCACTATACACACCTGCGGTATAGGGAATCAGAAATACAAAGGCAATAATACTGGCTGCTACACGCAGACCCTGACTCTGGAAACGAGTGCCAAAGAAGTCGGGCATCGTGCGACTTTCGATATGTTGCGTCATCAGTTTTGTGCGACGCCCAAGGATAATCCAAGCCAGCAACGAACCAATCACAGCATTACCAATACCTATCCATGCGGAAGAAAGGCCGTATTTCCATCCGAACTGTCCGGCATAGCCCACGAAAACTACAGCCGAGAAATAACTGGTGCCAAAAGCGAACGCCGTGAGCCAAGGACCCACCGAGCGTCCACCAAGTACAAATCCATCAACACTACTGGCTTGTTTGCGGGTGTAAAGACCCACACCAATCATCACGGCCAGGAAAATTATCGTTAAAAGAACTTTTATAATCATTTTAATGTTTAATCTTTAATGTTTAATGTTTCATCAGAACGCCACTTGCACTTGAGCTTGGAGCCAGTTATAATCCTTTGATGAAATGTTTTCACCACAGAGACAGCGGGTGTATTGAAGCTGTACACGGCACTTCTTGTAGAACCAGTACTGCAGACCCAGCGTCAGGTTCGTCTGATCCCAACCATCTACTTTAGTGTTGCGATCGAAGGTCTCGCCAGAAGCTACTACGTCTAGTGCATCGTAAACAGGAATACAAGTGGTGACATAACCACCGCGGCTGCCTACTTCACCGTCTTCACCTCCCAGCCATTCAGCACGGATGCTGGCAGGACGGGCCTCCTTGTATTCGCCCTCGCAATAAGCGGCGGTCTTGTACTCGGCACCTACGCTATAACGGTTGCGTTTGTAGTTCTGACCTTTAGAAATAGTGTTCCATTTGGCTGAGTCGGCAGCATTGCCTGTGCCCAGATAACCAGAGCCTACGATGCGCAGGCCGTCCATGGGGCGCAGTTCGAGTTTGGCAATGAAGTCTTTCTGATTATTGTTGTCTTTGCGGTTGATGCCCTGTCCGCTCATCAACGCGAGTTCATAATGAACCTTATTCTTCAGGATGTCACCAAAGATCATCAAGCCCTGATCACGTCCGTAGTTCACGCCGTTCAAGGGGTCAGGACCTTCGCCAGCCAGATAAAGCACTGCCTGCGAATAGACGTCAATCAGTTCCAATTGAGTAGGCGACATGGGGTTCCCCATCGTATAACTATGC
>Ga0265298_10003996_pt1 | contig 19060 bp, 13 predicted proteins | sample AusTroGonzalo_MG_3_FD_193486 | JGI IMG/M metagenome (GOLD analysis project Ga0265298, IMG submission 193486) | Bovine rumen microbial communities from tropical cattle in Woodstock, Queensland, Australia - Gonzalo_01 | ecosystem: Host-associated > Mammals > Digestive system > Stomach > Rumen ... | reverse complement strand
GTGTTTACGTGGTGGACAAGGACATCACGCAGGCGAACATTACCATGAACCAGCCGTTTGTGAAACGCCCGCATCCGGATTATTATCCGACGGCTGTCGCAAGCTTTATTCTTGGTGGCGGTAGCTTTAGCTCCAGGCTCATGAATCGCGTCCGTAGCGACGAGGGCCTTGCCTATAGCGTCTATAGCACGGTAGGAAACGATTACCGCGATACCGCCATGACGACGATTGCTCTTCAGACGAAGGTGGAAACGGTGGACTTTGCCATGAAACTCATTTTCGAGGAAGTGGAAAAGCTTGCAAAGGAAGGCCCGACACCTGAAGAACTTTCCCAGGCAAAAAAATCCCTGGTCGAGAGCTTGCCGAGCCTCTTCGACTCCCCGGCTGCGACGGCTTCGATTTTTGCAAAGGGAGAATTGCTTGGCAAATCGGACGATCATTATATAGATTATGTGACGGAAATCAATGCGGTAACGGCGGAACAGGTCAAAGCGATGATTGCTAAGTATTTTGATAAGGACAAAATGACGATCTCGATTGTCGGTCCTGTCGCCATGTTCGATTCGTTGAAACCGTTCACGGTGATTCCGCTCGATAGTCTTGAATTCAGGTAACCTTAAGGAGCGAGGTACTTATGCAGGGTAAGAGTTTGCGTCTTTCGTTATTGATGTGCATTGGCGTTGTGCTTGCACTTGGCTCTTCTCTGTGCTATGCTGCGAAGAGCGTCCCCGTGTCGGATGTTTCTCGCCGGCAGCTTTTGATGAAAACGAAGAACAATGCCGATAACATGCGCTCGTTCTGCTCGGGAATGTATAAGTGCCTTGACATCAAGTACGAAGCCTGTACGGAAACGGATTTGAAACCGTGGCCCAAGATTGAGTATGATAACGAGTTTTGTGGACCGTACAAGGAAATTGTTAAACGCGGCTTTTCGACGGATATTAAGGCTCCGATGATGACGGAAGTCTTTATGCGCCTGGGACGCCAGTACAGGGCGATTTACGAAAGCGAGGGAACACTTCCGCTAGAAGTCAGTGAAATTACGTTCCTGTTTGATAATATGCCGTTTACGGCTGATTTGATTAACGCTTATCTGAAATCGGAATATACGCTAGAGTATAATAGCATGGACCATCGCTATTTTTCGGGTGGTAATGGTCATGGACTTTCAGGGGACTTTTACTGGGCGTTGCAGGACAGTGCGGGTGCAAAGCCGATGCTTCGCAACATGTTCTTTGGGTATGGCTATGCTCAAATTTTGAAATGGTCCCTTAAGGGCACTGCGATTGCCTATTTGGATATGGACTTGGTGGCTCCGCGAAAACTTAAGTACAAACTTACTGCGGTGGTGTTCCCTGGTAATTCGGTGTTGAATTCCATTATGCAGTTGCGCGTTTTCAAGAGTGTCGTGAATTCTAAGATTGACGAGGTTGTAAACGATATCAAGAAAGCGGCGTCAATGTACTATGGCGGAAACAGAAAACCGCTTAAGGAAAATGCCAAGTTGCAGACTCCTGAAAATAAACGCCATATCGCAGAATTTGACAAAGTGGTGGCCGGTGGCTCCTGGAAACTTGGTGATGCCGAACGCATTGAGCGCTCCAGGATGGAACTTAGCCGGCCAAAGCCTGTCGCTAAGCCTGTTGAGCCAAAGGAACCCAAGGAGTCTACAGATACTCTTGATTTCAAGGCTAATACTTTTATAAAAAAGGACTAGAAAATGAGTGAACCTAAGGATTTGGAAACTTTGCTTGCACGTGTGACGGAACGTCGTCGCGAACTTTTGACGTCTGTGGTCAATCGCCGTACGCGTCATTTCTGCATGGTGCTTGAGGACTTGTTCGACCCGCACAATATTTCTGCCGTCATCCGTACTGCCGAAGTTTTTGGCCTCCAGGATGTTCACGTCATTGAAGAAGACAACGCCTATAGCGTGAACAAGTCCATCTTGAAGGGCAGCTACAAGTGGATGAGCATTTATCTGTACAAGAAGCGCATGCTTTGCATGGAAAAGCTCCGCGCAAAGGGCTACAAGATCGCTGTTGCAAGCACGAATACGACGAACTCCGTACTTGACCTCGATTTGAGCCAGCCGATGGCTTTCTATTTGGGTAGCGAATTCCACGGGAATCACCCGGATACGCTTGCGCATGCCGACTATGAATTCAAACTCCCACAGTATGGCATCACCGAATCTATGAACGTTTCCGTTGCTGGTGGCGTGCTGATGACTTACCTTGATGTGTTCATGCAGAAAGAGGGCCGTGAAAAGTTTGCGCTCCCGCAGGCGGAACGCGATGCGTTGTTGCTCGATTGGCTGGACCGCCACGTGAACGGCATCGAGACGAACAGCCCCATCGTGAGGGTGGAAGGGTAGCGGCTTTGCCGCTCGTTAGTTACTAGAAGTTAGTTACTAGTTAATAGTTAGGAGTTACTAGAATTCTTGATATGAAATTCTCTAGTAACTCGGAACTCACAACTGTTGCGAAGCAACTTCAGTAACTAGTAACTCGGAACTAGTAACTTGATTTTTCCCTTATTTCTCACTATGCCTCCAATGCCAATCGCAAAATATGCTAGATTGTTTTTAGGATGAAAAAGAATACCGCTTTATATTTCTCTGTCGGACTTGTCGTTCTTTTAGCCATTTTCATTTTGATATTTGGCATGATTTTCTTGAACGAGAAGGATCTGCGTGAAACTTTCGATGTCTACCACTTGCGCTTTACGCAGGTGAGTACGCTTGTTTTGGATGACCCGGTCAAGATCAATGGCGTGAAGCTTGGACGCGTGGAGTCCATTGAGCTTGCTGGCCACCGTGTTGTGGTGACGGTAAGGCTTAAGTCTAACGTGAAAATCCCGAAGGATTCCGAAATCCGTGTGCAGAACATCGGCATCATGGGTGAACGTCAGATTGGTATGATTCTTGGCGACTCTGAAGAATATTTTGTGCCGGGCGATACCATTACGGGCCAGTTCGATGCGGGCATTGCCGAAGCGCTTGGCCTTGCAGGTGAAGTTTGCGATTCGACGAAGGTGCTCTTGGAAGCGGTAAAGACGGCCTTGAACGGGACGATTGCAAATCCGGATTTCCAGGACCGATTCAAGACGCTCTTGGTGAAGGCCGAAAATCTTGAGGACCGTCTGATGTCGCTTGTGACGACAACCGATCCGCAGCTCAAGAAGAGTCTTGCGAACTTGAACAAGGTGACGGTCAAGGTGAACGAACTTGTCGATGGTGTCAAGGAACCGATCAACGGTCTTTTTGCCGGGACGGACAAGGTCATGGGTAATGCAAACCATTTGATCTCCGAACTGGAAGGCGTGACCAAGCATTTGGATGGGCTGATTGCCAAGGTGCAAGCCAAGATGGATTCAAAGGACAATACCGTCGGTATCTTGTTGAACGATAGACAGCTTCACGACGAACTTGTCAAAACGGTGCATTCCGCTGACAGCCTGTTCAAGATCATCCTACAGGATGGCCTTGATATCAATGTGGATTTCTTCTGAGGAACTGATGATTACAAAGTTACTTACTGTTTCAAACAAATTGGGTATTCATGCCCGTCCGGCCGGTATGATTGTTGATATCACGGGCCAGGCCAAGAGTGATGTATCCATTGTGTTTGATGGATCAAAGGCCAATGCGAAGAGCATCCTTAACGTGATGATGCTTGCCATCCCCGCTGGTTCCGAAGTCAAGTTCGAAATCGATGGCGAAGATGAAGAACAAGTTGTTCAGCAGTTGGAAAAGCTTTTTGATGACCACTTCAACGAAGAACCCTGCTGATTTTGTGGCGAAAGCTCCCGATGAGGCTTCTCGGAAATCTGCGAGAATTGAACTTGTCGGCGTGCCGTCATCTCCTGGCTTTGCCATGGGGACGGTTTTCCCTGTTGCAAACCGTGAATTTTCTGTAGTCGACGAGACTCTCCCGGAGAGTAGGCTTGCTGCAGAAGAACAGATGTTCCTGAAGGCCATTAGTAAGACCTCCAAGGAAATTGCCCAGATTAAAGAAATCTCGGAAACCAGAGCTGGCATCAAGGACAGCCTGATTTTTGCAACCCACCTGATGATCTTGCAGGATCCGGGACTTGTGAATGGGGTCCTCGATAAAATCAGGAAGAAGCACAAGAATGCGAAGTGGGCGGTGCATGTTGTTTTTGGCGCCTACATCGACAAGTTCGAGAAAATCGATTCGCCTGCCATGCGTGACAAGGCGGCAGACCTCAGGGATTTGTACAACCGCTTGATGTCTGCAATGGACGACTCCGGACCTGTATTGGAGGACGTGACTGATGAAGAAGGCATTGTCCTTGTAGCCCATGAGTTTGTTCCAAGTTTCTTGATGACCTTGAAGCCCGGACAAGTGAACGCGATCGTGATGGATACGGGTGGCCGTACAAGTCATGTCGCTATTTTGTCTAGAGCGCTCCAGATTCCGGCTGTGTCTGGCCTTAGGAATGTCGCGGCCCTTGTCAAGAGCGGCGATACGATTATCGTCGATGGTGCTGATGGTAAGGTTATCATCAATCCGAACGAAGACGATATCCGCAAGTTCCACGAACGCCAGGAAATGTTCGAACGCCAGCGCCGTGAGCTTTTCACGATGCGCCAGCTGGAGCCGATGACTCGCGATGGCAAGTACATTGTGCTGCACGCAAACATTGAAATTCCGACAGAAGCAGATAAAGTAGCGGATTTTGGTGCAACGGGTATTGGCCTTTACCGTTCGGAATTTCTGTTTTTCAAGAAGGATACTCCGACCGAGAAGGAACAGGAAAGCGCTTACAGGCATATCCTTGAAAAAATGGATCCGTACCCAGTTGTGATCCGTACGCTTGATGCGGGTGGAGACAAGCTTGTTTCGGGTGTTTCTGCGGTGAACGAGTCAAACCCGTTTATGGGTTGGCGTTCTATCCGCGTGTGCTTGGATCGCGAAGATATTTTCATTACGCAGCTGCGTGCGCTTTTACTTGCGAATACGAAGGGCAACTTGCGAATCCTCTTGCCGATGATTTCGAGCATGACGGAACTCAGACGCGCAAAAGCCTGCATTGCAAAGGCCCGTAAACAGCTTGAGGACGAAGGCCATAAGCTCCCTGTGGTCAAGGTGGGGTCAATGATCGAAGTTCCCGCCGCGGTGATGATTGTGGATAAGCTTGCTAAGGAAGTGGATTTCTTTAGCTTGGGTACGAACGACTTGATTCAGTTTACGCTTGCCGTGGACCGTACGAACGAACTTATTACCGACATGTTCCAGCCGCACCATCCGGCCGTGCTGAGCATGATCTACCAGACTGTGGTGGCGGCGCACCGTGAAGGAATTCCAGTTGCAGTTTGCGGTGAAATGTGCACGGATCCGATGAGCGTTTTGTTGTTGGTTGGGCTTGGTGTCGATGAGCTTTCGATGACTCCGTGGAGTGTGATGACCACGAAGAAGATTATTAGATCCATCAACTTTGAAGATGTTCGTGATGCTGCTTTGACGGTTTTGCAAATGGATGATGCCGAGAGTGTAAATGAGTTTTTGCATAAAAAGTATGCTCAAACCATTATGGAACTTGGTATATCTGGATTTGTGGGACAAGTCGAAAAATAAAAACAGTTGGTTTGCTGATGAAATTATTTTGTTCTTTATTGTTTGCGTGCACAGCCGCCTTGTATGCTCAGGTGGATGGCTCCGTGTATTCTACGTACAAGTCGCCTTTTGCAGAACAGGAAATGGTGGCTCCGGATCAGTTCCAGGATGCCGTTATCCGTGCGGCCCGTGCCAAAAAAACAATGAACGATATTTCTGTTTCGCAGAACCATCGCGATTTTGCCCGCGCTGCCTATTACTATTACAGTGGACAGTGGGATAGTGCCTACGCTGCCTATAATTCCTTGCGCAAACGTGAACCGGAATTGCTTGGATCTGTCGTGCTTCGCATGGCGAAGGCCGATTTCAAGCAGGAAAAGTTTGCGAAAATGCGAGAGACGCTCCGTTTGGAAAAGAGCCTGGAAAACGACAGGGCTTGGCGCGATAATGCGGATCGTTTGAGAATCGAAGCCGCAATGGCGGATTATTCGCTGAATGATGTGGCCCGCGCGGATTCCTTGATGGCTTACCTTAATGGTAACCCGGATGGCGATGATGTGGATCCGCTGAAGTACCGCTATGCACGTTATTTGGAGGATTCCTACCAGCTGAAGCAGGCGAAGCGCATGTACATGAAGCTCCTTACGAGCCGTACATCGTACAAGGATTCTGCTTATGCTTCTGTGCGCCGTTTGAGGGAAGTTTTTGGTACGCCGGAATCTCTTGCCGAAAAGGTCGCTTATGCAAAGATGGCTTGCACCAAGGACGAAATGAAGAGCTGCCTGGAATTGCTGGATTCCATCCAGATTCTGGATGCGCAGCAGGTTCAGAAAAACCCAACCTCTGTCGTGGTGCTTGATGATCCGGCGTACGCCCGTTTGAAGAAGAGTTCGCTTGATTTGAACACGCGCATTATTCTGTGGGAAAAGCGTGCGGCGGCGCTTCGTTCGCTGGGCCGCAATGCGGATGCCATTGAACAGTATCGTTACTTGATCGAAAATGTGGAGGCGCGTCCGTCCTGGATTCAGGCGATTCTCAAGCTTTACCGCAAGGAAGCGGCAGGGCTTTTTGACGAAGAAATCCATAGCTATGATTCTCTGTTGCAGGATGTGAGCCAGTTCAGCAATGAAAATGCCAACAACCTCTGGTTGCGCGGTTTTGAATTTGAACAGAAGCTGATGTACGACAAGGCCATCGATTGCTACAAGAAACTCATCCATAAGCGATTCAAGAGCAATCTGAAACGCCAGTGGGCGAGATTCCGCATTGGCTACTGCTACTTCAAGCGTGGCATGTGGGTCGAAGCCGCCGCGTACTTCCGCGATGCGACGAAGGATCCGTTCCTTTGGAGCGGAAGTGCCTCTAGAATGTTCCTTGGCGATACGTACATGAAAATGGGCGAGGATTCGCTTGCCCGTGCCGCCTACCTTGACTGCATCAAGGATTTCCCGCTTTCGTATTACGCTCACCGCAGCCGCACGAAGCTTTTGGACAATCGCTTGTTGCCCTCGGACAAGATCCCGTATGCCCATGGCGTTCCGATGTCCCATGCCGCTACAATCGAATGGATCCGCTCGGTAAACAAGCTTGGAAAGCCCGATGGCTCGTACAACAAGGAACGCTTTGAAAAGATCAAGAAGCTCTTTTTGTACGGCTTTGAAGAAGAAGCTTTCAGGCTGTATGAGGATGTCAAGAAGAAAAACTTTAAACGTTTGGATTTCCTCTACGAATACGGAAAGCTGTTTTACGAAATGGGTGAAACGGCTGCGGGCTACAGGCTTGCCCGCCAGTTCCAGGCCAAGATGGATAGGCGTTTGCTGATGACTCCGCCGATAGATGTGCTGCATTACCTGTTCCCGGTTCCATACGCCGATCCAGTGGTTTACCATTCGGGAAGTAGCATCGATCCGTTCTTTGTCTATAGCGTGATGCGCCAGGAATCCATTTTCGATTTCCAGATTACATCGCCTGCGGGCGCCTGCGGCCTTTTGCAGATCATGCCTGCGACGGGCAAAATGCTTGCCGACAAGGAAGAAATCTCTGGCTTTAATCCGAAACGCCTGTACAACGCCTACATGAACATCCGTTTGGGAATCCGCTACTTGGTGGACTTGAAGGATGAATACAAGAACGACTACATGTACGTGCTTTGCAACTACAATGCGGGCCCGAAACCGACAAAACGTTGGCAGTCAGAAAGCGAAGGCCTCCCGTGGGACTTGCGCGTCGAAGAAATCAGCTATTGGGAAACCCGCGACTACGTCAAGCGCGTCATGGGAAATTACTGGATCTATCAGGAAATATATCAGGAAAAATAGTTACTAGTTCTGAGTTACTAGTTACTAGGTTTTTGATTATGGCAGTTTCAAATTATCAAAATTTAATTGTTTGGCGTAAAGCGATGGATTTGGCTAAGGAAGTTTATGCTATAGTAAAGTTACTTCCCAAGGAAGAGCTTTTTGCTCTGTCAGATCAAATCAGAAGAGCTGTTGTATCAATACCATCTAATATTGCAGAAGGCTGTGGACGAGAATCTAAAAGTCAAATGATGAATTTTCTGAGAATCGCTAAGGGGTCTGCTGCTGAACTAGAGACTCAGTTATTATTATGCAAAGAAATCGGATATGTTGATGAAATAAAATTAAAAATGCCATTAGTTCTTTTAGATGAAATTAGCCGAATGATACGTTCTCTTATGCAAAAGGGATAAATATTCTAGTAACTATAAACTAGTAACTAGTAACTTGCTATGCTATTCCTACTTTTAACTATCGGTCCTGCGTTTTTGTTTGCTTGCGGCAATATCCTGGAAAAGTCTGGGGTGTCCGCTGTTGGTAAGCGCACGGGTGGCACTTCTAGGCCTTGGGAATTTTTCAAAGGCGTTATTACGAATAAATTCTGGTGGCTCGGCATCGCATGCTCCGGGCTTGCTACGCTTGGCTATTACATTGCGATGGCGCGTTACGACCTCTCGCAAGTACAGCCGATGATGGTCTTGAATCCGGTGTTGACGGCACTCATGGGATTCTGCATCCTCAAGGAAGTCTTGACCAAGCGCATTGTGGTGGCGATTTGCTTTGTCGTGGCTGGTCTCCTTTATTCCGTTGAAAATCTTGGGGAATCGACGGCGGTGCAGAACATCGGAACGCTTTGGCTGTATGCGGGCGGACTTTCCTTTGCTACGCTGATTGCGCACTTGTGGGTGAAAGACCGCGAAATGGTGGACTCGCTCATCATGGGGGTCGGCTTTGGGCTTTCTGCCGCGTTCTACAAGAGCCTTGCGATGGATTTTGACTTGGACCATATCGATTTCTCGTCTGTGGCGAACTTGCTCATGGATTTCAGGACGCTTGGCTATGTGGCGACTTACGGCATTGCTTTCTTGTATTCGCAGGTTTCGTTCTCGCGCGGGCGTGCGCTGTTCATTATCCCGTTCAGCGCTGCGGTTGGTGCGGCTGTCCCGACGCTTGCGGGCGCACTCGTTTTTTACGAGGCGTTCCCGATGGGCAAAGTGATTTCTGTGTCGCTTGTGTTGATTGGCGCTTGCCTCTTTATTGTGCGCAGGCCTCGCCGAAAAAAATTGGTTGATTCGGAACTTGAAGTTGGGAAGTAGTTTTTTTCTTATATTCGTAAACTGACATTCCGAAGATCACATCATAATATATATTCCCTTTTATGGTGTGTTGGAATGATTTTTTTTCTAAAATCAGTAGGACCATTGGTCCTTTTCTTTTTGTAGCGTTGTTTTTAGCTGCATGTACTGATGATAACTCTAGTTCGTTGATTTTTGATACGGGAAACTATTCTTCTGCAAGTGGTGATGCTGGTGGCACGAATCTCCCGTTTGTAGGCGGCCCGGTGATGTTTACCGAGGTCGATCCGGTTAATATTGATTACAAGGATCACGAAGGCGATGATGATGGCTGGGTTGAGCTTTTCAATGCGTCCTCGGATACGGTGAATTTGTCAGGAATGCACTTGACGGACTTACAAGAGGAACCTTTCAAGTGGAAACTTGGCAATGTGAAAATGGCGCCGAATTCGTTTTTGGTCATTTTTCTGTCAGGAAAAAAATATCCCGATTACGTGATGCCGCATGATTCGATCGATTTGATTGGACCTGGTTGCTGGACATGGACAGATGCGGAAAGCGATCCGCCTGGCTACAGCTATGCCGACCCGTTGCCGGGACACGATGAAAAATGCTTTAGCGAAAATGGAGAGAGCCGCATAGGCACGGTGATGCGACTGGGCGAAAACGAGGAACTTGGGTGGTCGTCCATCTCGTTTTTCGTAGGAACGGGGAGTAGTGACCCCTCGGATGTGCTGGATATTTCGGCGGCCAATGAAATTTTGATGCAGGCGTACATTACTAAGGACCGCAAGGTCTCTGTGCGTTTGGCGCAGCCCGATATTGATGACTGGAAAGGTTACGAAATGGTCCTAGAAGGGACGGGGGATTCTTCAACGGTTTACCGTATGGCTCTCCCTACGGGAACGACTTTTCCTGATTTGGCGAATATTTATGGGACGCGATTTAGCCCTGATGCGAATGAATCGCAAGAAGTGACCCTTAAGGTTTTCAGCTACATGGCTCGCAGTCGCGGCCATGAACCTCATGCGGGTTTCAAGCTTTCGAAAAAAGGAGGCTCGCTTTACTTGGTGAATGGTGATACGGCGATTGTGGATTCTGTATCTTATCCGAAATTGCCTTTAGGAAAAACATGGAGCTATGCAAGTGGCTGGGGCTATGCGGATCCTTCGCCGTATGGCTATACGGAAAGCGCTCTGACTTATGCTCGCGAAGAAAATATTGACACCTTGCTGTTTCCGCCTTCGGGATTTTATACGGAACCTTTTGTTCTAAATCTTGAAAGTACGAACAATGCCTTGTGTGAAACTGGCGGAAAAATGCCAACGGAAGAGACTTCGTTCCAGAAGAATATTTTAATTGACAAGACGACGGTAATACGCTGTGCAAAGATCGCTGCGCAAAGTATCCCGAGCGATGTGGTGACGCGTACTTATGTTTTCGAGAGTGCACCTACGGTGCCTGCGGTGTTCCTTGCCGCTGACCCGAATTCGCTTTTTGATCCGGATACTGGAATTTATGTGGAAGGCCCTTATGCGCAGAGCAAGAAACCTCATTACGGAGCCAATTACTGGCTTGACAAGGAAATCCCCGTGACGGTGGAATTGATGGAGCCAGGGACGAGTTCGCCTGCGTTTGCGAAAAATGCTGGGCTTAAAATTTTTGGCAATTATAGCAGGCAAAATGATAAAAAGTCGGTGGCGATTACGTTCCGAGAAAAGTATGGCGATTCACACCTGAAGTATACGCTATTCCCTGAATTTCCGGAGCTGAACAAGTTCAAGGTGTTCCTGTTGCGCAATAACGGGAGCAACTACGGAAACGACTACATACGCGACCGATTGGCGAGTTCCGTGAGCGAGGGACTCGGTGTCGATTACCAGCGCGGGCGATTTGCTGTTGTTTATTATAACGGTGAATATTTTGGTATCCACAGTATCCGTGAACGCTCGACGGAAGACTATTTTGAAACGCATTACGGGCTTGATCCGGATAAAATTGATTTGCTCAAGGCGGACAATGCTGTTTCGGCGGGCTCGGCTGTCGATTATGTAGCGTTGATGGATTGGCTGGAATCAAACTCCTTGGATAATGAGGAAAGCTATGCTTATGTCGCATCGCAAATAGATGTTGACAATTTCATCAATTACATGCATACGGAAATTTTTGCTAACAATCGCGACTGGCCGGCGAATAATCTCAAGAAGTGGCGCAGTACAAACCCAAAAACACCGTGGAAATGGTTCCTGTACGATCTTGATTTTGGTTTCGGAAATGATTTCAGTAAATATACGAATAACATATTTGAATTTGCTACGGCAGAAGATGGAGATTCCTGGCCAAACGGGCCTGAATTCACATTGCTGCTCCGAAGATTGCTTGAAAACGAAGGCTTCAAGGCTGCATTTATCAATCGGATGGCGGTGCTTTTGCGGATGAATTTTGAAAGCTCGCGAGTGCTTGCCCGCATTGAGAGTATGATGGCGGAAATCCAGTCGGAGATTCCACGCGACCAAAAACGCTGGGGATTGAACTCCTCGAAGATGGCAAAACAGCTTAACGTCATCAAAAATTTTGCAGTGGAGCGCCCAAATGTCATTTTTGACGAATTGCAGGAATTCTTTGCTCTGGGTAAAAAGACTTCTGTAACTTTATCTGTAAATGGCTCTGGAAAAATTCTTGTGCATAACCTCCCTGTCAATGAGTCAAAAATGACCGTAGATTTCTTTACGGGATTCCCGGTGGTGCTCAGCGCGGAGCCTCTTACGGGAAGTACTTTTGTAGGTTGGAGCGATGGCGAGACTAGCCCCACGCGGGTGATTCTTCCTGAAAGCGCAAGTGAAGTTGTCGCTCTCTTTAAATAGGCTAAATGGCGCTTAAATCTTATAAATAGCCTATGTTTTGGGCGTGTGGTACATCGCATAGCATTGTAATTACTATCTTATGGTATCATGAGTTTCGAAACTAAAATTGTTTGCATTGGTGCTGGCTATGTCGGTGGGCCTACCATGACTGTTATCGCTGACAAGTGCCCCGATGTTAAGGTTACCGTAGTTGATATCAACCAGTCGCGTATTGATGCCTGGAATAGCGAAAACCTTCCGATTTTTGAGCCTGGCCTGGATGACGTTGTGAAGCGCGCCCGTGGCCGCAACTTGTTTTTTAGCACGGACATTCCTGCTGCGATTAAAGAAGCGGACATCATTTTTGTGTCGGTGAATACTCCGACGAAAACGTTTGGCCATGGTGCCGGCAAGGCTTCTGACTTGCAGTATTGGGAAAAAACCGCTCGCAATATTTTGGAAATTGCCGACGAAGGCAAAATCATCGTCGAAAAGTCGACGCTCCCGGTTCGTACGGCTGCTGCCATGGAACGCATCCTGAATTCGAACGATAAGGGCCTTCATTTCGAAGTGCTTTCGAATCCGGAATTTTTGGCCGAAGGCACCGCCATCAACGACTTGTTTGAACCGGACCGTGTTCTCATTGGCTCCCATCAGACGGAATCGGGCCTTGCGGCCTGCCAGAAGCTCGTGGACATTTATGCCCACTGGGTGCCGCGTGAACGCATCCTCACGACAAACCTCTGGAGCTCCGAACTTACGAAGCTTACGGCAAACGCCTTCCTCGCACAGCGAATCAGTTCCATCAATTCCATTAGCGCTCTTTGTGAACGCACTGGTGCCGATGTCGACGAAGTTGCTTACGTGATGGGCAAGGATCGTCGTATCGGTTCCAAGTTCCTCAAGGCGTCCATTGGATTTGGCGGTAGCTGCTTCAAGAAGGATATTCTGAATCTCGTCTACCTGTGTGGTTACTATGGACTTCCGGAAGTTGCCGCTTACTGGGAAAGCGTGGTGAAGATTAACGAGTGGCAGACGCATCGCGTCGTGGATCGAATGCTCGAAACCATGTTCAATACGATTGCAGGCAAGAAAATTGCCGTGTTCGGTTTTGCTTTCAAGGCAAATACCGGTGACACTCGCGAAAGCCCTGCAAACCTCGTGGTGCGCGACTTGCTTGCTGAACATGCCGAGCCTGTTGTGACCGACCCGAAGGCTATCCCGGATGCCAAGCGCGACCTCAAGGACGTGATAGAACAGGTCTCGTTTGAAGAAGATCCGTACAAGGCCGCCGAAGGGGCTCACGCCGTTGTCGTTTGCACGGAATGGAAATGCTTTGCAGAACTGGATTGGAAACGTATTTACGGTTCCATGGCAAAACCGGCTTTTGTATTTGATGGCCGCAATATTTTGGACGCCGATGCGCTTCGCAAGATTGGGTTTGAAGTGACGAGCATCGGTAAGGGTAAGGCGGAGTAGATTTTTAAGAGAAATGGGTTATGGCTTCTATTAGCGTATTCGGATTAGGATATGTTGGGTGTGTTGGTATAGCATGCTTGGCAAAATTGGGACATCGCGTTGTTGGTTGCGATGTCGATGAAAGCAAAGTAAAGCGCATTGCTGCTGGCCTCCCGACGATTGTGGAACGGGATATTGATGAGGTGATGCTGGAAGGCTTTAAGGCGGGGCTTATTTCGGCCACGTCTTCGGCTATCGATGCGGTGAGTCAAACGGATATTTCTTTTTTGTGTGTCGGCACTCCTAATGCTCCGGATGGACGCCTCGATACAACGTATTTGATGTCTGCGGTACGTTCTATTGCAGAAGCCATCCGTTCTAAGTCGACTTTCCATACTGTGGTTATCCGTAGTACGGTTCCTCCTGGAACAAATGCCTTGGCTACGGCCTTGATCGAAAAGATCTCGGGCAAGCGTGAAGGTATCAACTTCGCTGTGGCCTCGAATCCGGAATTCCTCCGCGAAGGCATGGCTGTGGCTGACTATCTGAATCCGCCTCTGACCGTGATTGGCTGCGATAGCCGCAGAGCTCTTGATAAGCTGAAAGGGATTTATGAAACTCTTGGCAGCGAAATCGTCGAAGTGGAGCCTAAGGTTGCAGAGATTATAAAATTTGTCAATAACTCGTACCATGCGCTGAAGGTCACTTTCGGTAACGAAATTGGTGCAATCTGTAAAAAGCTCGATATCGATAGCCACAGTGTGATGAACTTGTTCTGCAAGGACACGCAGTTGAATATTTCCCCGTATTACTTCAAGCCTGGATTTGCCTATGGTGGATCCTGCCTTCCGAAGGATCTGCGTGGGCTTAATTTCTTGGCAGAATCGAACCAGGTCGATGTTCCTGTGCTTTCATCGATCGAATGCAGCAATAACAAGCATATCGAGCGCGTGCTGGAACGCGTGCAACAGATTGGCGTGCGTTCAGTGGGTATTGTTGGCCTTACGTTTAAGGCGGGTACGGACGACTTGCGCAATTCTGCTGCGATTCGCTTGGCCGAAGGCGTGCTTGGAAAGGGCTGCTCCCTCAGCATTTACGACCGCTATCTCAATATCGCTCGTGAAAAAGAGACGAATATGCGCGAACTCAACAAGCGCATCCCGCACTTGCTTCCGCTTTTGGTGAACAATATCGAGGACGTTGTAAAATCGACTTCGCTTGTTATTATTACAGTTAGGAATCCGGAAATGCCGGAACTTATTCGTAAGAATCCTGAAATACACTTTTTGGACCTGGTGCGCTTGAAAGATTCGTCCGTAGAAACGCTTCCTAATTACGAAGGCTTTTGCTGGTAAGTTCTATGGATCAGTCTTTGAAGGAACTTTCGGGTAAGAAAGTTTGCATTGTTGTAGAAAATCTCCCGGTGCCTTTTGACCGCCGCGTTTGGCAGGAAGCGACTTCGTTGCACGAGGCCGGTGCCGAGGTTACAGTCATTTGTCCGAAAACGAAAAAGTATCCTCTGGAATACGAGGAACTTGAGGGGATCAAGATTTATCGCCATCCGCTCCCGGAAGCAAAGCGGACGCTTGATTATTTCAAGGAATATTTTTGCGCGCTTTATCATGAGACTCGTCTCTTGTTCAAGGTGTTTAGAAAGCAGGGCGTGCAAGATGTGATTCATGCCTGCAATCCGCCGGACTTGATTTTCATTGCTGCGTTTATGTTCTTTACGTTTACGCGCTGCAAGTTCCTTTTTGACCACCACGATATCAATCCGGAACTCTGGATTGCAAAGTTTGGCAAGAAGGGCTTTGGCTATCGTGCGATGATTCTGGTGGAACGCCTCACGTACTTCTTTGCAAAACATGCCATTGTCACGAACGAATCGTACAAGGAAATTGCGATGCGCCGTGGCAAAAAGCGCGAAGAGGATGTGACGATTGTCCGCAGCGGTCCGAACCTCTCGAAATTGAAGGTCGGCGCTGCCAAGCCCGAAGTCAAGAACGGCTTCAAGTATCTGGTGGGCTATATCGGCGTGATGGGCAAGCAGGAAGGTATTGATCTTTTGCTCAAGTCTGTCGATTACATCGTGAACAAGAAAGGCCGCAAGGATATCCGTTTCTGCATCATGGGCGGTGGCCCTTCTTTGGAAGAGCTTCGCGAATTGAACAAGACGATGGCGCTTGCCGATTACGTGGAATTTCCGGGGCGCGTGAGCGATGAATTTTTGGCTGATGTGATGAATACGGCCGACGTTTGCGTGAATCCGGATTTGCCCTCTGAAATGAATGACAAGTCCACCATGAACAAAATCATGGAATACATGGCGTTTGGAAAGCCGATTGTGCAGTTTACGCTTAAGGAAGGCAAATTCTCGGCGCAGGAAGCTTCGCTTTATGCGAAGAATACCGATACGGACGACTTTGCCGAAAAGATCCTTTGGCTCTTGGACAACCCTGAAAAGGCTGCTGAAATGGGCGCCTTTGGTCGCAAACGTGTACAGAACGAACTTAGTTGGGATTACGAAAAACCGAAACTTATTGGTGCGTATAAGAAGCTACTTGGACTGTAATGGAATACTATGATGACATGGCCCAAAAGTGTCTATTTCTTTTCTGTTGTCATAGTTTTTTTCTTTTATGTAACGTCGTGCAGTAGTGATGATTCTGTTTCAGTTGGTGGCGTGGAGTTTATAGACCCTTCACGTCAATACCTGAGAATGGATGTTGAATGTGTTGGCATGCTTCCTTCTTCAGGTTTTTATAATGAGTTGTCTATTTTCAAGTCCGTCGTTCAATACGGGGATACCGTTCGGTGCACTTTTGACGGCTCTGCGCCTGTTCCTGAAACGAAAAAATTCGATGCATCGTATGATGTGAAAAAGAGCACGGTGGTACGCTGTGCAGAATTTGTAAGCGATACGATAACGTGCAAATCCGAAGGCACTTTCTTTATTCAAGAAACCGTCCGTATGCCGGTGGTGTCTATAAGCGTAGATCCCAATCAAATGTTTGATCCGGATACGGGGTATTATAGTAAGGGCGTAGATTCTTGTACGTATCCGTGCAAGGAGGCAAATTATTGGCAAGATCTTGAACTTCCCGTACATGTGGAGTATTTTGAAGAAGGAAGTTCATCGGGTGAGCCGGAATGGAAGATTGAAGCTGGACTTTCCATCATTGGAAATGGAAGTCGCAACAATGCCAAAAAGTCACTTGCAATCAAGATGAGGTCGGAATATCAGGATGGGCGACTGAAATATCCGATTTTTAAAACGAGACCCGAAAAACGAAAATTTAAGGGTTTCAACTTGCGAAATAATGGAAATCGCTATGGCGCTGATTATATTACGGATGCCGCGCTTTCAAGTCTTTTGGAAGGTAGCGGTGTCGATTATCAGCGCAGTCGTCAAGTCGTTGTTTTTATTAATGGAGATTATTATGGCATTTATGACTTGCGTGAACGATTGAATGAACATTTTGTCGAAACAAATTATGGGATTGATTCCAAAAAGGTGAATTTTGTAAAGCACTGGAGAACTTCGGTTACGGCAAGCGGCGGTTCTACGGAATCCTATTATGCCATGTTGGATTTTATCCATCGCAATGACTTGACGAAAGAAGACGCTTATTTGCAAGTTTCTTCCATGATGGATGTCGGAAACTATGCCGATTATATGGCTGCAGAAATTTATTATCATAATGGGGACTGGCCCAACAATAATGTGAGTGCGTGGAATACGGATGATCAGCCCTTTAAATTTGTCGTCTATGATTTAGATCATGGCTTTGGCTGGGATCGGCCTGCGGAGGGATTTGATGCTGAAAATCATAATATGTTTAGTTGGATTAAGCAGGGCGGCCAACCGGGATGCAATGGGAAACGTTGCTTTGCCGAAATCTATATCAAGCTTATCGAAAACCCCGATTTTAAACGACTCTTTATCAATCGTTCTTCTGTTATGCTGGATTACTATCTGACTTATGATAGATTGGAGAAAACGATAGACGATATGACAGCGACGATTCCCGAGTCCGAAATGAAACGGGATATGAAAAAATATCCAAGGACAAACCACTATTTCGATAAAACGGGTGCCACGTTGAAAGCTTATGGAATCAACAGATCAGATGTGGTTCGCGAAGAATATCGGAAGGAGTTTGGACTTGGTAAGGATATTTCTGTGACGATTGCATCACAGGGGAAGGGGGCTGTTCTTTTGGATGGAATGGTGCTTCCCGAGAAGGAATATACGGGTCGTTTTTTCAAGGGCAATGCGATGCTCCTTTCGGCAGCTCCTGTGAAGGGCTGCTCCTTTGCGGGATGGTCTGATGGAAAGATGGACAATCCTCGTCTTGTCTCGCCTAAAGATGGTGCTGAATATATTGCCTTGTTTAAGTAATAATTATTTGGCGTTCTCGTTTTCAAAATCAATATTTAATGTTTGAATGAGAGAATCCAGGCGGAGTGTGAGTTGTTGGGCGCCATTTGGAGAAAGATGGGCGTTGTCCATCGCCATGTCGTTGGTATAGTCATGATTTCCCATCTTGTTTTCGTCCATTAGGATAAAATTCGGATGGACTTCACATAGACTATCGAGTTTCTGAATAATTTGAACCGCGTCACTTCTGCGTAATCCACGATAGCCAAATGCGCCCGTTTCTTTATAACGAGGATTTAATGGTGTTATCACTCCCACAAGTTTTATGCCATGTGCGGCACATGTATCTATCAAATTGCGTAATAGACTATAGTTGTTTTGAAAATCCTCGTGATGTGAATCCATCCAGCAGGAATCTTCTGCAACTTTAGGCGATCCCCATCCGTCGCCATATTTCTTTAGGAATCCTCTGTTTAGTCTATAAAAGTCAGCTTCTCCGGCGTTGCCCGGGGAATTGTATGTCGTTTCTGACAACATTTTAGGAAAACCGTTTGTCCAGTAATCATGATTTTTGTCGTACACATATCCTGGATACGATTTATATGCGTTATGGAACATGTTGTTTGCATTGCGGCCCGTATTATAGGCCCTATCCAAATCCAGCGCAAGGACAAGAACCTTCAGCTTTTGCACATGCGGGAGAATATAGTTGTAGAAATACAAGCTTGAACCATATATGGTACCTGCTTTAGTTGCTAAGTTTATTGCAAAAAAGGGCTTGTTGAAATCTAGCGGATCAATTCCATATAGTGCACGCGATGATCCCAAGATAACAACATTGGTCAAATCTTTGTATCGCCACAGAATTTCCATTTTGTAGCGATAGTCTAGAGCATAGGGGCAAGCCCCTGAATTGTTATAGTATATTCCTGCGCTATCGGGGGCAAGTTCAAAATCAATTCCAGTTACGGTCGTGTCAATGACAGGCGGTGGTGTCGCCTTGCGTTTTATCCACAGGCACGGATGCCAGAGTTCTTCGCCTTCGGCAAGCTCTACGATGTTACTGTCGGTGGGGCTTGCAAGAACGATTCTGGTGTGTGCGCCGTTTGCGTTTGTGAGGGTCGCGACGATGTTGGATGTCTCGCCGTCGCTTGCCCATTCGCTATGGTCGAACGTGTAGCCTTCGGGGGACCTTATGCTCTGC
>Ga0265298_10003995_pt1 | contig 19060 bp, 15 predicted proteins | sample AusTroGonzalo_MG_3_FD_193486 | JGI IMG/M metagenome (GOLD analysis project Ga0265298, IMG submission 193486) | Bovine rumen microbial communities from tropical cattle in Woodstock, Queensland, Australia - Gonzalo_01 | ecosystem: Host-associated > Mammals > Digestive system > Stomach > Rumen ... | reverse complement strand
TGGGCGAACAGATGCGTAGTATACCATTTCCTCCCCTCGCTCCGCAAGGGGGTAAATGAAGAAATATTAAAATATTTTCCTATGCGCATGTTTCGGCAATAAATCCCGACATTTAAGCAATATATCAGACGCCACGCGGCAAAGACTATGCTCCGGCCGCTGCCGGCGTGGATGCCGAAGCGCCGCCCTAGGGCGACTGTCGTTTCCTGCGACGCCCCAGCTATGCGCGATTATGGTATAATAATCGACCCAAAAGGTATATTATATGCAAAACGGCAAATTCAGAGTGTTGGTTATCAACCCAGGTTCGACCTCTACGAAGGTGAGCCTGTTTGAAGACGAGACTTCGGTTTTCGAGCGAAGCCTTTTCCACGATGCGTCGGTTCTCTTGAAGTTTGCGCACGTCAACGACCAGGCTCCCTTCAGAAGAGGCGTAATTCTTGACATGCTTGAGGCGGAGGGCGTCGATCCCCGCTCCCTCGACGCTTTCGTCGGTCGCGGCGGAAGCGCGCACACCCAACCCAGCGGGCTTACGCGCATCGACGAAAGGCTCTATGACGACACGGTCGCCGCAGTGGGAGGCTCGGAACATCCCGCAAAGCTGGGCGTGATGCTCGCGTGGACCCTCGGGCAGGAATTCTCCAAGCCCGCCTTCACGCTCAACCCGACCAACACGGACGAGCTCTGCGACTATGCGCGACTTACCGGCATAAAGGGCATTTGCCGAACCCTCCATTCGCACGTACTGAACCAGAAGGCGATCGCCACTTTTCACGCCGCGAAGTCAGGCAGGAGGTACGAAGAGTGCAACTTCATCGTCGCCCATATCGACGGCGGCATAACCGTCGCCGCGCACGAGCGCGGCAGGATGATCGACGGCAACATGGGCGCGGACGGCGAAGGCGCGTTCTCGCCGACCCGCATAGGATACGTTCCCCTGCCGCAGCTTCTCGACTATCTGAAAGCCCACTCCGCCGCCGAGCTTGAGCTGAAATTGACGCGTGCAGGCGGATTCGTGGAGCACTTCGGGACCTCCAACTCGGACAAGATCCATGCACTCGTCGACATGGGCGACAGGAAGGCTACGCTCGTCTGGGACACCATGATCTACCAGGTATGCAAGCTGATAGGCGAGATGTCGACGGTCCTGTGCGGAAAGGTCGACGCAATCCTTCTCACAGGCGGGCTGCTGCGCTTCGGCGACATAACGGAGAAGATCAAGGCCCGCTGCGGCTTCATCGCCCCGATCCATGCGTATCCGGGCGAGATGGAGCAGGAGGCGATGGCGATTCCGACCATCAAGGCGCTGCGCGGCGAAATAGAGCCCCTCACATATTCCGGCAAGGACGTCTGGACCGGATTCGGATTCTAGGCATTTGCGGCCAACCGCACGTAGGCAAGGTACGCGAGCCAGTTTACGGCCAAGGCGTAAAGGTTTGCGATAAGATCGTCGGCGACTATGCCGCGTCCGCCCGGGAGGGATTGAAGCTTCTTCGCAGGCTGTGGCTTTACGATGTCGATCAGGCGGACCACGAGGAAGAAGATCGCCGTCATCCACCATGGAAGGATCGGAAGAGGGAGCCCTGTCACCGCTATCGGGAAGAGCATCCATTCATCGGCCGAGATCCTCCCGTCGTCGCGGATGCCGAGCATCCTCTCGGCGCAGCCGCATACCGGGATGGCGAGAACCGTCAGGACGAGCGAGAGCGGAATCTGGATCCAGGCCGCAAGGTAGGACATCGCGTAGGCAAGGGCCACGCCCGGAATCGAGCCGAACGTTCCGGGGGCGAACGGGACGAAAAGGCTGATTCCGCAGCCTGTCGCGAGAAAGAGGGTGAGTTTTTTCATCTGGGGCGAACCTTTCTTGTTGCGGTGGCGGTAAACGGATCCTCCGGCCAGTAATGCTTGGGGTAGCGGCCCCGCATATCCTTGCGCACGAGCTGATACCCTTCGCGCCAGAAGCCCGCAAGATCCTTCGTGACCTGAACGGGACGCTGCGCCGGAGAAAGGAGGGTCATAACGATCGGCACCTTGCCGCCGGCGACCTTGGGAGTCTCCATGAGGCCAAAGCATTCCTGGAGGCGGACTTCAACAGTCGGCTCGTCGCCTTCGTAACGGATCAGCATGTGGCTACCGCTCGGGACCTCCATCCGGACCGGAGCAAGGCGATCGAGCTCGCGGCGATCGTGCCCGGAAGCGGCAAGGATGACATCCAGGACCGCCGCGATGTCGAGCCTGTCCAGATCGCGCCACTTTGTCATGCCCGCGAGGAAGCCAGGCAGATTCCGGAGAACGGTCTCGTCGGTGACGGAGGGCCAGGAGGAGCCGATGGCCCTGTTCAGGAAATCGATCCGGGCCTTGAGCTGAAGCGTGTCCCTGCTCCAGCAAGGAAGATTTTCCACGCCCTTCTGCCTGATGCCCTCGATGAGGCATGATTCCACATCCTCCCTTCTGCCCGGCGTCTCCGCGCGGGCAGGCTTCTCCCCGAGCGTCATCTCCCCAAGCTTGCGGCGGACTACGCTCTTTACGCGCTCGTTCTGGCGGTCCCATTCGCAAACTGGCTCTTCAGTGATCGACCCTGCGAAAATCTCCTCGATCTCGCTCTCGTCGATCGGGCAGGCGAGAAAGACCTTCGCATCGCCGGGGCGATCGTCAAGTTCGCAGCAGACGATGTATGGCGCCTTCGCGAGGGCGTCCGACTGGTCGAGCGCCGCGCCGCGACCGGACACCATGCGAAACGTTCCGTTGCCGCGGTTCCTTGCGATCCTGTCGGGATACGCCAGCGCCAGCAGGGCGCCCTCGGTGGCAGGCCTTGCGCCTGCGACTTCAGGTCCTGCGCCTGAAGTACGAAGCCCTTGCGCCTCAAAGCGCCTTGCGAGATCCAGGATGCGCCTGGAGAAAGGTCGGTCTGGAGTCTCGCGCACCTCATCCATGATCTTGCGGATGTCGGTCTCGCGGCTACGGCCGCCTTCCTCGACGATCGCCGCGAGCAGCGATGCGGCGGAGCAGTCCTGCGCACCGGCGGAGTCAGTCCTCCCGAGAACCATGTTCGCGAGGCGCGGGTGCATCGGAAGCCTGGCCATCGCCTCGCCCTTCGCGGTAAGGCGGCCCGACCTGTCCAATGCGCCAAGCATCCTCAGGAGACCGGCCGCCTGATCCCATGCGCTCGCAGGAGGAGGAGTCATCCAGGGAAGGTCTTCGCGCCTGAGCGCACCCCAGGAGGCGCTTGCGAGAACGAGCGGGGCAAGGTCGGCGTCAAGTATCTCCGGCGTCATCCTTTCGGGGCGCTGACGGTCTGCACCCTCATCCCAAAGCCTGTAGCAGACGCCGGCACTGACGCGTCCGGCGCGCCCGCGCCTCTGCTCGGCGCGGTCGCGCGTCAGGGGAAGCGTCACGAGCCCGCTCATGCCTGTCCCCGGCGAGAAGCGCGGAACGCGCATGAGGCCGGAGTCTATGACGCAAGTTATCCCGGGGATCGTAAGGGACGTCTCGGCGATCGAGGTCGCAAGTATGATCTTTCGGCAGGAGGTGCGCGAGAACACCGCGTCCTGTTCGGATCTGGGAAGGCTGCCGTAGAGCGGAAGCATCTCGGCGCGCCGTCCCCAGCGATCCCTGCCGACCGTCTCTATCGTGCGCCTGATCTCCCCTTCGCCCGGGAGGAAGCAGAGTATGTCGCCCGTCGTCTCCTTTTCGGCCCGCGAGATCGCGGCGGACATCGGGACATCGCCGAGGTAGCGGGTCTCGACAGGGAACATGCGCCCTTCGGCGCGGACCGTCTCCGCGTCTCCAAGATGCGCGGCGACCTCCTCCGCGTCAAGCGTAGCCGACATCACAAGAATCCTCAGGTCGGGCCTGAGCGCCCTTCTCGCCTCCAGGGCCAGGGCGAACGAAAGGTCGCACTGAAGCGAACGCTCGTGGAACTCGTCGAATATCACAAGGCTTGTTCCGTTCAGCTCCGGGTCGGAAAGAAGACGCTGGGCAAGGAGCCCCTCCGTCACTATCTCAAGCCGGGTCCTGCCCGATATCCTGCGTTCAAGGCGCACCTGGTAGCCTACCGTTCCGCCTACACCCTCGCCCATGCGCGAGGCGATGTACTCGGCGCACGTGCGCGCGGCGAGACGGCGGGGCTCCAGCATGACTATCTTTCCTTCGCCAAGCCATGTCTCGGAAAGGAGTGCGGGCGGGATGCAGGTGGTCTTTCCGCTTCCGGGAGGAGCTGAGAGGACTACAGTGCGGTTCCGCGCGAGCGCGCGCCTTATCTCACCGATCTTCTCCTCTGCCGGGAACACTGTCGGGCGCCCGCGCCTTAGCGGCGGTCCTTGAGCGCCACATACTCGCGATGACGGAATATAGGCTTGTATGCAGGTCGGATGATCGGACCCTGGTTGATCAGCTCCTCCATGCGGTGCGCGCACCAGCTTACGCAGCGCGCGACGGCAAAGAGGGGCGTATAGAGATCCTTAGGGATGCCCAGCATGTCGTACACAAAGCCGGAGTAAAGGTCGACGTTCGCGCAGACATCCTCGGCGCGCGGATGGCGAGACTTGATCACCGCCGGGCCGCGCTCCTCTATCGTCTCGAAAAGGCGCATCTCGTCGGTGCGCCGCTTTTCGCGCGCAAGTTCGCGGGCCTTTCTCTTGAGAAGCTGCGCTCGAGGGTCGCTCACTGTGTAGACTGCGTGACCCAGGCCGTATATGAGGCCCGTCTTGTCGCCGGCGCGCCTGTCCACGATCTTCTCAAGGTAGTTCACGACCTGATTCGGATTGCGCCAATCCTTGACGTTGCGCTTTATCTCGTCCATCTGGCGCATGACGCGCAGGTTCGCGCCGCCGTGGCGCGAGCCCTTGAGCGACAGGATGGACGCAGCGACCGAAGAGTAGATGTCGGTGAACGAGCTGGTCACCACATGCGTCACGAAGGACGAGTTGTTGCCGCCGCCGTGCTCGGCATGGATGATGAGCGCAAGGTCGAGCGTCTCGGCCTCGAGCTTCGTGTACCTGCCGTCCTCGCGGATGAGGGAGAGGATGTTCTCCGCAGTCGAATTCTTCGGGTCGGGATTGCGGATCATGAGGGACTTGCCCATATGGTAGTGGGCCTTCGCCTGATACGCATAGGCCGCGACCGTCGGCAGGGCGCCGATGAGCTCCACAGACTGGTTCAGGCACATCTCGAGCGAAAGGTTGTCCGGATTGCCGGTCTCGTCGAACGCGTACGCGAAGAGAACGGCGCGCGCGATCGCGTTCATGATATCCTTCGAAGGATTGCCGAATATGGCGTTCTCCTTGAATCCGTCGGAGAGCTTGCGGTAGTGGCCGAGCCGCGTCTTCCACTCCACGAGCTCGCGCGGAGTCGGGAGGACCCCGAAAAGCAGCAGATAGGCCGTCTCCTCATAGCCGAAGCGATGCTCCCGCCTGTCCGCCGCGATGATGTCCTTGACGTTGATGCCTCGGTAGTAGAGCTCGCCCTCGACGGCCTGCTTCTCGCCTTCGTTCATCACGTAGCCGTGGACGTTGCCTATCGTGGTGAGGCCGACAAGGACGCCGGACCCGTCCTCGTTGCGAAGGCCGCGCTTGACGCCGTACTTCGCGTACATCGAGGGGTCTATCCAATCCGCCTTGCGGACCATTTCCGCGTGATTGCGCAGCCAGTCCTTCGCTATCATTTCAGAAACTCCTTGAGGCCGCCGCGCTTGACGCTCTCCATCGCACGCTTGAGCAGGTTGAACACTATGCCGCGCTCGGACGGCGCAAGCTCGGAGAAGGACTCCATCCTGTCGGCAAGCTCGTTCGCAAGCTTGTCGAAGCGCTTCGCGGCATCCGAGGAATCCGCCGGATCGAACGGATAGCTGCCCTCTTCCGCCCAGCCGGACTTCCTGCCTGCCGCCAGCGCGTCGCCAAGGGCGATGAAGTGCGATTTGATCACCTTCTTCGCGCCGTCGAGGTACATCCTGACCTCCGGGTTGAGCTCGTCCATCACAAGCGCGTTCTCCGCGCTGAGCTGCGGGAAGCGCGGCGAAATGAGATAGGCGGTGAAGCTCGCGCCGCCTGAGCGCACACCGGCGGGCTGCTCGTGGAGCTCGAAGCCGTCCGGTCCGGAGAACACGATCCTGCCGGATCCGACGAAACGCTGCCTCCATTCGATGATCTCAAGCTTGGCCTCGGCGCCGTTCTCGATCGTGATGCGGTAGTCGGAGGTCTTCTTCTGGACGATCACCGGAGTGACGGGAAGACCGTTGAAGTAGATCCTTACGTCTGGATAGCTCTTGAGGTAGAGGGCGAAACGCGCCGCGAGCGACTGCACCGTCTCGACCGCGTTCAGGAGCGAGTCGCAGTTCGCCCTGACATTGGTGACGAAGACTTCCGTGCCGGTCGCGGGCCCCTGATGAAGCTCGACCTCAAGGTTGAAGATGCCGGGGTTCTCGATATCGCCGCTTATCACATACGAAGTGAGATTCCCGCCGGACCGCGTCGTCGTGCGCCACTCTACGTGTCCGCCAAGGGCGAAGGCCTTGAATCTGCCGCGTCCGTGGCGCCCGTGAAGGCGGCGACGGGAGCTTGCGGTCTCCGCGGCGGTGCGCTTCCAGCTGCCGCCGAGAGAACCGAAGGTGTTGTCGGCGCTCAGAACGTCTATGCCGGTGCCGTCGTCGGAAACGCGCACCGCCTCCACTGCGCCCAGCGCGTTGGTGATGAGATCGACCTTTACCTCGCGCGCATCGGCGTCGAGCGCGTTCCAGACGAGCTCTTCGACGGCCGACAGCGGGGCGGCCTTTGAAAGCGACTCTATATGGTCGGCCTGCGCCTGTACACGAATTGTGCGACTCATAGCTTCATCTCCTCGACGGACCCGTCCTTGGTCACTTTCTCGATGCGAAGGCGAATCGCCTCAAGCTCGCGCGTACACGTCTCCACGAGCTTGCGGCCCTCCTCGAAGGCACGTATCATCTCGTCCAGCGAAAGTTCGCCGGACTCCATCTTTCTGACCGTCCCCTCGAGCTTGGCAAGATTGTCTTCGAATTTCATAAGAGGTAAATTATATCATATTTTTTGTGACGTCTATTCCACTATTATGCATGCGGATGCGGTGATGCCGGCTGATGTCGAGCATGAGATCACATGCTCGCCGCGGTCCATGTCAACCGTAAAGGCACGGGTCCCGAGCGATTCGCCGACAGGCGTTCCGTCAAGAAACCACCAAAGCCTCGAATCGGCGGGATTCTCCGCAACCTGGCAGGCGATCCTTTGCTGTGGCACACCCTCGACGAGCGTGAATCTGGATCCGTCCTCGGGCCTGACGATCTCCAGCCTGCGCGACGGGACCTCGACAACATTGCCGTCGGCGTCGCGCCTGTGGACCGCACAAAGCGCCGCGGAGCTCCTTCCGGCGAGGGCTCGGCCCGTTTCACGCGCGGGACAGTCGGGATTTGCGGGAAGCCCGGTGAGCGAACATATCTCGCGCGAACACACTTCCTGGGGCTGGACGAACCAGGGGCCGTCGTTCTGCGGATAGAGCGCGCGGGCGATCGTCCAGCAGACCGGAGCCGCGGCCTTTGCGCCGACGAGTGTCCTGTCGCCGAATCCGCCCGACATGTGGCCGCACCATACGCCTACGACGTACTCGGGGTTCCAGGCGACCGTCCAGGCGTCGCGGTAGGCGGCGCTGGTCCCCGTCTTCCACGCAAAGCGCGAAGCGGCGACATCAGCGATGTGCCCCAGGGCGGCGCCGCTGCGCTCGGCGCCCGACAGGATGTCGGAAACGAGATAGCATGCGCCGGGCGAAAGGGCCGGCCCCATCCGCGCGACCGAGGCGTATGCGCGCACAAGCTCAAGGAGGGAAACCTCGACATTGCCTATGGCCATTCCGAGTCCGAACGACGAATCCTGCCCGGACATGTGCGCAAAGCCGAGCGAACGCAAAAGCGATCCGAAGCGATCCACGCCAACACGCTCGAGAAGCTGGACGAAGGGAAGGTTCAGGGAAAGGACAAGCGCGTCGCGAACGGTCACGAGCCCGCGATGCTTCGAATCGAAGTTCGCAGGGCGGTAGCCCTTGTAGGACTTCGGCGCGTCATTCAGGCGCTCCTCGGGCGTTGCGAGCCCCAGGTCCATCGCTAGAGCGACCAGGAGCGGCTTGAGCGTAGAGCCGGCCGGGCGCGGAGCGAGTGCGGTGTTCACCTGGCCACCGTCCGGATTGAAATAGTCTCCGCTCACGGCCATCGCGACAGGTTCCGAGTCGCACACCCTGACTATAACCGCGGCGACAGACCACCCTCCGCGCTGCGCCGCGCCGTTCACCGCACTCTCGCAAACGGATTGGATATCTGCGTCCAGCGCGGTGTCGCTGATGCCGCGGGCAAGGGCCCAGTCGCAGAAATGCGGAGCCTTGAACGGTCGCGGCGCCCTTCTGACGACAGGAACCACTTCCTTTGCGGCCTCGAGCTGGAGGTCATCTATCATACCTAGCTCCAGCATGCGTCCGAGAACATAGTCGCGGCGCTTAATGGCGCGCTCAAGGGCCCTGTCGGGGCGGAACCGGGATGGCGCCTGGACGATCCCCGCCAGAAGAGCCGCCTCGCCGAGGCCCAGGTCCTTAGCGCCCTTTCCGAACCATCCCTGGGCGGCAGCCTCGATGCCTACGAGGTTCGACCCGTAGGGGGCGCGGTTGAGGTACTGGGAAAGTATCCACTCCTTGTCCCTTTCGCGCTCCATCTTGAGCGCCATCACAGCCTCTCGCCATTTCCAGGCAAGCGTCTTGGGGTGAGGCTTTATGAGCCTTACCGCCTGCATCGTTATTGTGGACGCGCCTGAAATGCGCCTGCGGCTCGTAAGGTTCTGCCATGTGGCGCGCAGGATGCTCAGCGGCCTCACCCCGCAATGCTCCCAGAACGAACTGTCCTCCGAGGCTACGACGGCCTTCGCGATCCAGTCGTCGGGCGACGCGACATAGAAAGGCCTGCAGTCCACGTCGCCAGGTCCGAGCGACACTCGAAGGATATCGCCCGCCGCGTCCTTTACGACAATCCCGCCCGGATACTCCCCGGAGGCATCCGACGGCCAGTCGATGAAGAACCATGAACCGACGAGGAAAAGAACCGCCGCGAAAGAGGCAAGAACCGCGGCCGCGACCGTCTTGCGCATCATTGCGAAAGCTGCTTCAACCTGCCCTTGGGCGCTATCCCGTACGAGAGGAGCAGCTCCCCGACACGGCGCACGGACTTTCGCCCGGAGGACGCGGTCGCCCGCTCGCGCAGGCTCGCGAACGCCGCATTCGCCTTGTCAAGCGACTCGCCGACAGTCTCAAGATCGTTGAGCAGCATGTCCAAGGCCGTTATGACATCGCGCCCGAGCTCCTGGATGTCATCGTAGCGCTTCTTGACCTCTTCCTGCTTCCATCCCCAGGATATGAGCCAGAGATACCCCCAAAGCGTGAGCGGGGTGACAAGCACCACGCCTTTTTCGTAGGCGTACTGCACAAGGGACGGCGAGACCGACAGGGCCGCCTCGAGAACGGCATCGAAAGGGCAGAACATCGCGACCAGCGGAAGGTTTGTGTAGCCTTCCTTAGGGGCGACAGAGGCGGCGTAGTTCTTGGAGGAGAGATTGTCGATCTGGCGGCGGACGCTGTCGGCATGGGCCTTCATCGCGCGAGCCTTGGCCTCCCTGTGCATCGCGTCGTCCGGCATTCCGCATGCGTCGATGTAATCCTTTATGTTCATCTTGGAGTCCACAAGGATCACATTCCGGTTTCTGGCGTCGTAGATGGAGACATCGGGACGGCCTTCGCCGGCGCCACCGGTCTGGACATCATAGTGCAAACCCTTCCGAAGTCCGCTCGACTCGAGCAGCATTGCGAGTATGTCCTCGCCCTTGTTGCCCTGTATCTTGCTGCCGCCGACAAGCGCCGCCGTGAAGGAGCGCGCCTCGTCGGCAAACCGCTGGAGGCTCGCGACATGGGCTCCCATCTTCGCACCCATCTCCACATTCCTCCTGGAGGATTCCTCAACCTCGCGCTCGTACCTGTCGAGCTTCTCCTTAAGGTCGGCAAACAGATCCCTGACGCTGCTGCGGTTCGACTCGGCGAGGGACTGCTGCCTCGCCGCAAGCTGGTCGGCCGCGATCTGGGCGAACTCCGACCTGAGCTGCTCGCGCTGGGCCTTGACGAGCGAGCGCACCACGAAGACAAGCGCCGCCAGAAGAAGGACTATTATGGCGTAGAGGACGTAATCCATCGCAGGCACCGCCGAAGACGCCTACCTGAGGCGCTTCTGGACGGCCTCGGTCACGAACGGGGCCGTATCGCCGCCGTATCTTGCTATCTCGCGCACCGTCGAGGCAGTGACGTAGGCGAGACTCTCGCTCGGCATCATGAAGAGCGTCTCGATCTCGGGAGCGAGACGCCTGTTCGTGAGAGCCATCTGGAACTCGTACTCGAAGTCGCTGTAGACGCGAACCCCGCGAATGACGACACGCGCGCCCTCGCGGCGGCAGAACTCGACGAGAAGCGTATCCAGGACCTTGACCTCGACGTTTGTGAGCCCGGCGCGCCCGACATCCTCGCGAATCATCGCAAGGCGGTCTTCGGCAGGGAACATCGCCCCCTCCTTCGAACTCGTCGCCGCAACGGCGACTATGAGCCTGTCGTAGAGCTTGGCCGACCTCTCGATGAGGTCGAAGTGGCCCTTCGTCATCGGGTCGAAAGTGCCCGGATACACCGCCGTCTTCTCTGCCATGCAGCGCTACCCCAACTTGGCCTTGATTTCCTTGACGTCGGCTTTGAGCTTGGCGAACATGCGGGGAAGGAGCGTACGCGCTCCGAAATCCTTCATGCTCTCGGCAGGGGCGCCGATCACGTACTTGATCGAACCGTCTAGCGACTGCGGAACGCCTGCCTGCGGCCCGACCTGGACGCCGTCGGCGATCTTGATGTGGCCGGAGATGCCGGCCTGCGCCCAAATGAGGCAGCCATAGCCGATTTCCGTCGAGCCGGCGACTCCGCTCTGGGCGATGAGGCCGGAATAGCCCTTGACCTTCACGTTGTGGCCGATCTGGACCAGGTTGTCGATCTTGGTCATCGGACCTATGTAGGTGCGGCCGATGCGGGCGCGGTCGATTGTCGTATTGGAGCCGATCTCGACGCCATCGCCGATCTCGACGATGCCGAGCTGAGGTATCTTCTCGATGAATACGGAACCATCCTCTCGGCGCCCGTTGTTGAAGCCGTAGCCGTCGCCGCCGAGCCTTACGCCACAGTGGATTATGCAATCCTTTCCGACGATCGTACCCTCGCGGAGGGTCACCTGGGGATAGATGTGGGTCTTCGCGCCGACCTTGCAGCCTTCGCCGACGAACACCTGCGCCTCGATGACTGCGCCATCACCTATCTCGGCGCCCTTTTCGATGACGGTAAACGCACCGACGTGGACACCTTCGCCCAGTTTGACCGAGGGATCCACGAGCGCGGACGGATGGACGCCGGGCGCGCGGACCGGATCGGGCGGAGCGAACATCTTCGCGGCGGCCATGCAGGCATGGTTGGGGTCTGCGACGCGGATTATCGAGCAAGGGGCCCCCTTGTCCCATTCGGGAGTGAGAAGGACCGCGCTCGCCTTGGTCTCCTGGACAAGCTTGGCGTGCTTCGGATCCTTGCAGAAGCTCAAGTCGCCCGGGCGGGCCTCTTCAAGTCCGCCGCAGGCGAAAAGCTCGACGTCAGCGCCTTCAAGCGTTCCGCCGAGCACGGAAGCGAGCTCACTTGCCTTCATTGCCGGCGTCCTTGAGCCCCTTCGCCATGGTCGGATCGACACCCATCTCCTTCAGGATCGCGGGCGTCACATCAAGGCTCTTCTTCGCAAAAGGTGTCGCGGAGACATCCACGATGAGATCGTAGCTCTCCTTGTCGGCAAACGCGTCGATGATCCGGTGGAGGTCTTCCGTCGTCGCCTTGAGAAGACGTCCCTCGAGGTCCTGGAGATCCTGCTGCGTGCGCATCATCTCGCTGCGGATGGCCTGCTGGCCGGAGAGGAACCTGTTCTGCACGTCGAGAAGATCCTTCTCGAGCTTTGCCTTCGCCGCCGCGGCGAGCATGGGGTTGCGAAGCTGATCGGTAAGGCTCTTGCCCTCCTCCTGGACACCTTCGAGCTCCGACTTCATGCGGTCGATCTTCTTCGAGTAGTCCTTCTCGGTCTCGTTGAGGAGCTTCTTGTTGGGCTCGTAGCTGGAATGGTTCCTGACGAGCACGAACATGTCGACCGTACCGACCTTGACATCGGCCGAGGCGGAGAAGGCTGCGGCAATGGCCGCGATGATCACAAGCTTTTTCATGATTATGTTGTCCTATCCTTAGAAGTCGTAGCCGACAGTGAACGAGAACACCTCTTTGTCCGCGCAGTCAGGGGTCTTGAGAGGCGCCGCGAAGTCGAGCCTGATCGGGAACATCGGCAGATCGATCCTGAAGCCGATACCTGCGGACCATGCGAAGGTATCGCCGAGATCCATGTCAAACTCATCCTCGCCGACCGAACCGAGGTCGGAGAAGATCGCAAGACGCAGCATCCTCACAATCGGGATCGTATACTCGAAGTTCATGCAGAAGAGAGTCTGGCCGCCCCAGGGGAGATCCTCCTTGCCGCCCTCGATTCGCCTCGCGAAAGGCGAAACGTGACGGTACTCGAAGCCGCGGATCGTGCGCGGACCGCCGAGGAACATGCGATCGTAGATCGGGATGTCGTCAGAGATGGCGTCGATGGTCTCGAAGCGGATGCCCGCCATGAAGACATGCTTGTAGCGTTCCCAGACCGTCCAGTAGTGGCGATGGTTGAAGCCGGCGCGCCAGTACTGGTTGTCTCCGCCTGCGGCGATGTCGACGAACACCTGGGTGCGGCCGCCCTTGGTGGGCATGCGGAAGTTGTCGCGCGTGTCGCGCGTCCAGAAGAGCCTGACGACAGACTCTACGGCGTCGCCGTACTCGTGCTCCTCCTCCACGAGGGACACCTCGCGGCCCTTGTACATCCATGTTCCGCGCTCGACGTCGTCGAACTCGACAAACTCGAGGGTGTACCTTATGCCCAGGCGGCCGAACGGCTCCCAGGTGGGCCAGAACTTCACCGGATACGAGAGCGTCGCGGCGGCGCCGGAGCGGTAGATGTCGTACTGGTCGTACCAGCGTCCGCGGCGGTACGCCTCGACCGTGAACTCGAGAAGCCTGTCGAAGAGGTAGGGCTCGGTCACGCTCGCCTCCATGGTCTGGATGCGCGGACCCCATTGGACGAAGGCGCGGCCCTTCTGCCCGCCGCCCCTGAACCACTTGTCGGGGGCGAAAAGATCGAAGTTGGACTGCGTCACCTCTGCCGAGACGAACACCGAGTCGACCGAGCTCGCGCCGACGCCGACCATGAACGAGCCGGTGTTCTTCTCGTCCACCTCGTAGACGAGGTTGCGGTATTCGGCGCCGTTCTCATCTAGCCCGCGATCCGTCTTCTCGAGGTAGTACCTGACGCGGGAGAAGTAGTCGAGGTTCTCAAGGCGCTTCTGGCTGCGCTCCGCGCGGTCCTCGAGCATGCGGTCGCCGGGGCCGAGCGCGATCTCGCGGCGGATGACCTTGTCCTTCGTGTAGTCGTTGCCGCGGATGAGGACTTCGTTAATGACGACCGGCACACCTTCGGTCACGACGAAGACGAGATCGAGCGTCTGCGGATCGTCTGCGCTCGGAATGCGCTTTACGTCAACCTTCGTGTCGGCGAGGCCCGAATCGCCGGAACCGACCGTAACCGCGATCCTGTGGGCGGCATCATCAATGGCCTGCTGCCCGGCGACGGACCCGGCGGGGGGAAGATCGCTCTTTTCGCGCACGACGCCCTCCGGATAGCGGGTGAGACCCTCTATGGACGTTGCGCCGATGACATAGCGCGGACCTTCCTTAACCTGGAAGCAGAGATCCACCTTCTCGGGATCGTCCTCGCAACCTTCGCGGCCCGGCATCGAGACCTGCACGTCGAGGTAGCCGTGGTTGCGGTATATCTCCTCGATCTTGGATACGCATATGGCAAGCTGATCGTCGGTGACGGGCGCGTCGGTGAACCAGCCGATCGGATTCCACCACGGGTAGTCGCCTATCGCATCGCGGATTTCGTCTTCGTCTATGTTGCCCTCGGCCGGCTCCCACCACGCCGGCGCATACCACGGAGACTTCTCAAGGTGCGTCGCGTCCTCAAGACGGTAGTCGTTGATCTTCTGGCGGAGGCCCTCTTCGATCGCGAACGTGACAGTGCAGTTGTTGCCGCCCGGCAGCGCCGTCGCCGTCGCGACGACCTGGGCGTCGAGGAAGTACTTCTTCTGGTAGGCCGTGCGAACCTTGGCTGCGGCGGCGGCAAGATCGCCCTCGCCATAGAGATATCCGTCCTTGAGCTCGCTTTCCCTGGCTACGCGCGACTCGGCGAAGTAGTCGCATCCCGTGACGACCAGAGGCGCCTGGTAGCGCATCTTGCGCCTCACGGAGAACGTGACAGCGACCCCATCACCGTCACGGTCGGCATCGACGCGGATATCCTCGAACTCGCCGGAGTCCTTCAGCGTCGTAACGTCGCGCGTGACCGTAACCGGATCGTAAGGCGAGCCGACCTTTGTCTGGCAGCGGTTCAGGACCGCGCCGACATCTCCCCCGAACGAATCGAGGACGTTGACCTTTACATCTGTCACATCAGCCGCGAAGGCTGTGGCACCGATGAGAGAAAACAAGACTAAGAATTTTTTCATAGATATTATTTTATCATATTTAGCGCCTGCTTCATAGTGTCCCTGTCGATTTTTTCGACGATCGAGCGCCCCAGACCGTTCGGGACGGGGACCTCCTCGGACCCGTACGAAAGCCTCCAGCCGTCAAGTCCGCGGAGCACGGCATCCGTTTGCGCCACAAGGTGGCGACTGTGGAGAGCGCCGTCCATCGCGCCGCAATCCTCCAGAGCGCGGATGACAACGGAGCGCTCCTCCTCCGTGATGAGGCCGCGAAGCTGCGCATACGCCGTATCGACGGTCACGCCGATTGCTATCGCGTAGCCGTGGGGGAGCTTGTAGCCGCTCATGGCCTCGAGGCGCAGCGCGGACCAGAGGCCGAACGCCGAGCCGCCGCACTTCATGCGCGCGTCTATTGCGCCTTTCACCGTCTCGACCATTGCGGCGTCGTCACGGGACTTGAATCCGGAGGCTATTTCGGACAGCCGCCTCAGGAAGCCTCCGTCCGCCACCGTCGCCAGGCGAACGGCCTCGGAGAAGCCCGCCCGCCAGACACCGTCAAGGACGGTCAGCGCGAAGCGCGTGTCTATGACCACGGCGGACGGAACGCACCTGACCTTGAGAGAGTCTTTGACGCCGGCGCAGTCAAGCGCAGCGCTCTCGGCGAAGCCCGCCTCTATCATCGATGCGATCGTTGTCGGTATGCGCACGAGCTTCACGCCGCCGCGGACCTGCGACGCCGCCCAGCCTGCGACGTCCAGTATGGTGCCGCCGCCGAGCGCCACGATGCAGTCGTTGGCGCCGATCTTGGCCTCGACCGCGGCGGTCGCGACGCGAAACGCGCAGCGGAGGGCGTCGCACTTCACCTTCTCGCCGCCGGGGAGGACCACGGGGCTCGCCATAAGCTCGATGCCGTTGGCCTTGACGTACCGCCCTATCTTGGTGCCGAGCCCCTCCGTGTGCTGTACGACATTCATGTCGGCGACCAGCATTATGCGGGGATTCCCGGATCCGGTGACGGCGCGCAGGGTATCGGCGAGGGCTGTGTTGTTCTCGCCGAATACGTCTTCCGCAAAGACGGGTGTCTTCATTGTGCGTTTCTCCTTTGTGACAAAAGCTCCTCCGCGTGGCGCACGACGACGTCAGACGCGCCGCCGCCCAGCATGCGGGCGATCTCCTCCACACGCGCACCGCCCTCCACGGCTTCGATGCGGGTGCGCGTTCGCCCGCCGTGCACGGCCTTCGACACCACGAGATGCCTGTCGCCGCACGCCGCGCTCTGCGGCAGGTGGGTTATCGCTATGACCTGGTGGTCGCGCGCGACAGCGCGCATCTTCTCGCCGACCACGCGGCCGGCCTCGCCGCCTATGTTCGCGTCGATCTCGTCGAACACGAGGACGTCAGTCGAGTCGTGGGACGAAAGGACTCCCTTGAGGGCCAGCATCACTCGCGCGGCCTCGCCGGAACTTGCGATCGCGGCGAGAGGCCTCGAAGGCTCGCCGGGATTGGGGCCGAACATGTAGGACACCCTGTCGCAGCCGTGCACCTCCGGTTCGCAAGGCGAAAGCGCCACGGAAAAGTCCGCCTGCAGGAACCCCAGGTCGTGAAGCTCGGCGGTGACCGCCTTGGAGAGCTTCGACGCGGCGGCCTTCCGCCTCTTTGAAAGGGCGGCACCCTGGCGGCGCACTTCGGCATCGGAGGATTTCACCTCTTCGGCAAGTTCGGCGAGCCTTTCGTCTCGGCGCTCCAGGTCTTCCAGACGGGACCTCTTCGATTCCAGCACCGCGAGAAGAGACCTGGCGTCATTGCAACCGTGGCGGCGCTTGAGCCGGTTTACGACGGAAAGGCGCTCGTCCAGGGCGGCAAGCGTCTCCGGGTCGGCGTCGATCTCGCTCGCCGCGTCAGCGACAGACCTGGAAAGCTCCTGTATCCTCAAGGTGATCTCGTCCACTTCCGCAGGCCACCCATCCGCAGCCGGCAGGCGCTTCGCCATCGCGACGAGCCTTGGCCGGATGCGTATGAGCGTCTCGGCGGCTCCCGAGTCGCCGCCGAGGGCCTCCGTTATCTCGTTCGCCGCCTCCACGAGCTCGCCCGCGTGCGCGGCGGCAGCGTGACGGGAGGCGATGTCGTCGTCCTCCTCGGAGATCGACGCGGCCTCCAGCTCGCCTACCTGGTAGCGGAGCATGTCGAGCTCATCCTCGGAGGCGGATTCCTTCTCGAGCGCGGCGAGGCGGTCTCGCGCATCGACAAGCCTGGACCATGCCTTCGAGTACGCCGCAAGATCGACGTCGGCGAAGGAATCCAGGGCGGCGCGCTGGAACCGCTCCTCGAGGATGTTCTGGTTGGCGCGCGGGCCATGTATGTCCACGAGCGCCCCGCCAAGCCTCTTCAGGGTGGCGACCGTCGAGGGTGAGTCGTTCACCCAGACGCGGCCCGAGCCCGCTGCCGCGATCGTCCTGCGAACGGAGAGGGACTCTCCGTCAAAATCTATTCCGATGTCTTCAAGGACGGCGCGCACTTCGTTCGCGCGAGATCCGTCAAGGGTGAATTCCGCCTCGACGCGAGCCTCCTTCTCGCCATCGCGCACGACGCCGGAATCGGCCCTGGCGCCTGTCACGAGCTCAAGGGCTCCCATGATGACGGACTTTCCGGCGCCGGTCTCTCCGGTAAGGACATTCAGACCCGGGGCGAATTCCGCCTCGGCATTTTCCACTATGGCAAGGTTCGAGACTTTGAGCCTGTTAAGCATTGCAGGGACGCTGTAATTGATGATCCGGCGAAATATTGCACCGTAAATGGAGCGGGCGATGGGAATCGAACCCACGTAAGAAGCTTGGGAAGCTCCTATTCTGCCATTGAATTACGCCCGCACACAAAATCCGAATAAAAATAAAACTGGCGGAGAGAGAGGGATTCGAACCCCCGATACCCTTGCGGGTATGCATGATTTCGAGTCATGTGCATTCAACCAGGCTCTGCCATCTCTCCAACGGGCGCGTATGATACCAAAAACACCCTGATGCCGTCAACTCCGCGCCGCGGCGGAAGAGGATCTCTCCGGCCGCAGTCAGGCGCCTGTGCAAGGCCAGCAATCGAACTCCAGACCGCCGTAGGGGCAGTTTCTCGAAAGCGAGGCGAACGAAGACAGGTCGACCTTGCGCTTTTCGCCGACAGCGATGCGCGTCCTGGCGACGTGCGCGGCCAGTCTCGCGGCCGCGGGCCCGGAAAGGATCGTGCGCGGCATCACGCTCCAGGCTCGAGCCCATGCCTCGACCGGCATCCCTTCGCGCTCCACCATTACGTCATAGGTTACCGCAACCGCGGTCTCGAGCCCTATGATGCCGTTCGCGCTCGCGGCGAACCCTAGGGATTTCGTGCGCGCCGGATGGGGGGCGTGGTCCGTCGCGAACATGAGAACGCCCTCCTTCACCGCCCTTCTCAGCTCGGCGCGATCCTCATCATTGCCGAGCGGCGGCGCCATCTTCCAGTTCGCGTCGTCAGCAGTAATCTCGTCGCACGAAAGAAGCAGATGATGGGGCGTCGCCTCGGCCGTGACCGGGAGCCCTTCCTTCTGAGCCTCGCGGACCAGATCGACACCCTCGGCAGTAGAGATGTGCTGGATGTGGAGCCGCGCGCCCGTCACGCGGCAGATCGAAAGGTCTCGCCTTATGGCGACGGTTTCCGTGGAGACAGGCATGACGGGAAGCCCCAGCGACCTCGCAAGCGCACAGTCGCGGATCACTCCGCCGCGCAGCTCTTTCGGGTCCATGGCATGCTGGCATACGGCTATGCCGAGCTTCGCTGCGCGGCGCATCGCCTCCTCCATCACCTTGTCGTCGGCCACGTACGAACCGTCGTCGGTGAAAAACGCCGCACCGGCTTCGGCGAGCGCCTCCAGATCGGCCACTTCATGGCCAGAGCGCCCCTTCGTGATGCACGCGGAAGAAAGCAACAGCACTTCAGATCCGTTCGCCGCCTTACGCTGATATTCGATCATCTCCGGCGAGTCGCAGGCCGGCGAGGTGTTGGGCATCGTCACAACCGCGGCAAATCCGCCGCGACGGGCCGCCGCAAGTCCGCTGACCGTGGTTTCCGCTTCAGGCATGCCCGGGTCGCGGAAATGGACATGTACGTCGATGAACCCGGGAAACTCTAGAGTCGCGACCATCTCAGCCGTTCAGGAGGACATCGCCTATCGCCAGGGGCCTGCCCCTGAGGAACGCTGCGGCAGGCATCTCGGAAGACCCTTCGGGCTTCACGACGAGAAGCCTGAGCGCCGTATCCAGGCATTTGATCACAGGCCGTCCCTTCTCGTCAATCTCCATGACCGTTCCGGGGGC
>Ga0265298_10003994_pt1 | contig 19061 bp, 15 predicted proteins | sample AusTroGonzalo_MG_3_FD_193486 | JGI IMG/M metagenome (GOLD analysis project Ga0265298, IMG submission 193486) | Bovine rumen microbial communities from tropical cattle in Woodstock, Queensland, Australia - Gonzalo_01 | ecosystem: Host-associated > Mammals > Digestive system > Stomach > Rumen ... | reverse complement strand
AAGAGCTATACAACTTGAGCTCTACATACCACAAAATGGTTAAAATGGGTCGTGGTGATGAACCTGCTGTACAGGAAATGAAGGTACGCTTGAACAAGCTTCAAGGTGATTACAATCGTATGATTGACATGCAGGGAGTGTCGAACGAATTATAATTTCAAAGGTGTCGAATTCGATACCTTTGGTTGTTAATAGCTTCCTTGATAATCTTAGGAGCTCCGTTTTATTGCGGAGTTCCTTGTTCTTCAAATTCTGGTTCTGGAATGTAAGTTTCGTTATTCATGATAATGTGTCCAGCATGAGAGAATTTCTATTGTTTTTTCTTCTTCATGCACTTGGTAAACCAATCTATGTTGAATGTTAATGCGTCTTGCGTATGTATCCTCGCCAGATATTGGCTCAAAATACGGTGGGAAAATATAAGGGTCTTCCTTAATTAAGCCAATTAAAGCATCAATTTTGTTAATATATTCGCTTTTGATGGCTATTTTGTAGTCACGTTTTCCTCTATTAGAAAACTGTATGTCGTACATTATATACCCTCTTTGACTAAATCTTTTTTAAACTCCTCCAAAGAAGAATATTTTTTTGTCTTTGGATGGTTTGGGTTTTTAATGTCATCAAAAAGCTCTGGGTCGTCCTCTCGCTTTAAAATTGTGCAAATTCTTCCTGTGTCGGGATCAGTAAGTCCTGCTAAATCTGAGCTGTTTTTTAATACAATACGCAACATAGCTTGGTAAACAAACTCAGACATAGACATGTCTCTCTTTGAAGCCTCTTTTTTAAATGCGTCCACAATGAACGGTTCAACGCTAAACGATATTTGTTGCTTTCTCATACAGTAAACAATACAGTAAATACTACCTTAAATGTCAACAAAAAACATTGTTTTTATATAATCTATAGAAATTTTTACAAAAAAATTAAAAAAAACTTAACAAATAGAAAATTTTCTATTATATTTAATCTAACAAAGGCATCTCTTTTCAAGGGTTTTGGACACGTCCCTTTTATTTAAACTTGCAAAGCGTGGCAAATTTTGAGGCTCCACGATGAAAGAAACTCATAATGAATCGACCCTGAGTTAAAACGCTAATTCACAACTAGTAACTTTAACAATAGGAGACAATTATGAGCTACACAATTACTCAAGCTCAGATTAGAAAATTTGATCCCGAAGTAAAAGGGGTCTATCAAGCTAATTCGCGTCTCGGTGGTGTTTTCCATGAAAACAATGCACTGGGAGCTTCAACTTACCAAGTAACTCGTTTGGGTTATGGCATTGGTTCGATTTCCGTTCCTGGTGCTGATATCCCGAATATGAACTCAGCCACGTTGCCAACCACGATTTCGTTGGAAAACTGGAATCATGCTGAATATGTTGACTACTTCCAAGCAAGCGAAGTCAACTGGGATGCAATCGGAAAGTCTGCGACTGAAGTTTGCGCACCTGCTGCAGGACGCCGTAAGGACCAAATCATCATCAACGCACTCGACCAAGTACCGGCAACCTACGATATCGCTTGGAACTATGCAGGAAACGCCGCTGGTATCAGCGAACGTATGGTACAACATGCAAATGCTATGTTGTCACACAATGCTGTTCCGTTCGAGGATCGTTACTTTATTGCCCCATACAGCGTATTGGAAATCATGTTGTCCACGCAAGAATTTGTAACCCGTCAATGGGTTGGTGAGTTGCGTCCAGCTTTGGAAGGTAAACTTGTCAACTTCGGTGGATTCAAGTGGATATTCATGGCTAACAACCCTGAAGGTGGAATGCCCTTCATCGACAATGGTGATGGAACTGTTACATACAACTGCTTTGCTTGCCACAAGCGCGCTCTTGAAGTCGCTGTTGGAGAAGGCAATGTTGGCGGCTCTGGTGTTCCGATGTTGCGTATTGACCGTGTACCTGAAAAGGGTTCGTGGTTAGTAAATGCTCCGTTGAGCTGTGGTGCTGCTGTTGTTGAAAACAAGGGTATCATCCGCGTAAAGGCAAAAGTTCCAGCAATGGCTTAATTTTAGAAAGGAATAATTAAAATGTTTAATATTTCTAAATTCACTTCGGTAGCGGGACAATCAGTTGGAATAAATGCAGAGATGCATTATTTGTATGAAACACAAGATAGTGCTGCTACAATTCAAAAGACAGACGCCAATCACTTCAACAATTACTTTGCTGAAGTCTATAGCGTATTAAGCGAAGGTAACATCATTACGGTTCGCCACATGAGCACGCCTGACGATACGGAACACGTTGAATCTATGACCTCTACTGTCATTGATGAAATCGATTATATTGTTCTGTATAAGGGCGAATATCGCAATGCTGCAGGCAGTGTTGAAAAAGTTGTCTATGTATATCCATTGGAAAGTGGACAGCGCATTCTCATTCGCAAGTTCGATAGTGCAACCAGCTTCACAAACACGAATGTTTCGTTCCAATTCCCCGTTTGCGTAAGCAAGATTGGTATTGCTCGTGTTAATACAATTGGTGCTGGACAGACGTTAACGTTGACCTTGAAGCAACATGATAACAATGGAACTCAAATTGGAACGGTTTCGATGACGGCTGCTAACTCTGGAACGGCTGGTTACTTCAACGAACAAGAGTTTGCAAAAACAGCAAGCTGTGTTGAAACCACGTTCAATATTGCTGGAAATACTCCTGCTAATAGTACTGTTCCGTTTATCGTATACTTGATTGCAGAAGGTGATGAATCAGCTCATTTGGATCAGATTGCTTTGAATGCTGCTGTTGCCAATGCAAATTTAGGTGCTACTGCAAATCTAGTGTCGCCAACGTCAGGTCTTATTAAGCGTTTGCTTGTAGGTCTATCTCATGACGCAACGGATGATTGCACATACACACTAAAAATCAATAATGTAAACGTAACGGGTGGTGTTGCAACAATTGATTCTACCGCTGCAGATAAACGTAGCGGTGTTGCTACTCCAACTGCATTGAATGCGGTTAATGCGGGTGATGTAATTGGTGTAGAATATACTGCCGACGGTACTGCAGGTTCTTCCGCTGCTGTTTCAGTATTGATTGAACGATAACAATTAACCTTTGGGTGGGATTCATCTAGTGGTCTCACCCAAAACCAATTAACATGGCAGCTACGACTTTTCAGACAAAAATACAGGTATGCAATTTAGCTCTCAATCTAATTGGAGCTAATGAAATAGAATCTTTTTCAGATAATAGCAGAGAGGCGAAACTGCTAAATGCAAATTACGAGCTCTGGGTTCACCAGTGCTTTTCTAAATTTCAATGGCGGTTTGCAGTAACGGCTGCACAATGCACGAAGCAAGCAACATGCCCAATTCCACAATGGAAGTATGCGTATCTCCTACCAGGAGATTTAATTGCTATTGATAGCGTATATTTAAACCGAGTTAATCCGGTATATGATACTTCTACAAATCCGCCTACGATCATTCGTTATGATAATGCAATGGCTGGCGATAGGCTTAATTGGAAAGATTACGCATTATATTCTGGTAGCTTGCTTTGCACCAACGTTCCTGATGGTGTCTGGGTGCAATATAGAAAGCGTGTAGCAGAGCCAACATGGACGGCTTCTTTCATTAACTATGTTGCATATTACATTGCTATTCAGCTCTGTCCAATGATTGGTCGTCAGTTTGAATTACAGAAACAGCTCATAGGATTCACGTATGGTGCTGGTGCAGATAGCGTATATACAGTAGCGTGCAATGATGATGTACAGCAATACACGCCACAACTTTTGGATACTAACCTTTTGCAATCACTTAGGGAGATGTACTAATGGCGGTCACACTTTGTCCACAGTTTAGTTTTACGGCAGGTCAACTGGATGCAAATATATCACAGCGTGGTGATCTTCAGCAGTATTATAAGGGACTGAAGAAGGCTGAGAATGTAATGGTGAAACTAACGGGCGGAGTGAAGCGACGTTATGGCACTAAGTTTTTGAGAGCTGCACCTACGACAAATGCCGATAAAGAATTTAGAATCATTGACTACAATGGGTTCAATGCTAATGGTACAACATTTACACATGTCATCGTCTTTGGACACAATACTGCTGACGTATACGACGTCGATACTAATACTTATTTGTGTAGTTTTGCTACTGGTAAATCCGCATCGTTAATGACGCAATGCGATTACGAAACCGATCGCAACAAAATAATTTTCGTTCATGAGACCGTAAAACCTTTTGCAATTACATGGGCAAACTATGGCTTAAATGCAGGAGATTATACGGTCGCAGATTTAGATTTGGTTAATATTCCAGACTATGAATTTGTAGCTAATGACAAAACAGGGACAACGCTAGGTGGTGGTACTTTAACACCATCTGGCGTTACAGGATATGTCACATTAACTGCAAGCACGGGTACACCTTTTGCTAACACAAACATTTCGCCGACAGCTACAGACGCCGATTGGGAAGGAAAGAAGATTGTGATCAGTCCGGTAGGGGTGGTTAGAATTGTTTCCAAGAAATCAAACACAGTTGTTTTGGGGTATGTAGAGCGCAGAATATCCTCAACCGACGCTGTAGCTTCAGGCAATTGGACGGTAGAAATTGGTTGGGAGCCAATTATATCTGCTGATAGAGGATACCCGAGAACAATAGCTTTTTATGCTGGGCGTATGTACTTTGGTGGTACAAAAAGCATACCAAATCTTTTAATGGCTTCTACCATTGAGGACAATTACGATTTCGACTTGGGCGATGCTAGTGACAATGACGGGTTCTATGAACTGTTGGACTCCAGAGATACTGCTCATATATACATGCTTCAATCAAGGAACACTCTTGAAATCTATTGCAATGAATCCGTCTATGTCATAGCAACATCAGGCTTTATTAGCCCAGTAAATGTCAAAGTTACAAGAGCTTCTTCTGTTGGTATTACTCCTAGAGCAGAAGCTCCGTTGATCAGTGATGGTGGTTCGGTATACATCAACCATGATGAAAACGGTATATATTATCTGTCATATCTCTTTGATGTAGAATCTTATCAGAGCCAAATCATTAGCCAGATGTCATCTGAGTTGGTTTCAAACTCAAGCTCCACATTTAATACGGTTGTGTGGAAAGGCAATGATGAGTTTAAAAACAACTTCTTTGCATACATCGATGGCGATGACAACGTGGTATTCATCACAATACTTTTAAGCCAGGAGGTCATTGGGTTTACCAAGTTGATCTTCAAACATAATGGCAACAATTCTAAGATATATGCCATATATGCTACCAATAACAAGTTCTATTTGATTAAGGACTCTGGTTTGGCTGGCGGTTATGATTTTGTATGTTTAGATCCAGAATGCTACTTAGATAGCTCTGTTAGTGCTACGGTAGCTGCGGGTGCAGTTACTGGTTTAGCACGGCATGTAAGCACTACGGTTGATGTTATTTTGAAGACAGACGGTAGTTATCTCGGACAGTTTGCTGTAGATGCTGGAGGCAATCTGAATCTTGGAACAAATGATTACGATGGCCAAGACATTGAGATTGGCTATGGCTATCTTGCAAACATTGAAACACTTCCTATAGAGGATGTTCAACGCATTGGCTCAAGTATTGGTAAAGAAAAAATCATCAGCGAGGTGTTTGTAAATCCGGAAAGTGTTGCAAACATGACCATCAATGGTTATACTATAGTTGACAAAAGCAATACAAACGCTGTGACGAACTCTTTTGTAAATAGGACACAATATGGTTGGAGCAGGGAGCAGACCATTAAAATATCTCAAACCAAACCTTTGGCTTTGAGCATTAGAAACATTCAAGTGAAAGCGGAGGTTAACGAATAATGTTATTCTCTTTATTAGGTAGTAGCTTATTGAATGCAGGACTTGGAGGAGGAAGCTTTAAGGATGCATTTAAAAATATTGGTTTAGGATTTGCTGGCAATTTAGGTAGTGCAATACCTGCGTTGTTTGGATCAATAGGACAATCCGGAAGACGTATGCCAAGCTATGGTGACACTGGGCTTGGAAGGAGTCTTTTAGATACCAACAAGCGTGTTTCTCAGATTGGTCTAGCCAAGAAACAGAGAGATGTCATTAAACAAGCCAGGACAGCTCAAGGCACGATTAGTGCATACTTAGCTGGACGTGGATTTGCTAAGGGTGGTTCTACTGCCATGATCCTTTCAAATCAAAATCTCAATAACGCAATGGAAGACATTGAGATGGCTGGACTGGAAACACATCAGAGAATACTGGAAGCAAACATTAGGCAACTTCAAGGCGATTATTCTATGATGAATAATTTGGAGGCTATGAATTTATCATACGAAAATCCAATGGTTAAATTCATGAAGGAAAGCTTTATACAGCCAATGATTAGCCAAAACCTAAGCAATATTGGGAAACAAGTAACAGCGTCAATCAATGGGAAATTAGATGAGGAAACCAAATAATCATTTTATACGTAAGGAAGACATAATCTATACTCCACAAGTTGGTGTCAGTGATGGCTTGGCTAGTGGTTTGTCTGCTGTAGAAGGAGATAGGCGGTTGGTTGGTCAGGTGTTTGAAGTTGCAAAAGCTATTCAACAAAGCGAAGACAATCTACGTCAGTCTATTACGGAACAACAAAACAAGGTTCTTTTATTAGACGCGGTAAACAAAATTAGTTCTATCAATCAAAGTTTGTATGAGGAGCTAAAGTATGATCCTGATAGGTTTAAAGTAGCATCTAATGAGCAATCTGCAAAAGTAATAAACGAACTTCCTTTGTTGTTGAGAGATGTGGCCAAGAACTCTTTTTTACAACAACAGAACGGTTATTATTACAAAGCACTAAACAACAAGCGAGAATACCTCGACAAACAATCGTTTGAGCAAACACAATTAAGCATTAAGAATTTAGCCAAAGACGCATCCTCGTCGATTGTAGGTCTGTTTAACGCAAACCCATCATTAAATATACAATCTCAAATTGGTTTGGGTTCTTCCATTGCGCAAGCTATGCAGTTTTTGGGAGCAAAAGATTCTTATGGCATGGATCTGTTTTCTCCGTTTCAAAAAGAAAAACTATCTCAAGGTTTTTATGGTACGTTATTTGAAGGTTTTTCTGAATTAAAATTTAATTCATTAAAAACTACAGATGAAAAACTTGGTTTTATAAAAGACGTTCTTTTGGGTTCAGCAAAAATTTCCTACAAAGACCCAACGACAAATGCGGATGTTGAAATTCCGTCTTCTATGTTAGACCAAGACGGTAGAAATTCTATTGCAAAAACATTGTCAGAAAAACTAAAACAAGAAACTTTTCGAGAAAAAGAAGCTGTAGAAAAGCAACACGTTCAAAATGTTATTGCTGGGAAAAAACTTCCTGCTTACAAAGTTGAAAAATATTTAAACGCAACCAACACAACCTATAAGGACTTTAAACAACAATATGGTTTAGAAAATATTGCAGGTGCGGATTTACAAACAATAGCTGCAACAACAAATTCAATAGTTGGCTTTGTAGGTAAAACAAGATCGTTACCGACGGAACTTAAAAACGATATAGAATCTTGGAAAAACTCAGGGAATCCAATGCTGTTTAAAATGGCAAGCGATGTTACTGGTTTTGTTTTTGCAAACTTTCCTGAGCTTTCTAACAAAATGAATAGCAAGAGTTTGGCTGAATGTTTAACAATGTACAACCTTACAAAAGCTGGTGTTCCTGTTGATCAAGCTTATACCACCGTTTTTCAAAACTTTTGGAAAATGAGCGCTGAAACAAAACAACAAAGGCAGAAAGAGTTTGATAAATTAAAAACAATACACTTTGGAGAACTAACTCAGAAAAATTTTGTTACCTCAAGTGCTGGTGATGAATATAAAAAGCAACTTATGTTTGTTGCAGAGCAATTATATACTTCTGGTGCAGACATAGATGTAGCAAAAAGTGTTGCAGAAAATGCATTAAGCAGCCGTTGGGGTTCCAGTATAATCAATGGAGAAGAGTATTTTACGGCATTACCTCCAGAAAAATATTATGCAATGGAGGGAATTTTAACCCCAAAAAATATGAGAGATCGTCTCAACGAGTTTGTTAAACCTTATGTGAAAGACGTTAACGACATAGTTATTATAGCAGATGATCAAACATATACTGAGTTATACGGAGACGCTCCAACACCTTCTTATGGATTGTGGCATAAAAACGAGATGGGGTATTTGGAGGTTGTTTTAAATGATGCAGGACAGCAGGTAAGGGTTGGAAAGAATCTTTGGCGAGATGATTTGGAAAGATCATATGAACAGTTGGGTAGCGATTTAAACAAAGTAGACATTGAAATAGCAAGCTTGTGGAAACAAGTTCACGACGAGAATCCATCGATTTCTTTACCTTATGGAGTGTCTGTTCCTTATAAGAAAACAACACAACCAAAACTTAATGAAATCAAAGCAAAAGAATCCGAGCGAAACAAAATCAAAGAAAACATTAAGCTTACAAAAGAAGAAAGAGATCGTCGGTTGGTTAAGAAAAATCCAGGCTTGGCTATGTCTTTCAACAAAGCATCTTTATTGAAACTAATACGGGAGTAAAACATGGTTGTAGTGATACCAGGAGCTGTAGAAGACCTAAACAATCTTTCAGAGGAAGAGTATTATCGGAAATGGAATCAAACCAAAACAGGTCAGGTTTATGGTTTTCCAATGGAAGTACGCTCTGAGAAAACAATTAAGAAAGATGTGTCTGAGGGTTTTTGGGGTACGCTATGGGCAGATCTTGTTTCAAGTCCTGTTGTTTCTCTTGGTAGAGTATTGTTGGCTTCCGAAGGTGAAAGAGATCCTAATTTTAAAATAACAGAGGACAATGTAAGGGGCTATGAAGATTATCTTGGAACGTTGCTTTATGCGAAGAATGAACAAGAACTTGCAAAATACAAAACCATTGTTGATGATATACGACTTAAAAAACAAATAGTATCTGAGTCTAATGGATTTTGGGGAACGACAGGTAAGCTTGCTGGAATGTTTTCTGATCCAACATTTTTTGCTGGAGGGTTAATAGGTGGAGCTGGAATAAAAACAGTTGGTGCTATAACCAAAGGTTTTGCTTGGTTTAATAAAGCAAAAGGTTTTGCAGGTAGGGTTGTTGCCGATAAGTTTGGAAAAGATTTTGCGTATAGTGCCGGTGGCATGATGTTACGTGGCGTTGGCGCAGGTGCACTAAGCGGAGCTGCAACGGGCGCTGGAGTTGCTGGAATAGATGCTTTAATAGAAAACATAGACTATACAGACGCATTAAAACAAATTGCTGGCTTATCTATTTTTGGAGGCGGTATTGGTTTGTTTGTTGGTGCAGGCAAAGGAAGAACTTTATCGTTGCAAAGAAAACGTGCTGGAAAACTTGTAAACGCAATAGCTACAGAAAATCCAAATAAGCTCATATTGTCAGACACGGAATGGAAGAATGCAATTAACAACCCAGAACTTATTAACTCAAAAATTAAAGACGCTTTTGGGCTAGAACAATTACAGACTGCACCAGATGTTAGAGCAAACTTAAGCCCTTCTAATGTTACAAGAAGTATTTTTAATACACTTGCCGATGTACCTTTTGTTGTTGTTAATGAAAAATCGGGAGAAGCAATAACGATTGTTCCTTCTGTTGAGGCTGTTGCATCGTCTAGGTCTGCAGAATATTTATATAATCTTCAAAAAACTACCAATATATATTATTCTCGTTACTTAAAAGAAAAGTATGGTGAAACAAGTATATCTAAGCTTAAAGCGTTTAAAGATTTACATGTATGGGCTGGTGGAAAAGATTATGAAACTTTTCTAGAGGAATTAAGCCGAGAAGGGCACAATCCTGGATCTTCTTCAAGTGCTGTAATAAGAGAATTCGCACAAAAAAACTATGAAGAAATTATAAAACCATTAGCAGATTATGGCATGGAGTATGATCTTTGGGATTATAAAGCTAGTGATTTGTTTGAGATAGACCAACAAATCAAAGCTATTGGAAAAGTTGAGTTAAGCAAAGAAGATTTATTGGCTGGTAAAGCAACTGAAGAGATTGAAAAAAAGAAAGCTCAAATTGAAGAACTAAAAGCAAAACGTTCTCAAATTGAAAAAAAGAAATATACACAAAAAGATTTCCCAAATCTTCCACAAGGAGAGCGTTATTTTCCAAGAAGATATGACCCTGCGAAAATATCAAGGAATAGGGTAGAAGCAATCAAAGACATTAAAGAGGGTCTTTGGAGTATATCAAAATATAGACAATTGCGTTTTGTTAAAGGAAAGGCTTTAACAAAGAAGATTCAAAACACCATTCAGAAGGAAGATGAAAAGCTACAAGGAATAGCTGAAGAAGTTGTTTCAAAAATACTTCATGAAGAAGACAAGAGATTTGTATCTTCTCCAAGAAAAACTAGAGGTTCTGAGCTTCATAGAAGTTTAAACTTTTCTACTGAATACGTTAAAGATTATCTCATTCAAGATCCATTAAATGCATTAAGAGATTACATTAGAAATGTAATAACAGACACTGAACTTCTTAAGCGATTTGGTACATTAGACGTAAATGTTTTAGCTAAAAATATAGAGCTAAGTTATGAACCTTTATTGAACAAAGCTGTTTCTGAAACACAAAGAAAAGCTTTAATCAAAAGAAGAAACAACGATGTTGATGATTTAAGATGTGTTTGGTGTCGTGTTCGTGGCATAACAAACTATACCGCTGAAGATTTAACAGAGCTTGGACGTTCTTTTAATCACGCTTCTAATATCGTAAACAATCTCAATGTTGCTCGGTTAATTGGTGGTACGGTTATATCTGCAACTACAGACCTTGCTCAAGCATGTATGACTGTTGGTTTTAAAAACTTCTTCTTTGGTGGTTTAAAAAAATGGTTTAATAAAGACTTTAGAGAAGCCTTTATGGGAGAAGAGGACGTATGGATAAGAGCAATAGATCACTTTAAAAACACACGTCAATTAGGTTTTTACAATCAGATGATAGATGATGGCGTTCTTGCTGCTGTTGACAATTTTTCTGGGAAACTTGCTGATCTCTCTGTTAAAATGTCTATGATTACCAAGTGGGACCAGTTCAATAAATTTGTCGTAGGTTATGTTACACAAGAAAGAATACTTAAAATAGGCGAAAAGCTTTCTAAAAAATCAAAACTTTCGTTAACCGATTCTGATTGGCTTACAACAACAGGTGTTACCCAAGATAATGCGATCAAAATGTTTGAACAGTTTCAAAAGTATGGTCGCATAACAGATGGTGGAATATGGGAATCTTCCGTTGGATATTGGGATAGTAAAAAACTACAAGATATATTTCGTGGTGCCGTTAAGAAGCTTCAAAATCAAGCAGTGTTAACTCCTGGAGCTGGTTCTGTACCAACGTTTTTTGACACAAAAGGATTAAAAACAGTTCTTCAATTTAAACGGTTCACATTTAGTGCATACTCTAAATGTATGTTGCCAACACTGCAAAAGAAAGACATGGAGGCTTTTTCTGGCATTGCAATGATGTTGTCGATAGGTATCATGAAAGCATATCTACGTTCATTGAAGTCTGGCTATGCAATTTCTATGTCAGACGCAATACACACAAGTTTAAAAGAAGCTGAGGTTGGTGCATATTTAGGAGATGCGTATGGTCTTGCTTCGAATTTTCTCGGCTTGAACGAAAAGAAAAACAGAGCAGGACATCAGTTCATGCGTGATATGTTTGGTACAGGATTTGATTTTATAGAAACAGCTTATGAAGGTGTGCCTGGTCTTACAAAACTTGCAACTGGATTGGGTGGAGAAATGAACTATAGCCAAATTCATAATGCCAGAAAGCTAATTCCGTTACAAAACAATATATTTTTATCTAAGATATTCGACAAAGTAGAGGAGTTTGCAATCGAAAGACGAGGAACAAAAAGAGCTAAAAAGATCTTAGCCAAAAAGAAAGAACGATAACAATTTAACTGAGGACACTAATGAGCGTACTACCAAATGATCGTTATGAAAAGACAACAGCAGTAGCTGGACAGACTGTGTTTAATTATGACTGGGATGTTCCCAGTGCTTATCCTGGACAGGTAAAAGTAATACAGTACGTCTTAGCAACGCAGACAAAAACAACACTAAATTATGGTGTAGATTACACTGTAGATGTATCAAACAAGCGTGTTACATTGACAAACGCTGCGGCTGCAGGTGACATTATTGTATTGTATTCAGGAACTCCTGAAGCACGTGAGACAGATTTCACTGGCTCTACAGTTAATGTTGCGGCTGCCAATGAGGCAATTGATAATTTAACATGGCAGACACAGCAGTTAGCGCGTGATGTAAAGCGTTGCGTCCGTGTAGACATGGTCGAGGGAATCATGGCAGGAGAACTACCTTCTGTTGATGATCGTAGAAACAAGTATGCTTCATGGGACGCTCAAGGTAATCTAACTTATGATGACCCTGTCACTGGTATTCTTAATGACTACATGCGTAAGGATCAGAATTTATCTGATGTCGCAAATGTCGCAACAGCAAGAACCAATCTTGGTTTGGGTGATGCAGCTACACGCAATGTAGGTACAACAGCAGGTACTGTAGCCGCAGGAGATGACTCACGATTCCTTTCTCAAGCTCAGAAGAACGCATTAACAGGTGGAAACAATGCAGATGGTTTGCATACTCATAGCGGTTATGTTACTATTGGCGAAAAAGGTGCTCCAAATGGTGTTGCAACGCTTGGTTCTAACGGAAGGCTTCCATTAGCACAATTGACCCCTGAAGCTGTTACAACCGTAACAAATTCAAGTTCGGATGGAGAAGTAGTATTGTTTAATGGTGTTGGTGGTTCAGAAATTAAACGCTCAAACAAAACATTGCCTGCTGGAGACGTCGTAGGTACTACAGACGCCCAGACGTTAACCAATAAAACAATCAACGCCGACAACAACACAATAACCGATCTTGAAGTAGATAATTTAAAAGCTGGTGTACTCAATACAGACTTAACGGGTGCTACAAGCGATACCGAGATTCCATCTTCTAAAGCAACAAAAGATTATGCCGATACAAAGGTTGGGGCTTTGGTTAATTTAGGAACGGGTGCTCAGGTTGGAAATCGGTTAAATGGTGGAACATTAGAGCTCAGAACTCTGGTTGCTAAAGATGGTATTCAACTTGTACAAAATGAAAACGACATCTATCTTTACGCAGCTCCTTCAGAGGTAACTTTCCCTGTTTTTGATAAAGAAGGAAATGGTGCTGATTGGTACAAAAACACAGTAGGAAATCACGTTCAATTTCGTTCTTTCACTGGCTCAAATGGTGTTACGGTTGCTCAGAATGGCGATGAAATAGATTCATCTTTGTCAAACATTGCTGCTCAAGGTGATATGATTGTCGGTGACAATACTGGCGTTGCAAGTACTTTAGCGAAAGGTGCTGATAACCAAGTGTTACGTATGGATGGCGATGACCCGAAATGGGAAACACTGGGTACAATGGCAGACCAAAATGCAAATGCTGTTGCAATCACTGGCGGTACAATTTCTGGCTTAACAGCTCCAATGGCGATTGCTGATGGTGGTACTGGACAAATTACCAAGACGGCTGCTTTTGATGGACTCAGTCCTTTAACTTCTCAAGGTGATGTTCTAACGCATGATGGCACGAATAATGTACGTCTTGCGCGTGGTTCTGCTGGGAAATATCTTAAGATGAATCCAGGAGGAACAATGCCTGAATGGGGTGATGGTTATGTCACACCTACAACAACGCAGGGCGACATCATTGTTCGTGGAGCGGCTACCGACACGCGGCTAGGAATTGGCACTGCAGGTCAGGTTCTCAAGGTCAACGCTGGAGGTAATTCTCCTGAATGGGCAAGTGCCGAAAACCCAACATTAACAACACGAGGAGACTTGCTAACGAGAGGTGCTGGTGGTGAGGTTAGACTACCAATTGGCACCGCAGGTCAAGTGCTTCAAGTAAATGCTGGTGGTACTGACCCAGAGTGGGCTACGTTGGGTTCAATGAGTACTCAGGATTCAACCAATGTAAATATTACCGGCGGTACAATTTCAGGGCTTACGACACCTTTAGCTGTTGCTTCTGGTGGTACTGGTGTAAATGCTTTTGGAACTGCCAGTCAAAGTCTGTTGGTAAATAAAACAGCAGATGCTTTAGCGTGGCATGAAGTTGATTGTTTGGATATTGCCAGCTTAAAAAATGGTTTGGCAGATGGTACTGACTTAAACACAATCACAACTCCTGGTACTTACTGGATGCAATATGGTAATACGGCTATAAACAAGCCTGCAACAATAACTGTAGACCCCATTCGTATTACTGTTAAACAAATCAATACGAACAATATTATTCAAACGGTTGAAGTAGCGGAATCTAATCAGCACTTTGTCCGTGTTTATAGAATTAGTTCGGACACTTGGAGTGATTGGAATCCTCAGACAAATGTAGCCTTCTGTATAGGATTGAGTTCAGGATCATTAACCGGTACTGCCGATTCTTCATATCACAAGGTTGCGTTGGATACTCTCTTCTTCAATACAGCAAAAGGAACTTTTGCTTCCAATGGTTACAAGCTACCATACACTGGAAACTGGTTGTTCATATTAAAATGTAATTGGTGGTCAAATGTTGTATCTACCAAGTATTGTGAAATAGCAAAAGGATCTTCTTTAACACAGCTTGAGTTTGGTTGTCATTATTTTGCAACAACTAGCCAAGATAACACAACTACCACAGTGACAGCGCTTGCTTCATGCAATAAGGATGATGAAATTTATATGGCTGCAAATAACATGACTACTAGTGGTGGTCTTCGTATTATTGAAGGAACTCGTTTGCAAGGAATCTATTTAGGGGTTTAATTATGAAAGATATATTTTTAGTAGCAAAATATTATGGGATGCAACACGGTGTTGAAATAACACCTTGTGATGTGATTTGTGTTAATTTGGATGACGGAAAAGGTTCATTCATTTCGCAATGGAATATATCGGACAAGCTTCCACAGCCTTCAATGGAAGAGCTGGAAGCTTTAGAGCCAGAAGCAATGCTGTATTACGCTCGGCAAAATAAACTTGCTGAGCTGGATACAAAATTCAATGATGCTATTGAGAATGGTCATATGACATGTTCTTTTGGTGTTGAGATTGATGCCAACAATGACGCCTTGCGCAATGTAGGAAACCTGTTGTTGGTCATGGGTGCAGATGACAAGGAATTGTTTTGCGACTACAACAATCAATTCCATGAACTAACACGCATTCAAGTTGAGTTGCTTCAAAAGGAAATCATAGGACACATTAAGGAGCTCTATGCCAAAAAATGGTCCTACCGCGAGCAAATTAACACATTGACAACGGCGGAGGAAGTCGATAGTATATTTATTGAGTTTTAATAGTTTTTATTTTTCATGGGCTAATGGGGGAGACGTCAACAGCATACCGTCCCCCATTTGTCTTATAGGACACTAGATATGGATTGGGAACCAAACTTAGACGATTACAAGGGCAAAATATTTCGCACACTGGATGTAGGAGCTGCGAGAAGAGCGAACTACAACTTCGCATTGGAATGCAGAAAGAGCTTCAAATGGTGTTGTGAAAACAGTATTCGCATCATCAACAAAGAGAATCAGCGTGTGTTCATGAAGCTTAACAACGCTCAAAATAAGCTCTATCAGAAATGCAAAGAGCAAATGGAGAAAAATAATCAGATTCGTTTGGTGATCATCAAAGGTCGTCAGCAGGGAATCTCTACCTTTTGCCGTGCCATGATTCTTTGGAAGCTATCCTACTATCCTCAAACGACGGGGCTCATTGTTTCACAGCGAGAGAAAGACTTACGAGAAAAGGCCTTTCGTGGATTGATTGACATGCAGACATTGAAGCTTCAGCAAATGCCAGCAAGCCATCAAACCAGTACGCAATTAAAAATTGATCATGGTCAAAGCGGTTACTCCATATGCTTTGGTGAATGGGCTGCGACCGAAGGTCAATCTCGTGGCGATAGATATGACATTGTGCATCTAACTGAGGTTGATTATTATCCTGATTGGAAAAAGTTCTGGGCTGGTCTTTCGCAGTCAATCCCTAATGGCAATCGCTCTGTAGTATTGATTGAATCCACATCTTCAGGACGTAAAGCTTTGTGGGACATGTACCAACAGAGTTTATCTAAGGATAGTCCATTCGATTATGTATTCATTGCTTGGTACGAACAGGAAGAATATCGTCTTCCTGCTCCTGCAGACTTAGAGTTGACCGACAAAGAGAAAGAACTCAAAGACAAATTCAAGCTAGATAATGATCAAATCTTTTGGTATCGTCAGAAGCGTCTTGAATTGGGTTCTGATATCATGCTTGCACGAGAGTATCCAAACACTCCTGAAGAAGCATTTTCTGTATCGAGCAATAATTCTTTCTTTGATTTTAATACCATTGAGGAAGCCATCAAGCAGGAGGAGATTCCCGACAACAGCTCTCCGTTAGTGCTTGGTATTGACCCATCACGCATGCGAGACAAGACTGCCCTTGTATGGCGTAAAGGTCGTAATATTGCTAAGGTAGAAAATCTTGAACCAATGGCAGACACAATGTATTTGGCACGAGTTTTGTACAACAAGATTGCAGAAAAGCGACCAAACTTTGTGTATGTCGATGTTGGGGGATTAGGTTCGGTGTCTACGATCGGCTCAGAGAGATGGGGGTCATGGGATTAAACCCTGTAAACTTTGGTGAAGCTCCTGACGACAAAAACAAATACTTTAATCGCCGTGCAGAAATGTATGGACGCGCTAAAGAATGGCTTGCCAATAAGCCAGTTCATATTGTGGATGATCAGGAATTCATCAATCAGCTGTTGATGATAGAGCTTGATCCGACATCATCTAAGGTTCAGTTGGTTTCAAAAAGTAGGATGTTGTACTCACCAGATATTGCCGATGCATTTGCAATGACATTCTATGAGAACAACAGCCAATACTTCCAAGATAAAACCAACTTCACAAACATCAATATCAAGACTGATTGGAGTCCGTTTGATTTTTAAGACATAAGATCGTTTAGAAGTGTGTTGTAATATTTATCATTATCTAACGGTATTGTAAGAGCGTAATGCGTTATTGGACGATGTACAAACAATACGTTTAAAATTTCTTTTGCTGTGTCTTGAACTTTCAACCTGAAATCGTTGTCTGTATCTCTAAAACCATCTGCCTCTAGTTTGCTTTCGGTGCACAGTTTTACGTGTATAATATATTTATATCGTCTAAACATCTCTGTATTTGCATCAAGCGCACTATTGATTAACAAACCATCTACTCTTTCTTTGCCCTCAATAAAAACTTTTAGTTTGTTTTCGTTTTTTGGAATACTAAAAAAGTAATACAGAGGGTCTATCACTGTACGATCGCAGAAAACAATATCATAATCTGAAGTCAGCAACTCATTCTCATACTCCATTTGTTTTTTAATAATGAGATTGGTTGCGTATATGGTTTGTTCGCCATGAATCTTGAACTTCGGGTCGTTAAGTTCAGCAACCTTACGAACGACTTCTTCAAGCGTGATTGCTTTGAGCCCTCTCTCAATTGCAAGGGCTGTTAATTTTTCAGCGAGGGTTGTTTTACCTACGCAGTGTGTTCCTGTTATTCCTATAAAAACCGGAGTCTTCTTTTTTTGTTTACCTAGTGTCATTTTTTCAAAAACCTTTTTAAAACGCCTTAGGATTGTTTCTGTGTGTCAAACATGAACACTTTGTAGTGTTTTTGTTTAGAATCGTTTTTAGAACCGTTTAAACGCGTTTTAAGCGAAGCTAATTCAATGGCAAGCTTCAGAAAATTATCCATTTCTTTTTTTTCAAAATTTGTGTCCATTTTTTCTTCTCCAAAAAAATCTTCAAACAAATGTAAGACGTATGCTCCATGTTCGCCGTCGGCAGACTTGATCAAAAGTGCTCTAACTTCTGATTTTGTCATGCTGTTTCTCCGTAGATTAGTTCGTTTATGTAGTCGCGGTTTATGCAAACATATTCTCTATCGTTTTCTTTGTGTAAAACAATGAAACCATTTTCTTTGAGCCAGTTTTTTGTGTTAAGTACGTCTTCGCGATTGAAATAGTACCTTTGTACAAAAAGCTCTAATGGGCATTGCGTTGGCTCAAATTTGTTGCATTCGCATTCGTAATAATACTTGCCCAAAAGCAGTGCTTTCATGAAATCCCCTTTGAACAACTTCAAAAAGTTTCCATTAACAGAGACGAGCTTCGTGTTATGCATTGCCTTTTTGTTGATGTTCCTAAATTTAGTGTCCTGTTTTGTGTTCATGTTGTTTTCCTATGCAAACAAAAGATATAAAGGGTTTCTTGGGTTTTTGTAAAACCATTTACGAACGTCTTCAATTTTGCTCTCAGATGGTAAACCAATATTGTGACTATACTTCAATAACCAACCCCAAATGTCGCTCGGAAGTTTTTTATCAAACGGTATGTAGTCTTCAAGTTCTAACGTAGGACGTTCGCCTGTTTCTTCTTCGTATTTGTCTTTCCAGTTTATGTAACCTTGTCGCCCCATCATTGTAACGCACGCAATTTGTGTTATCAAGGAGTCCTCTTTCGATTTAACCTGTTTAATTACGTTTTCTACGGCATCAGAAACAAGAATTTCTTTGATTTCTTTTGGTATAAACTTCCATTCGTTGTTATATTCGTCGGGTAAAAATCTATCAAGCAGGTTTAACTTTCTTGCGATTCCTATACGACGATTAAGGTCTTTGGGTTGCTCTATCTTTTTTGAAGATATAACCTGAGTTTTTTCATGCTCTTCCCAGTATTTTTGATTCTCAGTTTGATTATTTTGTTGTTCCTGACGTTGTTCACGCTCTGTCTTCCACTCCTCCGTCCAACGCATTTTCGATGGATTCAAAAATGTGGACATATCCATATGGGGTCTATCAAAACCACGAGCTCTTTCTTTGGCTAAAAAAGAAACATATCTTTCATAACCCTCACCAACTTCTTTGATTTTGTTTTGGTTTTTTCCATTGTTTGTGATC
>Ga0265298_10003993_pt1 | contig 19062 bp, 16 predicted proteins | sample AusTroGonzalo_MG_3_FD_193486 | JGI IMG/M metagenome (GOLD analysis project Ga0265298, IMG submission 193486) | Bovine rumen microbial communities from tropical cattle in Woodstock, Queensland, Australia - Gonzalo_01 | ecosystem: Host-associated > Mammals > Digestive system > Stomach > Rumen ... | reverse complement strand
CTTTCGCTCCAATGCGGGAGATGGGACTTGAACCCACACGACGTTACCATCACTAGATCCTTAGTCTAGCCTGTCTGCCAATTCCAGCACTCCCGCTTGCTTGACGCAAGTGATATCCTACCACAATGTATCACATATGTCAATTCATTTTTTGCCTTCCGAGCGAAGCGATTAAGAATATTCGCTTCGCTCAGAATACAAATAAGCTTCGCTTATGCCAAAGCCTCCTTAGCTGCCTCGGCAAGCTTTGCAAACGCCTCTGCATCGCTTACTGCAAGCTCAGCAAGCATCTTGCGGTTCATATCGATACCTGCGGTCTTCAGACCATGCATCAGCTGGCTGTAGGAGATATCATTCATACGAGCTGCTGCATTGATACGAGCAATCCACAGCTTGCGGAAATCTCTCTTTCTCTCACGACGTCCTGCAAATGCAGAAGCCTCTGCACGCATTACGGACTGCTTAGCTACACGATACTGCTTGGAACGTGCTCCGACGTAACCCTTAGCAGCCTTCAGTGTCTTATTATGTCTCTTCTTGGCGTTAGCGCCACCCTTAATTCTTGCCATTTTTCTATCCTCCTAAACGATATGCTGCCTTAGATGTACGGCAGGATCTTCTTCATTACCTTGCTGTTTGTCTTGTCCATAATAGTAGCCTTCCGCAGGTTTCTCTTCCGCTTCGTGCTCTTCTTTGTAAGGATATGGCTCTTGTAAGCTTTATTTCTCTTCAGCTTTCCTGTTCCTGTCATGGTGAAGCGCTTTGCTGCTGACTTCTTTGTCTTTAACTTCGGCATCTTTGTATCCTCCTTTTTAATAATACCCTTCGTTATTTCTTCTCAGCAAGAAACATGATCATGCTTCTTCCCTCGAACTTCGCCGGCTTATCTACAACAGAGATATCCGACAGTTTCTCAGCGAACTCATCCAGAATCCGCTTGCTCTGATTCACGTAAGCCAGCTCACGGCCACGGAATCTAAGCGTAACTTTCACACGGTTGCCCTTCTCCAGGAACTTCCGTGCCATACCGACCTTGGTGTTCAGGTCGTTCTCTTCAATATTCGGAGAAAGACGAACCTCCTTGATCTCAACGATCCGCTGCTTCTTCTTTGCATCCTTCTCCTTACGGGACATTTCATAACGAAACTTACCGTAATCGATGATCTTGCATACCGGCGGCTTTGCATTCGGCGAAACGCGCACCAGATCCAGGCCTGCGTCATCTGCAAGCTTCTGTGCATCCTTGATCGCCATAACTCCGAGCTGTCCGCCCTCGGCGCCGATCACACGTACTTCTTTGTCTCTGATTTGTTCATTGATTAAGTAGTCGATTGTTGTACCCTCCCGAACATTAAAAAACAGTGGACCAAGGAATCCACTGCATGAAAACGCACAGCAAAAGAACATAGTTCTTTCGCATGCATCATCAATATCAAACCCGACCGCGCATTTGCAATCCAAGGTGAGAGTGGAAACCTCTTCTTTTTTTACACATGTGGTAATGTACCACATCTGCCTGACCATTGTCAAGCAAAACTTCATCCGGATCCGGTTCCGGCAGGGATCCTGCCGGACATCCGTTCCGATTTATGATGAAAATGTACCAAGTACCGTCAGATCCTCTGCTTCGTACCGGATCTCTGCCAGGGCTCTGGCCACGTTCCGGTCCGTGAGTTTGCCTTCGAAGCTGACATAGAAGCTGTACTCCCATTTCTTCTTCAGGGAAGGACGGGATTCGATCCTGGTCATGTTGATGGCATTCTTGTTGATGATGCCCATGATGTGATACAGGGCTCCTACCCTATGGGGTGCAGTGAAACACATGATGACCGCATCCGATCCGGCAAGTGCCACCTTCTCCTTGGTGATGATCACGAAACGGGTGGCGTTATCCCTGGTGAAGTTGATCCTGCGGGCCAGCACCTTCAGATTGTAGAGCTCTGCGGCCCGTTCGCTGGCGATGGCCGCCTTTGTCACATCCCGGCTCTCCATAACCTTCTTCGCCGCAACCGCCGTATTGCTGGTTCCCTCGGTGCTGAACTGATGGGCTTCGATGAACTCCTTGCACTGCATCAGTCCCTGGTTATGGGAATACACCTTCTTCACATCCGACAGCAGGGCGTTCGGCAGCCCCAGCAGTGCATGCTCGATATCCAGGGTCACCTCTTCCACGATGGTGACTCCTGCCCGGTGAATGATGTCGTAATTACCGCTGACGAAGCCGGCAGAACTGTTCTCCACCGGAAGCACGCCGTAATCCGCCTCACCCTCTGCGACAGCATTTACCACATCGTCAAAGGTCTTAACATTCTTCAGTTCCGCATCTTCACCGAAATACTTCAGGGCCGCTGCCTCCGCATAGGCTCCCGGAACTCCGGCATAGCAGATACATTTTCTTTCCTTCTCCAGTTCCTCCACAAAACGATACATGGAGGTGTCAAAGGGCGGAACCTCGGGATCCTGTTTCTTCAAGTCCTCCAGCAGCTGGCTGATGGTCTTATGCAGCAGCGGATGGACCACATAGGGTGCGATCTCCGCCAGGGGTTCCAGGACAAATGTACGTCGTTCCATTTCCACGTGGGGGATATACAGACCTTCCTCGCGGATCACCTCGTCGTCATACAGGAGGATGTCCAGATCCAGTGTTCTGGGCCCCCAGTGTACGATCCGCTTCCGACCCGCTTCCTGCTCGATATCATGCAGCACGGAAAGCAGTTCTCTCGGGGAATACAGCGTCTCGATCTCCACCGCACCATTCAGGAAATCCGGCTGTTCCACCGGTCCGAAGGGTTCGGTCTCTATATAGGAAGCGGAACGGACCACCCGGATATAGGGATCCTTTCCCAGCTGTTCCACTGCCTGATCCAGGAATTTCTTCCGGTCTCCCAGGTTGGAGCCGATCCCCAGATATACGGTATGACGCCCGCGCTCTATGGTCACGGACACCGTATCAAAAGCCAGTCCGATAGGGGCTTCCGGTTTGTCCACCCGCACACAAACCTTGCGTATCTTCTTGTAATTCAGGAGGATCTCCGAAGCCACCGCCTCAGCCACAGCCTCGATCAGATTCCACTTCTCCTCGGTCACCACGCTTTCGATGGTGTGAGCCACATCATCGTAGCTGACGGTCTCCAAGAGATCGTCGGACATGGACGAAGGGCGAAGGTCCAGGAAGAGCTCCGCGGAAACCAGGAAGAACTGTCCTACTTCCTTTTCCTCATCAAATACGCCGTGATATGCGTAGATCTTCAGATTTTTGATTTCAATCTTATCCATAGTGTATCCTCAGTCTTTTCTCCGGGATCATCAGTTTCCGCCGTCTGTCGGATCAGCCGAGTATGGTCCGGTTCTTCCGTTCCTCCGGCCAGTAGCACTCCTCTCTTGCATCGCAGAGGAAGCAGTTCCGGGACAGCTTGTCCGCACGGTAGAGCACGCTCTCCAGGGTTTCACAGCCTCCTGTGGGATCCTTGTGGGCGCGTATGGCGCGGCACATCATCTCCCTCTCCTCTTCCGTATATCCTGCCCGTTCCAGGATCTCTGCGGCGCAGACAGCACCGGCTTCGTGGTGGGACATGGTCTTCTCGTACTCCGTATACCGTCCCACATCATGGAGCAGCGCCGTTCCGTAGATCACGTCCTTCCGCAGGTTGCGCTTCTCTTCCATGGCCAGGATGTAGGCGATCCGTGCCACAGACACCGCATGGCCGAAGCCATGTCGGCAAAACTCCCGGTCATACTCCGACTCATAGATCTTCTTGATCTGTTTTTTATAAAATGTATCTGCCAGAATCCGCTCCACCCGGTCCATTTCCAGTCGGGCCCGGTTCTTCAGGAGTTCTCCCAGGAAGGTCAGGGATCCACAGGCCACGATCACATCCTCCGGAGCTGCTTCCCTAAGGGCCTGCTGCGCGGCCGCAAATGCGCCTTCCTCCACATAGGTGACGGAGCATGCGCCCGTCTCCCGGATCTTATCTGCCAGCTGCTCTCCCTTCAGTGCCCGGGGGCTGTCCGGCGTAAAACTATATACCTGCTTTGCCAACGGCAGCAGGGTCTGCAGCATGGCGTCCACTTCCTTGTCTGCCAGCACGCCGAGGACGAAGACCAGTTTCTTCTTATAAAACCTCTGCAGCGTAGCTGCAAGTCTGAGCCATGCATCCCGGTTATGCGCGCCGTCCACGATCATCTGTGGAGTGGTATCCAGAACCGTAAACCGTCCCTGCCATGCGGTTTCGGCAAGGCCGCTGCGGATCTCATCCCTGGTCAGTTTCGGCAGACCGAAGGCCTTGGCTCTTTCATTATACACCTCCAAAGCCGTCAGTGCAGTGATGGCATTTTCCACCGCAACCTGTCCGGGCATCCGGATATGGTAGGCTTCTCCCCGGTAGGTAAAGTCCGTCCCGTATAGGGTCTCCGACAGAAGTTTCAGATCAGATACCTCCGCCTCACGCCAGGGGAAATCCTCCCTTCGAAGCATACGCCGAAGTTCCTTATCCAGGGGGGCGGTGACCAGCACATCCCCGGGCTTCCGGATCCCCAGCTTCTCCTGCAGGATCTTCTCCCGGGTGTCTCCCAGGAACTGCATATGGTCCATACTGACGGAGGCAAGAATGTCCACCAGCTTCCGCGGCAGTACATTTGTCGCATCCAGCCGACCGCCCATGCCGCACTCCACCAGGATCACCTGACACCCCTTCTTCCGGAACAGGGTAAACGCCAGGGCCGTTTCGATCTCAAAGACCGTAGGGCTGTCTGAAAGGTGTTCTGCCGCCTCACGCACCTCGGTCATACATTCGGCCACATCTTCCTCCGATGCCATTTCCCCGTTCACCTGCCACTTCTCGCGGTAATCCAGGACGGAGGGTGACAGATATCTGCCCACGGAGAGTCCGGCTGCAAGCAGTGCATGCTCCACGTAAGCCATCACTGTGCCCTTTCCGTTGGTCCCTGCGATATGAATGGCGGGCGCGGCGAGCTCCGGATGATCCAGTTCCTCCAGCAGTGCCAAAATCACATCCAGCCCCGGGACGATCCCGAGGCTGTTTTTACTCTCTATATACGATAGCGCTTCCGAATAGTTCATGAATCCCCAAATATCCCTTCACCCTGCGTCCGGATATACTGCGCTGCAGCTCTCCGTCATTCTTCGTCCGAATCCTCATCCTCTTCATCGGACTGTTCTTCCCGTGCCAGGCGCTCCTTCTCCCGTTCTTCCTTCTCCTTCCGGGATTTCTCCAGCCTTGCCTGCTCTACGGCAAGCTCAGCCTCCTGCTCCTTTACGGTCTTTCTGTGGTGTACCGGAAGTGTCGTCTCATCGATAGGCAGGAAGACGTATCCTTCTGCCCGAAGCTTGTCGATCAGTCCCGGCAGAGCTTCTATCGTTTCCGGTGCTCCCTCAAGGTCATGCATCAGCACCACCGAAGCTCCCGTGTTGTTATATACATAACGAAGTACATTTTCCGTCAGCTGGTCCGGCGTATATCCCGAACCGGAGGAATCTCCGTTGGAGGCGTTCCAGTCAAAATAGGTATAGCCTTCCTCTTCCAGATATGCGATACAGTCCTCGATGGGAACATCCGAAACCCGGTTGCTGCTTCCGCCCGGGAAACGGTAATACTTCACATCCACGCCTGTCATTTCCTGAAGCAGATCATGCACCGTCTGAATATCCTCCTTGAAGGTTCCCAGACTTGCATAGATCTCACTGTATACGTGGCTGGCTGAGTGGATACCAAGCGTATGACCTTCCGAAGCCATCCTCCGGATCACGGTCTGGTCACACCGGTCGCTCAGCACCATGAAAAATGTGGCTTTTACATTTTTCTCTTCCAGTACGTCCAGCAGCCTGTCGGTATTGGGCGACGGGCCGTCGTCAAAGGTCAGGTAGATCTTCTTTCCCTCTTCCACGGTGGAAGGATCCACTTCCTCGTAAGGAACTTCCGTTGCTTCCTCGGTGGTATCCTCCGAAGCATCTTTACTGTTCTTTTCATCCTTGCTTCCGGACTTCATCAGCACCGGATTCAGGTTGCTCTTCTGCTTCTCCAGCAGCTCATAGGCTTCCCGGTCCTCAGGGGACGGAGCCTCTTCCTTCTTCGCCATCTGTTCCTGGCGGATCTGATCCTTCCGGCTGAGAACGTCCTTACGCAGCTGGTCCATTTCCTTCTGCATATTATGCATCTTGATCATCAGGATCAGACAGATGATCAGGGGGATCAGGAACAGGATCACAAGACCGATCAGAATGAACTTCTTTATCCGGTTCACGGCTGCACGGTCGATGCTTCCTTCCTCATCGCCCTCCGACACTTCCGTTTCCTCGCTGTCCCAGTCGTCATAGTCGGCAGAAGTGCTCTCTGTATAAACGGTTTCTTCCTCTACTCCCTCAGCTTCTTCCGTCTCTTCTGTTTCTTCGCCGTATACTTCAGAAGCATATATATTCTCATCAACGTAAGTTCCGGCCGTATCCTCCGGCTCTGCTTCGGCGTATGCCTCTGAAACGGCCGCACCGGCTTCCGCAAGCATCTCCTCTGCGGCTGCCTCAGCTTCACGGGAGTCCTCCGGGGTCTCTGCCGGCATCTCTGCCTGCGCACCCACTTCGGCCGCATCCGCATCCACCCATGTGGTGTCCGGAGTTTCAGGCATCACAACAGACGGAGCCGTCTTTACGCCTGCTCCGTCAGCCGGTTTCCTGGACCGCTGCGTGGACATGGATTTTTTCCTCTTCTTACTCACCGTTCCGCATCTCCATACTCTCTTCCGCTCTATATCTTGCGGTCAGAGAATTCATTACCACTATCATTATTAAAACGCGAAGAAGCGCCCGTTCCCCGGACGCTACCTTCTCTCAGATACAGATTATAGTGGTTAACCACCTTCTGTGTCAACCCTTCTTCATAGAGAAATACGACTGCGTTTTCCCTATCATTTCGTCATATTGCTGATACATCCGCTGCACGCTGTTCTCCAGCAGATAGTAGTGCATGCAGTAAGGCACCAGGAGCACGAACAACATGACGATCAGCGGCAGGATCATCAGGGCCGAAGAAAGCACAAAGGCCAGGATGCACATGACCGTGCAGATCGCCACCAGGATAAACACCAACAGATGAACCAGGCGCTCATGGGCAAAGAACCTGATCTGGGTCAGATGCAGTTCAGCCTGTTTCTCCCAGTCCTGCTCCTCATCGCTTTCCAGCATATGATCGATATAGGCGAGATATGCCAGGATTCTCTTCTTCATTCCTCAAGGCTCCTTTCCTTACGGACCGTCAGTCCCAGATCGGGCTTGTCCGTAATGATGCCGTCCACCTTTCTCCGGAGAAACTTCCGCATCAGATCTGCGGTATTCACCGTCCACACATACACCGGATAACCTTTCCTGTGCATGCGCCATACGAATTCCCTCGTGGCAAATGCCCAGAAGGGAGCTACGAAGTCACATTTTGCCTGACGGAGACGCCGCTCCGGGAAGACCTCCTGGATCCGTCCCACTGCCCCCGGATGATCCTTTCCCAGCAACAGTCCCGTGGTGATCTTCGGATCGATCTTCTTGATCCGGTATACCACCGGGTCGAAAAAGGATTTCACGGAATACTGTGTGTAGGTGCAGTACTTATGCAGGATATGCACCAGTTCCTTCTCGTATCCTCCGTCCTTCACCTCGATATCCATGTAGATCCGGCCGGCACAGAGCTTCACCACCTCCTCAAAGGTGGGCACGCGGAAACCTTCCGCCTCCGCGCTCCGGTTCAGCTCCGCATAGGTCTGATAGGAAATGGGCATATCATTAAATGTACTGTCATGGAAGACCACCAGCTTACGGTCGCTGGTGATCCTCACATCAAACTCCACCATATCCGCCGAAAGCTCGATGGCCAGACGGAAAGACTCGATTGTATTTTCGCGCTTCGCCAGATACGAAGCACCTCTATGTGCAATGATCTTCGTCATCATTTCGTCGTAATACCTTTCTGTAGGATTCGACGCATTTTACCACACTCTTTTTTACTTTTCAACAGGACATATACGGAACTCTCTCATTCCTGATCGACCAGCACACCGTTCTTGTCAAATGTATAAACCGTTTTGCCGATCTTCTTCCTGCCGGTGACCATGGCACCTTTCGTATTGAAGTAATACCATTTCTTTTTGATCATCTTCCAACCGGTCACCATGGCACCCTTCGCGTTGAAATAGTACCATTTCTTTTTGATCATCTTCCAGCCGGTCACCATGAGACCCTTCGCATTAAAGTAGTACCATTTTCCCTTATCCTTCAGCCAGGCATTGCGGGCATAGACTCCCTTTTTATACCTGTACTTCCATCCGCCGTCAGACGTTTTCACCCAGGTTGCCTTTCCTGCTTTCGGAAGGAAATGATAACCACAGTCGAAGGAATGCCGGCTTCCGGTCACATCCCCGTCGCTGATCTCATAGTTCCAGCCGACCCGGACCCGATCATTCCAGTTTCCCTCGGCGGTATAAAGTTTCTTCCCTTCCCGCTTCAGGATCACTACCCAGTGTCCGGAGTTTGCACTCTTCAGATGGATGACATCGCCTGCCCGGATGGCCGACGGTTTGGTATACACATCCTTGCTGGTCAGCGCGTCAATTCCATAGCAGTATTTTACGAAGTCGGCGCAGTAGGAAGCGCAGCCCGAGCTGCCGGATGCAGAAAGCTCCGGATGCTTTCCCGACTCCCATGCGGCACCGTCCTTATATCTGGAATCCCGGATAAACTTGTCAAACTTATTAACTCCGGTGGACTCCGCTGCATAACTCTCCACCGAAAATACGGAGAACAGGATCAGCACTGCCAGCACTGCCGCTATACACTTCTCTGCAACTTGCTTCAGTCTTCTGTTCATGGTACCTCTCCTTTGATCCGGATTCATTCGTCCCCCAGTCAACTGTATCTCCATATTAGCATTATTCTTCAGCATTTACAATTCTAAGAATCATGGCGCGACTTCCCCATACATTTTGCATTTCCCCCTCCGCTCTGTTATAATCATATCTGCAACCATGAGTCTGCGCAGAAAGGAAGAATCATGTCTGATCCGAAAGATCCGAATAACAATAATAATAACAATAATAATGATGACACCTTCGAGAAATACTGCTACATGTGTCGTCGACCGGAAAGCGAGACCGGAAAGCTGGTGAGTTTTGTAAACGGGGTTTACATCTGCCCGGACTGCCTGAACAAGGCCTTTGAGTCCATCTCCCACAGCCCGATCCGTTTCTTCGATATGTCAAATATGCCGGGCTTCGATAACCTGAACGAGTTCATGCCGAATGACGACATCCCGGACTCCCAGAAGGTGAAGAAGCGCAAGCCGAAGCCGGAGAAGGACAGCGGCAAGGAAAAGGAAGAGAAGAAGGAACTCACCCTGAAGGACATCCCCGCGCCTCATCAGATCAAGGCACAGCTGGACCGCCATGTGGTAGGCCAGGAGCATGCCAAGAAGCTGATCTCGGTTGCGGTTTACAACCACTACAAGCGTGTACTCTCCGATCCCACCGATGACGGCGTGGAGATCGAGAAGTCCAACATCCTCATGCTGGGGCCCACCGGTTCCGGTAAGACCTACACCGTAAAGATGATCGCCAAGCTGCTGGATGTACCGCTTGCCATCACGGACGCAACCTCCCTCACCGAGGCCGGTTACATCGGCGACGATGTGGAGAGCGTACTTTCCAAGCTGCTCACCGCGGCCGGAAATGATGTGGACCGCGCAGAGAAAGGTATCGTCTTCATCGACGAGATCGACAAGATTGCAAAGAAGCAGGAAACCCGTTCCAGAGACGTAAGCGGTGAAGCCGTACAGCAGGGTCTTCTGAAACTGCTGGAGGGTTCCGTGGTAGAGGTTCCGGTGGGATCCGGAAGCAAGAACGCCATGACTCCCGTAACACGGATGGACACCACGAACATCCTCTTCATCTGCGGCGGAGCATTTCCGGATCTGGAGAAGATCATCACCGCAAGACTCACCGCCCAGTCCTCCATCGGATTCGGCGCAGAGCTGCGGGATACCTTTGAAAATGATCCGAAGCTTCTCTCTCACGTGACCAACGAGGATCTTCGCGAATTCGGAATGATCCCGGAATTCCTGGGCCGTCTTCCCATCCTCTGTCCTCTGGATCAGCTGGATCAGGATATGTATGTGAAGATCCTGCGGGAGCCCCAGAACGCCATCATCAAGCAGTATCAGAAGCTGCTCCTGATGGATGAAGTGGATCTCAAATTCGACGAGTCCGCTTATGAGGCAATCGCCGAGGAAGCCGCAAAGAGAAAGACCGGCGCAAGAGCACTCCGGTCCATCATCGAGGAATTCATGCTGGATATCATGTATCAGATTCCGAGAGACAAGGCCATCGGCCGTGTCACCATCACCGGTGACTATGTACGGAAGAAGGGCTCACCGAAGATCGAGCTGCGCGGAGTAACCGCCCCCGACGAAACCTGACGGTCCTCCGGGACTGTCGCGGAGCACATCTGCAACAGTTTATAAAGACAAAAAAAGAAACGGTTCCTGATCATCAGAAACCGTTTCTTTTTTATGTCATATATCTCGGTAAGTCTTACAGATTGAAGCTTCCCTCAACACCGTCAGCTGTGTAGTAAACGATGTTGTTCTCCGGCTGATAGTATACGTTAAGTTCCTTAACAGTCTTCTTTCCGGATACTTCCTTAGCCTTAGCAACAAGCTCAGCAACATCTACCTTACCACCCTGATACTCAACGAACAGAGCTTCCTTAGCTGCTGCAGCCTTCTTTGCAGGAGCTGCCTTCTTAGCCGGTGCTGCCTTCTTTGCAGGAGCTGCTTCCTTCTTTGCAGGAGCCTTAGCTGCTTCCTTCTTAGCCGGTGCTGCTGCCTTCTTTGCGGGAGCCTTAGCTGCTTCCTTCTTAGCCGGTGCTGCTTCCTTCTTTGCAGGAGCTGCCTTCTTAGCCGGTGCTGCCTTCTTTGCAGGAGCCTTAGCTGCTTCCTTCTTAGCCGGTGCTGCTTCCTTCTTTGCAGGAGCCTCAGCCTTTACTTCTTCCTTTGCTGCCTCAGCCTTAGCCTCAACAACCTTCTTTACTGCTGCTGCCTTCTCTGCAAGATCCTTTACGCTTGCCTTCTTAACTGCCATTTTGATTTCCCTCCGTGAGATAAAATACGATTCACTCAAATCCAACTAGCAACAAAATGTGTCTTTTCTTATGCTCATGTAACAGATATTAGAACAAAAGTAATAATTTTGCAACATTTTTATTCATTTTCTCTTTATTGCCTATGTTTTTCCTTGTTTTTTAAACATTTAGGAACAGTTTGCACAATAAAACCCGCGTGTTTCCTAAGCTTCCGGGCGCTTGGTCACGACTACATTTCCGGTTTTTACTATGCTGGATTCGGGAATATATCCACGGATCGGAGACAGGGGATAGATGTTGGTGTAACGTCCGATCACGCTTCCGGGATTCAGTACACTGTTGCATCCGACCTCCACATGATCTCCCAGCATGGCGCCGAATTTCTTCAGTCCGGTCTCGATCTCGATGTCGCCGAACTCGCCGCTGCCCTTGACTACAACCAGGGTTTTGTCGGACTTCACGTTGGAGGTGATGGAGCCTGCACCCATGTGGGAATAGTAGCCCAGTACGGAGTCGCCCACGTAATTGTAGTGCGGTACCTGTACATGATCAAAGAGGATCACATTCTTCAGCTCCGTGGAATTTCCCACCACGCAGTCTGCGCCAACCAGTGCATTTCCGCGAATGAAAGCACACTGACGAACCTCCGTGTTCGGGCCGATGATGGCCGGTCCGTGGATATAGGCGGAATCGAATACCGTTGCGCTCTCATGCACCCACACGTCCTCTCCCCGCTTCTTATACTCCGGTCCCAGTGTCGGTCCCAGCTGGCGGATAAAGTCGCCCAGCTTCGGGAGTACTTCCCAGGGATACTGCACGGATGACAGCAGCGGTGCTGCCAGTGTGTGCGTCAGGTCATACATGTTCTTCACTTCCAGTAACTGTTCGTTCATTTGTTCTTCCTCTTTTCTCTTTCTCAGCGGCAGGTTTTGCTTTGCTGTTTTTTGTATTTCGTTTTGCGGTCTTCTTCTCCGCATAGAAGGGCTTCGTCTGATCGAAGACCCGGGTGATCTGGTTCTGATTGTTCAGCCCCTTCACGTAGTTGGTGTACTTCGAAACGTAGTCCGTCATCTTCGTCATATATTCCCCGGAGGAAATGCTTCCGTCCGCCACGCCCGCAAGTCCCTTCTCCCAGCTGGCCGTCAGGTCCGCCCGGAGCAGGCCGCGGATGGAATACAGTACGCAGTCGTAGATGATCTCTCCCAGAAATGTGGGCGTGATGATCTGCGTTTTCTGATTCAGTGCGATATATTCATTCTTCACCAGCTTACTGATGATGGCGTCACGGGTTGCGGAGGTTCCGATGCCTGCGCCCTTGATCTGTTCACGCAGTTCCTCGTCCTCGATCAGCTGTCCCGCATTTTCCATAGCCAGGATCAGTGAACCGGAGGCGTAACGCTTCGGCGGAGAGGTCTCTCCTTCCCGGATCGCAAAGCCGTTGCAGGAAAGTACGCTCCCTTTTCGGAGTCCTTCCACCAGCCGTGCGGCCTCCTCCGGAGCCATGGTCCGCTCGCCTTCCTCCTCTGCCTTTGCCTTTGTTCCGCCTTCGGCTTCTGCCTCCTCGGTACTCTTCTCTTTCTTCTTTCCGAAGTTCCGGTCGGCGATCTGCAGATACCCCGGTTTGATCAGGCTCTTGAAGTTCGCAAAAAAATGTTCCTCATGCCGTACCAGTTCTATGGCAACCTTCTGATATTCCGCTGCCGGATAGAAGATGGACAGGAACCGGCGCACGATCAGATCGTACACCCCTGCCTTCACCGGCGGAAGGGATGCTGCCTGTCCTACGCCCTGTCCCGTGGGAATGATGGCGTAGTGATCCGTGATCTGCTTGTCATTGACGTAACGGGATTTGGCCAGTCCCTTGTAGCCTCCCTGCTGCAGCACGTAGTTTGCAAAACCACCAAGCTCCGGATAGCTGCCCAGTCCCCGGAGGTTCTTGTCGATCTCCTTCGACACCGCCGTAGACAGTACACGGGCATCCGTTCTGGGGTAGGTGACCATTTTCTTCTCATACAGTTCCTGGACGATCTCCAGTGTCTGGGAAGGATTGATCTTGAAGAAACGGGAGCAGTCATTCTGCAGCTCCGCCAGGTTGTAGAGTAACGGCGGATTCTTCTTCTCCATCTTCTTCGTCAGCTTCTCCACCTTCAGGGTGACGGGTACCGGCTCGTCCAGATGCCGGATCAGTTCCGCTGCCGTCTCCTCTTTCTTGAAACCGTTTTCCTTATACAGTTCCGGACTTCCCTCATAACGGCTTCCGGGCGCCACACGCCACTCCGCATCAAACAGGGTGGTGTTGTCCGCCTCCTCCGGCTTCTTGCCCACCCGGGCGATCACCCGGTAGAAGGGCGTGGGAACAAAGGAACGGATACTCCGCTCACGTTCCACGATCATGCCGAGAACGCAGGTCATCACCCGGCCCACGGCGATGACGCACCGGTCCATTCCCAGGTAGTCCTTCACTTTCCAGGCATATTTCAGGGACAGGGCCCGGGAGAAATTGATGCCCATCAGGTAGTCTTCCTTCGCCCTGAGATACGCTGCATCCGAAAGGGAATCATACTCCGCCAGGGGCTTCGCTTCCCGGATCCCGCGAAGGATCTCCTCGTCGGTCTGGGAATCGATCCATACACGGAATTTCTTCTTCGTGGCCGGCACCTTCGCCATCTGGTCCACCAGACGGTAGATATACTCTCCTTCCCGTCCGGAGTCGGTGCAGACATAGATGGATTCCACATCCTCACGGTTCAGGATTTCCTTTACGATCTTAAACTGTTTTTCTACCGAAGGGATCACCTCGTACCGGTAGGTCTCCGGAAGGAAGGGCAGTGTCTCCATCTTCCACCGCTTCAGTTCCGGATCGTAGGCTTCGGGATAACTCATGGTGATGAGATGTCCCACACACCAGGTTACAATGGTGTCCCCTTCTTCGATATAGCCATTCTGTCTGGCGCCGCGAATACCCAGCGCCGTCGCAAACTGCTGCGCAACGCTGGGTTTCTCGGCGATAAATACTCGTTTCAAATAATGCTCCTTCTAATGGTCTCCGCCGGTCATCCGGCCTGCGGAACCACAGGTTTTATCGATACTGCAGAAGATCCGCAACCTCTTTTCTCGGTACCGGATCCGGTGTGAATTTCGGATAACCGATAGCCAGCAGGCAGGATACGCTCTGTCCCTCGGGAAGGTCGATGATCTCGGCGATCTTTGCTTCGTCAAAGATGCCCATCATAACACTTCCCACGCCCAGGCTGTGGGCTGCCAGAGAGAAGGTCTGGGATGCGATACCCGCATCGAACATCTCCCAGCGGTCTTCCTTGGAGGTGGTATAGGATCCGTCTCTTTCGTAACCGCAGCGCTTGTTCACCGTGGCGATCACCACCAGCTGCTTTGCCTTGGCCAGGGTCTTCTGGTTGCCTTCGAAACCGAGGACAGCTTCCTCACCGATCTTACGGATCTTCTCCTCATCCTCTACAACATAGTAGCGGGTGGTCTGTGTATTCTTCCAGGACGGTGCAAACCGCGCCAGGTCGATGATCTTCTCGATCGTCTCGTGATCCACCTTCTCTTCCGTGAACCGACGTACACTTCTGCGTTCCTTGATACAAGTTGCTAACTCCATACAGCTTCTCCTCCTTTGTACTTCGTTATGATACATTTCTTCATACGCTCCGCGCATGGAGAATACCACCGGCGCACCATGTGTTTTACCACTTCGGCTGACACCGGTATTTTCACTGGATTTTTGCACTTCCTTGTGTTACACTACATCCTGTCGAGCAGGACAGGTGATCGCGGCTGACGCAAGTCAGGTGAGGAAAGTCCGGGCTTCACAGGGCAGGATGCCGGATAACGTCCGGCGGAGGCGACTCCCGGGAAAGTGCAACAGAAATATACCGCCGGTTTCGGCCGGTAAGGGTGAAATGGCGAGGTAAGAGCTCACCGCTGCGCTGGTAACAGAGCAGGCTCTGTAAACCCCATCCGAAGCAAGACCAAGACGTGACCATACGGCTGCCCGCCGTGTCACAGGTAGGTTGCTTGAGCCTTGCGGTAACGCATGGCCTAGATAGATGATCACCCACGACATAACCCGGCTTATCGTTCTGCTCGACTTTTTCTATGTCTCAGGATAAATCCTATATTTCAAAACATCCGCCGCCGATAAACTCCCGCAACAGGGAATTCGTCGGTACCGTGCTGGAATCGATCCCCAGGAAATACTCCAGGAACTTCAGCAGCCGCTTGGCTTCATAGTATTCCTCCGAATCAACGGGAACCATAAAGAGCAGGGGTTCCGCCCATACCTTGATGGAAGGCAGCTCATAGATCAGCGCGGAATTGAACAGCGCATCCGCCTCGCTCTGATACGGGAAGATATTCTTCTCCTCACCGCTTCGCACAGACTCCCACATGGCTATGGTGCGTGCCGCATCATTTCCTCTGGTGCGGGCGTCCCGCACGATCCGGCGGAGCAGACGTGTATCCGAGGTGGATATCCGGTTATGCTCATCCAGATTCAGCTGGGTCAGCGGGCTGATATATATCTTAAAGCTGCTGTTCGCCGGAAGCGCATAGGTGGACGCGGGATTCAGCGCATGGATCCCTTCTACCACAAGCACATCATCCGGTTTCAGCTGCAGGGTTCTGCCGTCGTACTTCTTCTCCCCCAGAGTGAAATCAAACCGGGGCATCAGCACCTCTTCGCCCTCCAGAAGCCGTTCCATTGTGGCATTGAACAGTTCCAGATCCATGGCGTTGACGGACTCGAAATCATACTTTCCGTTCTCGTCCTTCGGCGTATCCACACGCTCCTTAAAGAAATTATCCATGGCGATGGGATGCGGGTTCAGTCCATGTGCACGAAGCTGTATGGACAGGCGGTTGGAAAATGTGGTCTTGCCCGAGGAGGAAGGTCCGGCGATCAGCACCAGTTTCTTCTTCTTGGCATGAATATCCTCCGCGATGTCCGCGATATGCTTCTCCATGATGGCTTCCTGGATCAGGATCAGATCGTTCAGATGCCCTTTGCATATCTCCGTATTCAGCTGTCCCACGCCTGAAAGCCCCAGCTGGTCTCCCCAGTCCTCCGCCTGGCGGAGCGCCGTGTAAAGAGACTCGGGAGCCCCGTGTCCCCGGCTCATTTCCAGACTGTTTCTTCTGGGGACTACCAGGATAAATCCGTCGTCAAACGGGATCAGATTGAATCTGGACAGTCCCTCTGTGGAGGGCAGCATGTAGCCGTAGAAATAATCCTCGTATCCGTCCAGGGAATAAAGGTTTACCCGGGACGCTCTCCGGTAACGGAAGAGCTCGGCCTTCTGCTCCATGCCCCGCTGCTTAAAGAGTTCTACCGCTTCCGAAGTCTTCAGGACCTTCTTCTCGATAGGAAGCTTCTCCTCCACCAGCCGGAGCATGACCTTCTTGATCTCCTTCAGTTCCGGACGTTCCGGCTCGATGATATTCCCTTCCTCATCGTATACCGTACAGAAGAGTCCCTGGCCGAGAGAGTACATGACACGTACCCGCTTCTCCGGATATACCTCATGAAATGCCCGGACCATCAGCAGGGTCAGGCTTCTCTTGTAGATCTCGTAGCCGATGGTGGACGCGGTGGTGATCAGCTCTACCTCAGCCGGCTTACGCAGCTTCTGCCCGAGCTCCATCAGACGTCCGTCGACCTTTGCGGCCACCACCATCTGTCCGCCGGAGGGATCCTGATCCACAAGACAGGACAGCGGCTTCCCACTCTCCGTCTTCACTTCTCTGGTCTCATCTCCGTTACGGATCGTAACTGTGATTTCCTTCATACCTTCTCCTTTTCTGCCGCAGCCGCTCGCTGCCTGCAAAAAATGTCACGCTAATCCCCTATGGATTCACGGAGTTTCCGGTTTTCTTCCAACTGCTTCTGCATGCTCCCCAATCTTGCACGAGCCGCAGGTGTCCTCTGCTTCTGCAGGTCCTTGACCAGCACCTCAAAGCCCCTTGCTTCCCAGTCCAGGAACTCCCGGAATTCATCCGTTGGGTTCATGGGCAGCCAGGTTCCGTAGTTCATGCCGCGCTTTGCGTCCTCATCCGAAACCGGTACCGGCAGACTGATGCCTACCTGGCAGTTCAGGATGAAGTACCATTTCCCTGCTTCCTGCAGACATTTCTCCTGTTCGATGAAAATGTTCTGCTTTCTGAGGGAGTACCTTACCAGCCGGAGATCCGACTGGGGCGACAGCACCAGCTGCATGCCGGGACGGAGTTTGTCCGCGCCGTCACGCAGGATGTCCGTGATCAGATGTCCGCCCATTCCGGCGATCACGATGGCATCCACTTCCCCGGCAGACAGGGCCTCCAGCCCGTTGGACAGCCGGGTCTCCACCTTCTTCTCCAACCGCTGGCCGTAGATATTATCGGAAGCCGTCTTCAGCGGTCCCTCATTGATATCCATGGCGATCACGGTACAGTTCTTCTTCTCTGCAAGTTCCATGCTGACATACGCGTGGTCACAGCCCACATCAGCTACTCTCTGGTCCGGCTTTACGTAGTCAACAATAGCCTGTAAACGTTCTCCAAGTTCTCTCATAAGTCATCACTCCAGGAATTCTTTCAGTTTTCTGCTTCTGGAAGGATGACGCAGCTTCCGAAGCGCCTTTGCCTCTATCTGACGGATACGCTCTCTGGTAACATTGAACTCTTTACCCACTTCCTCCAACGTACGTGCACGTCCGTCGTCCAGACCGAACCGAAGCCGAAGAACCTTCTGCTCACGATCGGTCAGTGTTCCGAGTACCTCAACCAGCTGTTCCTTCAGCAGGGTAAATGCTGCTGCCTCTGCGGGAACCGGTACATTTTCATCCTGAATGAAATCACCCAGGTGACTGTCTTCCTCTTCACCGATGGGCGTCTCCAGGGATACGGGCTCCTGAGAGATCTTCAGGATCTCACGTACACGCTCCACGGAGATCTCCATCTCCTCGGCGATTTCTTCCGGAACCGGCTCACGGCCGAGTTCCTGAAGCAGCTGACGGGATACACGGATCAGCTTGTTGATGGTCTCAACCATATGTACCGGGATACGGATGGTTCTGGCCTGGTCCGCGATGGCACGGGTGATGGCCTGACGGATCCACCAGGTAGCATAGGTGGAGAACTTGTAACCCTTACGGTAATCGAACTTCTCAACCGCCTTGATAAGACCCAGGTTACCTTCCTGGATCAGATCCAGGAACAGCATGCCACGACCCACATAACGCTTTGCGATGCTGACTACCAGACGGAGGTTTGCTTCCGCAAGTTTCTTCTTAGCAGCCTCATCGCCTTCCTCCATCCGCTTTGCCAGCTCGATCTCATCCTCTGCAGACAGAAGGGAAACCTTACCGATCTCCTTCAGATACATGCGGACCGGATCCTCGATACTTACGCCTTCCGGTACGGACAGATCCACCTGCTCCAGATCGATCTGCTCCAGTTCTTCTTCGTCGGACATGGGGAAGTCCAGATCATCATCCGGAAGATCATCCTCGTCCTCGGTGATGGTAAGTACGTCCACGCCGTTGTTCTCGAAGTACTCCAGGATCGCGCCGAAGCTCTCCGGTGTCAGAAGATCGCTGTTATCTTTAAATGCCTCGATGATCTCATTGTCCTCGATAACATTCTTCTCTTTTCTTGCCTTTGCCAGCAGGCCTTCCATCTTCTTGGAATATACCGGATTGCCCATCAGCTCGGCAGCCGTCATGGAGGGCTTTCCCTCGGCATCAAAGCCCATATCGTCCAGTGCAGTCAGGGCATCCCGCTCTGCCGGATTCAGGTCTTCCATCTCCACATGAGAATCCATCTCGGCCTCAGCCAGAAGACGATCCGCCTCCATCTCCAGTTCCTCCGGGCTCGGAGCAACCGGCTCTTCCTTCTCGGCGTCCTTCTTTGCGGAAGACTTTTTCGAAGAG
>Ga0265298_10003991_pt1 | contig 19067 bp, 16 predicted proteins | sample AusTroGonzalo_MG_3_FD_193486 | JGI IMG/M metagenome (GOLD analysis project Ga0265298, IMG submission 193486) | Bovine rumen microbial communities from tropical cattle in Woodstock, Queensland, Australia - Gonzalo_01 | ecosystem: Host-associated > Mammals > Digestive system > Stomach > Rumen ... | reverse complement strand
ACCGATGCCTATACCGACTACCAGAACAAGCTCTTGGCATACCGCCAGGCAGTAGGCGAATAAGACCATCAAATACCCTTCTACGGGTCACTTTTGAAAGAAATGCCTCCCACCACTCGTCGGAGGCATTTCTATTACACGTCGCATAGCCTCCTATGATTCGTCGCAGTATCTCCTATGGGGGTATAACAGATACTGCGACGACCCTTGGCAGATACTGCAGTCAGCGATAGGAAACTTTGTGTCACCTAACAGCAAGCTTTACCTCTACCCATAGTAGGGTTTGCGAGCACAAAAAGAAGGCAGTGATGTATAAAGATCACTGCCTTCGCAATTATAAACACGAATCTATAGTATTCAAATTTTAGCCATTGCTTGCTCCAAATCGGCAATAATGTCATTGACGTTCTCGATACCGACAGAGAGGCGGATAAGATCAGGAGCCACACCAGCCTCACGCAGTTGCTCGTCGCTGAGCTGGCGGTGAGTATGACTGGCAGGATGCAACACACAAGTGCGGGCATCTGCCACATGGGTAACGATAGCAACGAAATCGAGGGCATCCATGAAGCGAACAGCCTCTTCACGTGTGCCTTTCAAGCCAAAGGCGATGACACCACAAGAGCCATTAGGCAGGTACTTCTGTGCCAAGTCATAATATTTGTTGCCTGGCAAACCGCAATAATTTACCCAAGCTACCTTTGGATTAGCCTGCAGCCATTCAGCTACCTTCTGTGCATTTTCGCAATGACGTGGCATACGCAGGTGTAGGGTTTCCAAACCCAAGTTCAGCAAGAAGCAGTTCTGAGGACCAGGGATAGAACCCAAGTCGCGCATCAGCTGGCTCACCATCTTGGTGATATATGCCTTCTTGCCAAAGGCTTTGGTATAGGTAAGTCCATGATAGCTCTCATCGGGAGTGGTAAGGCCTAGGAATTTATCAGCGTAAGCCTCCCAATCGAAGTTGCCACTATCAATCACGGCACCACCCACCTGAGTAGCATGACCATCCATATACTTGGTTGTACTATGTGTTACAATGTCGCAACCCCACTCGAATGGGCGGCAGTTGATAGGTGTAGCAAAGGTATTATCTACTATCAGCGGCACACCATGTTTATGTGCCATCTTGGCAAAGCGCTCAATGTCGAATACGTTGCCACCCGGGTTAGAGATGGTTTCGCCAAAGAAGCACTTGGTGTTGGGCTGGAAAGCAGCCTCAATCTCTTCGTCGCTCCAATCGGGATCAATGAACGTACACTCGATACCTAGTTTCTTCAAAGTCACGCCAAACAAGTTGAACGTGCCACCATAGATGGTGTTAGAAGTGATGAAATGGTCGCCCGCCTGGCAGATGTTAAAAATAGCATAGAAGTTGGCAGCCTGACCAGATGATGTAAGCACACAGCCCACGCCACCTTCCAATTCGTTAATCTTGGCTGCCACAGCATCGTTGGTAGGGTTAGCCAGACGAGTATAGAAATAGCCCTCAGCCTTAAGGTCGAACAAATCGGCCATCTCTTCAGTACTGCTATACTTAAACGTAGTACTCTGATAGATAGGCAACACGCGTGGCTCACCATTCTTAGGCTTCCATCCACCTTGCACACAGATAGTCTCTAAATTCTTCTTCATATTATCATGTATTATTTACTTTCATCATAAATCGTTGGCAAAGATAATAAATTTTCCTATCTTTGCACGCTATTAAAACAAATCATTATTAAAGAAATGGAAAAAGTAGTAAGCGGCATTCGTCCTACAGGCAACCTGCACTTAGGTAACTATTTCGGAGCAGTGAAGAGCTTCGTGGCTATGCAAGACAATTATCAAAGTATGTTCTTTATTGCAGACTGGCATTCACTGACCACGCATCCCAAGCCAGAGAATATACAAAACAGCGCACGCACGATATTAGCTGAATACCTAGCTTGTGGCATCGACCCACAAAAGGCTCCCATCTATGTACAGAGCGACGTGAAGGAAACACTGGAGTTGTATCTGTATTTGAACATGAATACCTACTTAGGTGAACTGGAGCGTGTGACTACCTTCAAGGAGAAGGCCCGCAAGCAACCCGACAATGTGAACGCTGGTCTGCTGACCTACCCCACTCTAATGGCTGCTGATGTGCTACAACACCGTGCACACAAGGTACCTGTAGGTAAGGACCAAGAGCAGAACATGGAGATGATGCGCAAATGTGCCCGCCGCTTTAATAATATATATGGTATAGAGTTCTTCCCAGAACCACAAAACTTCTACTTCAACGCTACAGCACTGAAGGTACCCGGACTGGATGGCAGTGGTAAAATGGGCAAGAGCGAAGGCAACTGCATCTACCTGCGTGACGATGACAAAACCATCCGCAAGAAAGTGATGAAAGCTGTGACTGACAATGGTCCACAAGAGCCTAACAGCAAGCGTCCAGAGGTAATAGAGAACCTGTTTACTTTCTTGAAGATTGCTTCTACACCAGATACGTATCAGTATTTCGACGATAAGTGGAACGACTGCACGCTACGCTATGGCGACTTGAAGAAGCAGATTGCTGAGGACTTGGTAAACATTGTAGCACCTATCCGTGAGAAGATTGAGGAATACAGTGCCAATACTGCCCTACTTGACAAGGTAGCTAAGGAAGGTGCAGACTACGCACGCCAAAGTGCATCAGAAACACTGAAAGAAGTACGCAAGATTATCGGCTTCAGAATCTATTGATTTTCCTACTATAGAAGATGGGAAAAATACAAATACGCCACTCAACCCCTGACGATTTACCCACCATTCTCGCATTGATAGAGGATGGTAGGCAGATTATGAGGAGTGACGGTAATTTGCATCAATGGAGTGGCAACAGTCCATCAGTTGATTTAATTATAAAGGATATAGAGAACAGATACAGCTATTTGTGTATTGAGGGAGGAAAGGCCATCGGCACTTTTGCTTTCATCCCTGGTCCTGACCCCACGTACTTGAAGATTTATGAAGGGACTTGGTTAGAAACTAAGAGTCCGTACTATGTGATTCACCGTATGGCGAGTACGCCTGAAAGTCATGGTGTCTTTTCAGCAGCTATGGATTATTGTTTTCAAGTGACTAACAATATACGAATAGACACGCACCGTGATAACCACATCATGCAGCATAATCTGATAAAACATGGATTCCAGTATTGTGGTATTATTTACCTTCTCAACGGAGATGAACGATTGGCGTATCAGCGATTCATATAGAATCAATTCCCTAGAATCCAGCTGATTCCTTCTTCCAACGGACTATCTGTCATAACATCGGGTGCAATAGGATCATCGCAAAAAACCTCTCCTGTGCGAGCCACATCCTGACCTATGGTGAGAACCATCATATAGTCATCATTTAGCAGGATGGGTGTATTGGCGCTGGCAAAGCCTGCCGTAGGTGAACCAAATGTCCGTGTATTTTTTAAGCCCCTAAAAGCCAGCAGGGTAGCTTCACCAGAACTGCCCGTCAATTCATTGGTCAACAGTGCTATTGACAGAGTATCTGGCAACTTGAACTTCTTTTTAGCTGTAATGCCAGCCATCTGCTCTACATAATCTAAAGAAACAGGCTGGTTGAATTTTCTTCCCTTGAAACTGATGAAAAAACCATCGGGTATCAATGGCGAAACAGCTGCTATCATGGGATACATATTGCCACCTGTATTGTCACGCAAATCAATGACCACTCCCCTGGCATCCTGATGCGCCTGCAGGAAGTCGAACACCGTAAAAGTATAGAGGGAGTCATTGCTGTTGGAATGGGCAGGGAGTTTCAGCACGATAATGCCATCTTCACGCAAACTCACTTCTGGCATCAATTCTTCAAAGACATCATCATCCAACACAGGGTGAGGCTCAACGAGTCTGGAGTGTTTGCCCCCACTCACTTTCAACGCCTCCTCCACTAATGAGCGAGCCTCTGGTATGGTTGTTATATTCTTGGCATGTTCCAGCGTCTGCTTCTTCATGGACTTCCATGAATCACCGTCTGCATACAATGCCTGCTTGTCCATCAGCCGTATGCAATGTCGCACATAACCTTCGGGTGTATCGGCATCAATCATCCTTCCACAACCTAACACCACCAATGCAGTGCACGCCAGAAACATCATTCTTACGATCCTGTCCATAATTCTCAAAGTTATTAGCTTATGAAACAAATAAGGCGGGGCATTCGCCCCACCTTATAGTATCCTCATTCTCTGAATCAGATGCCCAAAGAAGCTCGAACGGCCTCGATCTTCTTGGCAGCCGCAGCATCGGCTGTTACATAGTCGGCAGCACTCTTGAGGGTGCCTTTTACCTCCATGTAGAACTTTATCTTGGGCTCAGTACCTGAAGGACGAACGCTCACCTTGGTATTATCCTCGGTATAGAACTGCAATACGTTAGATGTGTCAGGCATATCCATATTAGTTACCTTACCTGCACCGTCAGTCTGCTTCAAGGTCTTGTAGTCCTTTACCAATGTAACCTTAGAGCCAGCCAATTCCTTCGGACTGTTCTCACGCAGATTCACCATCATCTGCTGGATTTCCTCTGCGCCACTCTTGCCTGGCTTTACCACATTAACAGTGTATTCCTTAGAGAAGCCATATTCGAGATAGATATCCATCAGTACCTCATAAAGGGTCTTGCCATTGTCCTTAGCCCAAGCGCAAATCTCTGCCAACAAAGCACATGCAGAAACAGCATCCTTATCACGGACGAAGTCTTCTGCCAGGAAGCCGTAGCTTTCTTCACCACCACCGATGTACTGCTTCACACCCTCTGACAAGCGAATCTCACGAGCAATCCACTTAAAGCCTGTATAGCAGTCACGCATCTCGATGTTGTTTTTCTCTGCAATCTGACGGATTACTTCGGTAGTCACGATGGTCTTTACCACGAACTCGTTGCCCACCATCTTACCCAACTTCTTGCGATTGGTGATGATATAGTAGAGGAACAGCAAACAAGTCTGATTACCATTGATTAGCACCCACTCGCCCTTATCGTTCTTGCAAGCCATACCTACACGGTCGGCATCAGGGTCACTGGCCATCACGATGTCAGCATCAATCTCTTTTGCCAGCTTGATAGCCAAAGTCAGTGCCTCCGCATTCTCTGGATTAGGACTAACAACTGTTGGGAAATCACCGCTCTTCACCATCTGCTCTGGTACACAATGCACGTTCTCAAAGCCCCACAACTTGAGTGACTGTGGGATACCATTCATACCAGTGCCATGCAACGGAGTATAGACAATGCTCAAATCTTTCTGGCGCTTTATAACATCTGGATCTATGCAAATGGTATGTACTTGATCCCAATAAATCTTGTCAATATCAGCACCGATAATCTGAATCAAGTCTGGATTGCCCTCAAATTTGATATCCTGCACTTTTACCTTGCCCACTTCGTCAATGATACCCTTGTCGTGCGGAGCAAGCACCTGAGCGCCATCTTCCCAATAAGCCTTGTAGCCATTGTACTCACGGGGGTTATGAGAAGCTGTAAGATTGATACCAGCCTGGCAGCCCAAATAACGAATGGCAAAACTCATCTCTGGTGTAGGACGCATATCGTCGAAGAGATACACCTTGATACCATTGGCAGAGAAGATATCAGCCGACTTCTTAGCGAAGAGGTCGCTGTTGTTACGACAGTCATATCCAATAGCGACAGAAATCTGCTCTCTGTCCTTGAAATTCTTCTTCAGATAGTTGGCAAATCCTTGAGTGGCTGCTCCAACTACATAGATATTCATGCGGTTAGTACCAGCTCCCATGATGCCACGTAGACCACCCGTACCGAATTCCAGATCACGATAGAAGCATTCTATCAGTTCTGTCTTGTCAGGGTTATCCAGCATGCGTTTCACTTCAGCCTGAGTTTCGGCATCGTATGCCGGGGTTAGCCACTGCTGGGCTCTCTCAGTAACCTGTTTGATTAATTCCTGGTTTTCCATGATACATTTATTATTATGTTAATTACTTTGGCATTACATAACGATCGCCCGTCTGACGTACAATCTCCTCTTGCAATCCTTTTGGAATGCCAGGACGCACTAATCTACGGTCGATCTGTTTGGTATTCTTACCTATATAAGTGGTAGTAGGCATACGCTTTACTACACCATCATTATATTTTACTACAAGGTATTCTCCCAACTTCTTCCAAACATCGATGGTATTCATAGACACCATATTAGTGTAGTTTGTAAGATAAGCCTTTGCCTTGGCTGGATCTTTCTTATACAGCTCCAATGCTGTAGCTTCGACAGCATCTTGGGCTTGGAAGAAAGTGTTCTCCAAGTCGCCTTGAATAGCCTTCACATCCTCAATCATCAGGTCATATCGTGGATACACCATATTGGCTACCCAATTCATTACCCAAAAGGCTGAATTAAAGGAGAAAGTAACATCGTTAGCTCCATCGATACCATTCTTATAACAATTCGGAACAACATCTGTACAGCAATATACAGGAGTAAACACTGTCATGTTGGCATCATCACAACCAAACCAGAACACGCCTCCCACTGGGTCAACTAAGTTAGAACGAAGTTGGGATACAAATACCCAAGCTGATTGCTGGGTAGAGATGGGGCGTTCATTGAAATATTGCTTTCCATCCACTTCAAAAGACAGAGGTGAAAGACGGTAAGGAGTATGGTATGCACCAGCCCCTACATCTTGAGTAATATCCAACGCAGTGCCTTCATAATGGTCACGCATCATATTCTGTACATCTTGCAAAGAAAGCTTCTTATTGGGTTTTACATACAAAGGCATTGGATCGGACGAATTGCCCAAAATATATGGCAGGAACTCTTCACCACGGTTGGTATAACGGTTATAGAAACTCCACACACGAGCTTCACAATAACGCAAACCGCCAAAATCCAAAGGATTATAAGCATCAGCAAAATCGAAATCTTTGTTGACACCATTGAAGTATCCTTTCTCACGTGCAAAGGAGATTACATCGGATGCATACATCACATTCTCTTTATCATCCATGTTGAACTTATGGATACGGCTCTGGTTAGCATGAGCAGCTATGCAGTCGTCAGGTATCTTAACAGCCACCCACACGGCACCACGATTGCCCGTTCCCTTGCCTATCATCTCCATAATCCAAGCCTCATTAGGGTCAGCTATAGAGAATGACTCGCCACTGCTGGCATAGCCATATTGCTGCACCAAGTCGGTCATGATACGAATGGCCTCACGGGCAGTGCGTGAACGCTGCAAGGCAATGTATATCAGTGAACCATAGTCAATGATACCATTCTTATCTACTAATTCTTCACGACCTCCAAAAGTGGTTTCGCCAATAGACACCTGAAACTCATTCATGTTACCTATCACATTATAAGTTTGTGCCACTTGGGCAATCTGGCCATGATAGGTACCATCATCCCAGTCGTAGATATCAATCATCTCCCCTTTCTCATGTTTCCCTGCAGGAGAATGATATAAGTAGCCGAACATGCCGTAAGAATCGGCTGAATAAGAAATCATGACCGACCCATCGGTAGATGCATTCTTGCCGACGATCAAGTTGGTACACGCCAAAGCGTTAATGGTTGCTGCAAATATAACCAGCAATGCGATTGAGAGTTTTTTCATATTTACCATGTAAAATTATAAATTTCCGTTACACTATTGCCACATTCATCAGTGGCAGTGAACACCAGCTCATGTTTACCTCCCTTCTGCACATGCTTCGGGTCGAGATAGCAAACAAAATGGTTATTCACAGAGTTGTATTTTCCAAACAAGGCATACTTTCCATCTATTGTACCACGATAGCTATTGATGCCTGTATGTTCGTCCTTAACTTGAAGAGTAATGACACCACTCCTGCCCCACTGTTGAGGATTCAATGGCGTTATTACAGGTGGGATGGTATCAACACCCACAGTAAATGTGCCTATTTCACGAACTTTAGCCTTTATGTATCCTTCTTCATACTTTCCACCCAAACTATAACGTTTTCCTTTACTGTCAATGCCTGCCATATAATATTTGCTTACATCTGATACGGGTTCTTGAGTAAGACCTATGCTTAAATCAGCATAATCGTGGAGTGGAACAGCAGTTTTACTCAACTGATAAGTAAACGACACATCGTTATTGCCCTTGCTTACTTTATAATCCAAATATAAGTCATCATACAATCTGCCACGTGGAACCACTATATCAATGCCGGGTTGTTGAAAGATATTAACATCATTCCACCGGAATGTCATCTGTTCATTATCATTTACCAACGGTATGTCTTGCTGTTTTCCTATTATGGTAAATTCAACTTTAGAAGTGTTACCAAGTCCGTCTGTCAAAGTATAGACCAAATGATATGGCCTTTCCTCATCGATTGTCAACAAGCCACGATTACCATTACTTGCCTTGAGCATGCGCAATCGGTTTCCTGGTTCTATGAATGACTTCATGTATTGCCCCGAAGTCCATGAGTTGATGTAACGATGCTCGCTTTCTGCGAAACGAGATACGTCACTACGGAACACTTCCTCGCCATCCACCTCAAGTACTAACAACTTAACACCATAACGGTTGGTGACTGTTTCCATATGGTCATAGGCCTTCAATCCTACACCTATGACGCCCCATGCCGTGATGGACTTTTGAGGATTCTTGGCATTAATGGTATAAGATTTTTCTTTAGTCTGACCATCCACCACCCCCAGACCATGTTGTGGAAACACCATAAAGCCTTCTGCAGTTGGAGCGGTATGGTCTTTAACTGTGTGTTGAAAAAAAGGTAATGGATCAACAAACTCATCTGTCTCTACTTCTACAACATCCAAATGCAGATGAGGACCAAATGAATAGCCAGTATTACCACTATATGCTATCACTTCTCCAGCTTTAACAGGATACTCCGTTTTTTCTGGTATGATATCCACCTCCCATTGCTCATGCTCATACTGCCATTGCTTAACGCGCTCATCAATCTCAGGAGAGAACTTGCTCAGATGTCGGTATATCAAATAATAACCATTGTCATAAGTTACATTTAGCACATAACCAGATCCTGTATTAACCCGGATGCGAGAAATATAACCGTTTGCCTGAGCTTTTATAGGCTTACCCGTAGCGCCCTGCGTTTTAAAATCCAATCCTCCATGAAAATGATTGGCACGTATCTCACCAAAGTTTCCTGAAAACACAATAGGGAAATCAAACGGGGGCTGATAAATATCAGAGGTCCCTTGCGCCATCACCGCAAGATTCAACAAAACTAATAACCCTGTCAAGTATATTGTCTTCATGTATTATCTTCCTACATTTATCTTACAAATATAAGGATAATACTCTAATAAATGAAATTCAGATAGATTTTTATGCAAAAAAAACTAAAATGAGATGTACTTAGAATGTATAGTTTGCACCAGCCAGTATCCACCTTCCTGGCTGTGGGACATTACCATAGTCATAGTAAATCTTATCAAGCAAGTTGTTAGTCTCAAAATATAATTGATAATTACTTGCTTTCCATGACAATCTAGCATCTAACTGCGAATATGAACCATATGGCTTCACATCTCCATTTAGCAACTGATAGTTGCCTTTGCGCTCCTGGTAACGATAGGAAAGATTCAAGAACAGGTGACTCATTAGTTGCAGCTCACTCTGTGCAACCAGTTTATGTTTAAGGTATTCCAATGCATACTGTGACTGCATGTAAGGTTCCAGGTCTTTGTCTTGATCAATATAGCTATAAGCAATACTTACTTGGCGCAAGAAGTGCTGTGATGGAACAAGATGCAAAAAATCAAGAAAAAGATTGGCTTCAATGCCCATGACATTGAGTTTGGTATGGTTGACCGATTGCCACACAGCATCTATCCCTTGTCGAGTATCTTTAACCCAGTCTATCATATTAGTGCCATGGTGATGGTAAACACTGAAGCTCCCCCTGACGCCGCCAGACAGATACTTCACTCCTACCTCATAAGCCTGCATCTCTTCTGGCTTCAAGTACTTGTCTGCCTGATGGCCACCCACAGAATAATAGAGTTCAGTAAAAGAGGGCATACGAAGTGACGTATTATAAGAGGCATATGCCTTGAAATGTCTTGCAAACTGCCAACTAGCATCTACTCCTGGATACAGACGGAATGGCATTTTATTCCACGTATTCTTCACTGCTATAACACCTGCACTAAGGGTGAAACTCTTAAATAACAGATTATGCTCCAAATGGAAGCTAAGATTTGTCCGATTCAAACCATTAGTATAATACCTATCAGTACCATGAATGGAGATGGGTGTGTTTAACGGCTCACCCAAATTACCGCTCACGATATCTTCATTGCGAAACTCAGCGCCAAAGGCCGTTTTACCCAACGACCATTCGATATAACTATTGAGATTAACGCCAAACACATCAGTACGATGATAGTTAAATGGCACCTTCGCCTCACTACCACGAAAGAGTTCAAAACGATCATGACTGCGATTCCAATATATAGAAGGTATAAAATGGAATAATCCTTTGGTCTCAACTTGAACAGCTGTGAAGAGTTTGGAGGTATGTTCGAACTGGTCATCGTACTTTGCGCTCCAATAAGTATTGGAACCATAATTTTTGTTACTCAAACCAGCATGCCATGATAGTGAAAGATGACTACTCTCATATCTTCCTTGATAGAAAAGCTTCAGTGTATTGAAATCACTGTTCAAGGTTCCAGCTTGGTTACGAGTGTATCCATCGCTACGAGTATATGAGGATGATAGTTGATTATGTGTTTTTTTGTTAGACAGGTTCACCCTGCCCCCTCCAGAAACATAGCCATAAGATCCTGCCTCAAAATGAACATTGGTACTTGATTGGTTATCTTTGCGAGTAACAATGTTAATGGCACCTACCAAAGATGATGTGCCATACACTCGCCCCGCAGGTCCTTCAAGCACTTCAATGCGTTCTATATCAGAAATGTCAACTGGGAAATCGGCAGTGTTATGCCCTGTCTGAGGGTCATTAATGTTGATGCCGTTAAGTAGAATGGTTATTTGTTCGTTCGTTCCTCCACGAACACTGATGTCGGTTTGTGCCCCGATAGGGCCTCGCTGGCGGACATCCACGCCTGCAGCAAGCTTGAGTAGGTCGTTTACACTTTGCGCAGGGGCAGCGGATATCGCCTCACGATCCAGCACAGTTATCAATCGTGCCGACTGCCCAAGCGTAAGCGGGGCACGACTACTGGTCACTTCCACCTCTTCCAGTTCGTAGAGTTTCTCAAGGCTCTGTTGCCGAGTCAATGTCACCTGAGCTGAAGCTGTATCAGGTGTGGCAAAAGTCAGCGTCGCCACCGACAGCACACCAATGGTAACATTGACTTTCAGACTACGGAAAGCAGCGTACGGACTATTCTGGAACTGGCGAAAACGAACAGCCTTTTTCCTAAACTGAAAAATCTTTTCTTTCATCTGTAAATAAATCTATTCATTCATAAACACATAAGTGTTGATTTATTCATCTACTATGTAGTTCTTGGCAATGGAAGAGAAAAAAGCCACCTGCTCATCTATCCACAACTCCGACATACCCAATTCTGTTGCCATGACTTTTGCCACCTCGGGAGCTACCCGCAAGGCCTCACGTGCATCAATATACAACAAACGGACTCTGCGTGCCAGCACATCATCCAACGTACGAGCCATCTCATGCCTTACTGCCCAAACCACCTCTCCAAAAGTATAGTCATATTTAGGAGATATTCTCTCTTGATACTTTACATTCTCCTGCTCCACTTGATGAAGAGCTGGTTCTTCACTTCCATATATATAATAATGATTGGAAAGATCGGGTTCTGGTCGCCATCCATGAATTTTCAAGTGTTTAGTAACGCACTTGCGCTTATCTACCAGTTTCATGGAAATGGCCTTATCGATAGTGTCTTCAGCCATCAACCTATAACTGGTCCATTTGCCCCCTGTAATAGTGATTAAATCGTTATCAGAAACAATTATTTTATGACTACGAGAGATCTCTTTAGCACTTTTTCCTTCTTTTTTAGGTGCAGCCAAAGGTCTTTGTCCTGCAAACACTCCTAATATGTCCTTTCGAGTGGGTGCAGGCACCATATATATTCCAGCAGTCTCTAGGATGAAATCTATTTCTTCTTCTAAAGCACAAGGCTCACTTTCTGGATAATCGCGCAGCACATCAGTAGTCCCCACCACCACTCTGTTGTGCCAAGGTACAGCAAACAACACTCTTCCGTCGCTGGTTTTGGGTACCATTAATGCATCATTGCCTTGTAAGAATTTCATATCCAACACAAGATGTGCCCCCTGACTGGGCTTTACCATGGGTTTATGCCCTGATAGATCTAACTTCATCACTTCATCCACGAAGATACCTGCTGCATTTATCACAGCTTTAGTTTGAAGATCATAAGTATCACCTGTCTCGTTATCTAAGGCTCTTACTCCACATACCTTACCTTGTGCATTATGCAAGATATCAACAACCTTCATGTGATTAATCGCTACGCCTCCTTGGTCAATGCAGGTCTCCGCCAGATTAACAGACATACGGGCGTCATCGAACTGTCCGTCATGATATACAATACCACCCTTCAAACCTTCTTGTTTGATGGCTGGCAGTCTTTGCAAAACAGTCTTTTTGCGAATAAACTTGGAATGTCCATAGCCAAATCCCCATGATAACATATCATAAAAAGTAAGTCCACAGAAATACAAAAAATTATCCCACCATGTGTAGTTGGCTATTATGAAAGATTGATTCTTGACCAAGTGAGGAGCGTTGGCTCTCATACGGCCACGCTCATGTAAAGCTTCGAACACCAGCATGACATCACCTTTTTGAAGGTAGCGGACTCCACCATGCACCAGTTTTGTGCTTTTACTGGATGTGCATTTAGCAAAGTCATCTTGCTCAAGCATGACGACCTGATAGCCTCGCGAAGCTGCATCAACAGCACAACCTAAGCCAGTTGCACCTCCTCCAATGACTATAAAATCCCAGATTATATTACGATCTTGGATCCTACTAAGCTGCTTCTCTCTTTTCATAATAATTAAAAAAAAACAGTCACGATAAATAGAGAATCGCAACTGTCTTTTACTTTTATCAACCTTAATTATTTCTATGTCGGGGTACCAAGATTCGAACTTGGGACCCCCTGCTCCCAAAGCAGGTGCGCTAACCGGACTGCGCTACACCCCGAAGGCTTTTTTAGAAAAGCGTTGCAAAGGTAAAACATATTTTTCATACATGCAAGCATTCTCGTACTTTTTTTTAAAAAAAGCTGAGGGAGGAGAAATTCACATTCCCCCTCCCCCATTCACTACAACATCTAATTCAAAAACTTACAGAGAGATTTAATATGTTTTGCCTGTTATTTTCAATCGCAAAGATAAACAGGTTTTTTTATAATTCAAAATTTTGCAATAAAAAAAATATAATTCTCACACATTTTTTAATGGATGATATCCAATTCTCGGAAACATTTTGCCAAATGTTCCACCGCATAATCAATTTGCTCCTTAGTATGAGTAGCCATCAGTGCTACACGTACCAAGGTGTCTTGAGGAGCGCATGCTGGTGGAATAACAGGATTGATAAAGATACCTTCATCAAACGCAGCCTTCGTCACAGCAAATGTCTTATAAGTGTCACGAACATACAACGGGATAATGGGTGACTGGGTATCACCTATCTCAAAGCCAGCATTACGAAATTCGTTCAAAGCATAGTTAGTAATCTCCCACAATTTCTCCTGACGTTCAGGCTCATTCTGGATAATATGCAGAGCTTCAATAGTAGCAGCTGTAGCAGCGGGAGTACTACTTGCCTGGAATATATAGGAACGTGCACTATGGCGTAATGTATTAATAACTGCAGATTCAGCAGCGACAAAACCTCCCAACGAAGCAAGCGACTTGCTGAATGTACCCATAATAACATCAACTTCGTCTGTTACACCAAAATGATCGCAAACGCCACGTCCTTGTTTGCCGAACACGCCAATGCCATGAGCCTCATCTACATACACACAAGCATTGTATTTCTTCTTTAGGCGGATGATTTCTGGTAAATTTGCCAAATCACCTTCCATAGAGAATACTCCGTCAACGACAATAAGCTTTATAGCATTGGGCTCACACTTCTTGAGCTCCTTTTCTAATGCATCCATATCGTTGTGTTTGTATTTCAGTTGGGTGGCAAAAGAAAGACGACGACCATCAACGATAGAAGCGTGATCACGGTCGTCGCAAATAATATAATCTCCACGTCCCACTAATTGAGGAATTACACCCTCATTTACAGTGAAGCCTGTAGAGAAACACAGGGCTTCATCTTTTCCCAAAAAAGCAGCGAGTTCTTTTTCAAGCTGAACATGTAAATCAAGTGTACCATTCAACAGACGAGATCCAGCACAACCCGTACCATATTTCTTTGTCGCCTCAATGGATGCGTCAATAATTCTTTGATCATAGGTTAAGCCAGTATAGGCGTTTGAGCCAAACATTAGGACTTTCTTACCACTCATCATGACTTCGGTGCCCTGATGGCTGTCGATCTCTCGGAAATAGGGGTAAACACCCTTAGCCTTGTAATATTGAGGTTCTTGGTATTTGCCTAACTTCTCTGATAGTAAGCTCATTTTCAATAATTCTTTTAATTCAACAGTTTATAATCTTCTAAACAAGACTGCAAATTTACAAAAAATAGTTTGTATCATTGCACACTTTTATAAAAAAAGTGAAAACAAATATCAATTTTTCTTCAATGAAGTATTTATCGAGTCTATATATGACAACATATCATCCTTCCCTGCTCCACTAAGAGAAGAAGTTACGAAATATGGTGGCAATTCTTCCCACTGCTCCTTCAACTTTTCAAAATAAACTTTAATATTGCTTTCAGTTCGTGACTTCGACTGCTTATCGGCTTTAGTAAAAACGATGGCAAAAGGCAGTTGATTTTCGCCTAGCCAATTCAAAAAGTCCATATCTATCTTCTGCGGCTCTAAACGACTATCAATTAAAACGAATAAACAGGTCATTTCCATACGTTTCTCTAGATAAGAACCTATTACTCGCTGGATATTGGCAACACCCTTTTTACTTCGATTGGCATAGCCATAACCTGGTAAATCCACCAAATACCATTGCTTATTGATTAAGAAATGATTAATAAGCAAAGTTTTACCAGGAGTAGAAGAAGTCATCGCCAGTTTCTTATTACCAGTAAGCATATTGATAAGACTTGACTTACCAACATTACTTCTACCTATAAAAGCATATTCAGGAAGACCCGTATTAGGGCATTTGTTCACATCTGTATTACTAATAACAAATTCAGCTGACGTTATCTTCATAATCTCTCATTTAATAATTCCATCAATCTATCTGCAAGGCGTTGCTTTACTTCTTCAATAGACACCTCAACTTTTAATTCTTTTGCTAGGGACGTCACACCCTTATCAATAAAGCCACAAGGATTGATATAGTAAAAAAAACGAAGATCTGTGTTCACATTCAGAGCCAATCCATGCATGGTAACATACCTGCTGCTTCTCACCCCAATTGCACAAATCTTTCGAGCACGAAGAGTGTTCACATCCAACCAAACACCAGTAGCCTTTTCCATTCTCATAGCCTTGATGCCATATGAAGCGCACAAAATAATGACGGCCTCTTCAATTAAATATATGTAATCCTTTAAGCCTAAGCCATAACGTTCCAAATCAAGAATCGGATAGACAACTAATTGTCCTGGACCATGATAAGTAATGTCACCACCTCTGTCAATATGATAAAAAGAAGCCCCAATCTTTTGCAATTGTTGCTCTGTTACCAGTAAGTTATTTGCTTTACCACTTCGTCCCAAAGTATAAACATGAGGATGTTCACAGAAGACAATACGGTCAACAGCAGTTTTATCGCCAGCTGCTTTTTGTTCAAGTCTCTGGTGGAAAAGACGTTCTTGCCTATCCCATGCTAATGAATAATCAACAAGGCCCCAATCTTCTGTTATCAAATTTCCCATGCTTTTTTTGTTTGCTGATTGCAAAGATAAGAAAAATAATTCGTATCTTCGCTATCTGATTATGCTTATCCATTTAAACTATAAATGGCATGAATAAACAAATTGTTAGAACATTCTGCATTATGCTTACTTTCGGCATCTTTTTTAGTGCATGCAGACAAGAGAGCAGGCTGGCAGGCAACCTAAAGTTTGACATTATCAAACTTGAGGAAAGTCAGCATCTATTTGATGACTCCAGTAAGCCAGAAGCTAAAATGAAGATTGATTTTTCTTTCATCAAGGAATCTTCTGATGAAAAGATGAAAGACAGCATGAATCACATGTTACAAAAGTTAGTATTCGGGGAAAAATATGCCACTCAAGACCCACAGAAAGCCGTGAAACTTTTTGCTGACAATTACTTCTCCACTTATCATAAAGACCTTGAACCCATGTATCGTGAGGAGAATACTGAAATAGGTAAAGATCCTAATGAAGCATGGTACTCATACGAATATGAGACAGTGACAAAAGTAGAATATTACAACAAGCACCTCCTCACCTATCGTTTCTATATGGAAGAATTTACAGGTGGTGCCCATCCTGTATATTTTACCTATTTCCAGAACATTGACCTGCGTACCTTAAAACAGATTGAACTGAACGATCTGCTGGTAGGTGAATACGATGACGAATTAACAGAAATGCTAATAGCACAGCTGATGAAAGATGTAGGAGCTTCCACAAAGGAAGAGTTAGAAGAATACGGCTATGGCACCACTGCAGATATTATTCCAACAGAAAACTTTAAGTTGACACCTGGTGGTATTTCATTCCTATATAACATTTATGAAATTGCACCATACGTGATAGGGCCAGTAGAGATCGACCTGAGTTTTAAGCAGCTCGACCCTATCTTGAATACTGAGTATATGATAGTAAAAGAATTAAGAAATTAAATCTTATCGATGGGTAATAACGGATGGGATATAATTAACAAGTATTTCAGCGGACTGACGATGGAACAGCAGAGCCAGTTTGAAGCTTTGGGAGCCTTATATGAAGAATGGAATGCAAAAATCAATGTGATATCTCGCAAGGATATTGACAATCTGTACGAGCATCACGTGTTACATTCGTTGGGTATTGCCAAAGTCATTAACTTTAAACCAGGTACTACGGTCATGGACTTAGGATCCGGAGGTGGGTTCCCTGGCATACCGTTAGCAATTCTATTTCCTGAAGTTAAGTTCCATTTGATTGACAGCATTGGCAAAAAGATACGTGTGGCTACGGAAATCAGTAGAAGCATCGGATTGAAAAATGTTTCTTTTGCCCATGAAAGAGCTGAAGACGAAAAGGCAAAGTTCGACTTTGTGGTGAGCCGGGCAGTTATGCCGTTGGGAGATTTGGTGAAATTGGTAAGAAAAAACATTAGTACAAAACAGCAGAATGCATTACCCAACGGACTTATCTGCCTAAAAGGTGGGGAATTAGAACGAGAAGCTGGCAAACTAAAAGACCGAAGCATCTTCTGGTATCTCTCCGACTTTTTTAGCGAGGAATACTTTGAAACCAAACAAATTGTTTTTACGGCCATTTAAATTAGTAAACAATAATTTTCAATGGTCAATAATATATTATTATGAAGATTAAGAGATTTGAATTCAACATGTTCCCAGTGAACAGCTATGTATTGTGGGACGACACCCATGAAGCTGTATTGATTGACCCTGGATGCTATTACGAAGAGGAAAAGACCGCCTTGAAGGATTACATTAGCAGTCATGAGTTAGTAGTGAAGCACCTGCTCAACACACATCTTCACATAGACCACATCTGTGGCAATCCTTTTTGTGAAAGAACCTTCGGCGTGAAAAGCGAGGCCCATGAGGCAGACCTATTTTGGGTTGAGGAAGCTCCTAAACAGAGTCGTATGTTTGGCGTAAGATTAGATCAAGCTCCTGCCCCACCAGCAGTGCACCTACACGAAGGAAATATCGTCACATTTGGCAATACCAAGTTGGAGGTTATTCATGTGCCCGGGCACTCACCCGGCAGTATTGTATTTTATTGTGCAGCTGATAATTGTCTATTTTCTGGTGACGTACTTTTTCAAGGAAGCATTGGTCGTGCCGACTTGGCTGGTGGCAATTTTGACACACTGATAGAGGGTATTTGTGAGAAATTATTTGTCTTGCCAGACGATACAATTGTTTACCCTGGGCATGGAGCACCTACTTCAATTGGCATTGAGAAAACGGAGAATCCTTTTTTTAGGATATAACATCTTTAGTAAAAATAAACAACAATCAATTATAACCTAACATTTAAAATGAAAACTGACCTTTTGGTAAATCGTCATGTCGGCATTACAAAAGCCGATGAGCAGCTGATGCTGCAAAAGATAGGAGTGAAAAGCATAGACGAGTTGATTGACAAGACTATCCCTGGTGACATCCGCATAGAGCAGCCATTAGACTTGCCTACGGCTATGACTGAATATGAGTTTGCCAAACACATCAACGAATTGGCAGCTATGAACAAGTTATATACCACATACATTGGTATGGGTTGGTATAACACGATTACACCTGCTGTCATCCAGCGCAACGTCTTGGAGAATCCTGTATGGTACACCTCCTATACGCCATATCAATCAGAGGTATCACAAGGCCGACTGGAGGCATTGATCAACTTCCAAACTGCCATCACAGACCTTACCGCCATGCCTTTGGCCAACTGTTCTTTATTGGACGAGGCAACCGCCGCTGCTGAAGCTGTAACAATGATGTATAACCTTCGTTCCCGTAGTCAACAGAAAACAGGAGCCAACGTGGTGTTTGTTGATGATAGCATCTTCCCTCAGACATTGGCAGTAATGAAGACACGTGCCATCCCACAAGGGATTGTTATCAAGACAGGTAACTATAAGACGGTTAGTTTGACATCCGACATATTTGCTTGCATCATTCAGTATCCTAATTCAGATGGAAGCGTGGAAGACTATCGTGCATTTGTTGAACAAGC
>Ga0265298_10003990_pt1 | contig 19073 bp, 18 predicted proteins | sample AusTroGonzalo_MG_3_FD_193486 | JGI IMG/M metagenome (GOLD analysis project Ga0265298, IMG submission 193486) | Bovine rumen microbial communities from tropical cattle in Woodstock, Queensland, Australia - Gonzalo_01 | ecosystem: Host-associated > Mammals > Digestive system > Stomach > Rumen ... | reverse complement strand
CTGCAACTGGTTTTCAGAGGGCTGGGTGGACATGAAACCGTTCAGGTAACCGTCGATGTAGCCACCGAAGTAGTCACCGTTCTTGTCGGTGTTGTCCCAACGACCCACCTTGAAGTTAAACAGGTCCGTTTCCTGGTAGGCCCATGCTTCTTCCAGGTCAAAGTAGTCATCCACTTCGTTGTAGTTGTTGTTGCGGATGTCTTCGCGCTTTTGACGCTTGGTCTTCAGCTTTCCGTCTTCATTGACCGGGTCAATGGACTTTTCCAAATCACCGGGGTGCAGGGAGATTCCCAACTTGCCCTTGAAGTCGTCGCCTTCGGCCAAGATGGCGAAGTTGGCTTCGCCGTTCCAGGTTTCCAGGTTGTCGCCATTTTCGTCGTCTTCGGTGGCCCAGAACACCTTGCCGGCTTCCAATTCAAAGTCAGCCATCACATCGAAAGAGAGCTTCTGGGTTTCGAACATGGCGTTGTCGATCATCTTTTTCTTTTTACGCTTTTTCTTCTTGGCCGGGGCCTTGGCATCCTTTGTGGGGGCTGCGGCAGACACAAAACCGGTGGTGTCCTCTTCGGCTTGGGCTACCTTGACTTCTTCGGCAGGAGCAGCGGCAGAATCGGCAGCGGCCTGTTCAGCAGGAGCGGCTTCGGCGGCAGGAGCTGCTGTAGAGTCTGCGGCGGCCTGTTCGGCAGGAGCGGCTTCGGCAGCAGGGGCAGCCTGTTCGGCAGGGGCGGCTTCTTCGGCAGGAGCAGCGGCCTGTTCGGCAGGAGCGGCCTGTTCAGCAGGGGCAGCTTCGGCAGCAGGGGCGGCCTGTTCGGCGGGTGCAGCTTCGGCTGCGGGGGCAGCCTGTGCGGGGGCTGCATCCGGGGCGGCAAATACGGCTGCCGCCAGGACGCAGGACGCAAGAATCATTTTTTTCATGTGATCTCCTTTCAGTAATCTTATGGTGAAATTTTAGTAAAAAAAAAGGGCAGAAACTGCCTTTGGGCAAAAAATTGTTAAGTTATAGGAAAAAAAGAGGCTATTTTGAAGCGTTTGTTCCTTTTCTTGCTTTTGTTCCTGTTGTCCGTTTCCTTTTCCCAAGAAACCCTGCCCGTATACAAGATGGTCAAGGGTAAAATCGACGAAGAGAACCCCGTGGGGGCCCTTTCCCGTTCCGACTGGATCAAGGAACTGCCCATTCCCCAGGTGAAGGTGAAGAAGGTGTCCTGGACCAAGGAGAAGGTGGTGCTCAAGGACAAGAAGGGCAAGGTGCTCAAGGACAAAAAGGGCAACCCCAAGACCAAGATTAAAAAGAAGAAGGTGGTCACCTACGTGATGGAAGACCCCAAGGAACCGCCCAAGTTTGTGCCCATCGATTGCAAGGTGGGGCAGGTCTACGCCAGGCGTTCGGAACTGGCCCGTTTTCAGCAGGAATCCATGGACCTGAGTGGGGAGTACGCCTCTGCCACGGGTAGCCTGTTTCTGAAAAAGTCCCCCAACAATCCGGGCAAGTTTACGGTCACCATCCAGAACGGCCCCCTGGTGGACCGTGCCGAGATCGAGGTGAGCGACATCCCCATGGAGGAATCCACCAATGGCGGGCGGCTGTCTTACAAGGAGGCGGGCTGCGCTTTGGACATCAGCATATTGAACCGCAAGGTGACGGTGATGCAGCGGGGTTGCGTGGACTACAATTCCGCGAACTACAAGCTGGAAGGGGAGTACAATACGTACAAAGGAAACACCCGCCGGGTAGAGGTCTTTGCCATGCCGGAACAGACCTTCAAGTTCAAAAAATACCTGTGGTGCGGCAGCGGCTTCGATTCCTGCGAAAAGGTCAAGGACGACAACGGCACCGTGTACATTACCTGGAGCAAGGACGGCAAGGGCTTTATCGAGCGCAAGGCCGGCGAGACCGTCAATCTGTACCGCCCCTTCGAGAACATGATTCCCCGCAAGCGGGACTTTTACGAGGGTGAAAAGCCCATTGTCATCAAGACCAAGCGCCCCGACATGGCGGGGGAGTGGATGATTTGGTACTTCTACCCCAAGGCGGAACGGTTCAAGATGGTGCGTGCGGGCATGAACGAAGAGACCGCCTACATGGAAATCTACGAGTAGGCCGTATTTTTCTATCTTTGCACCCATGAAAGTTTTTCTGTACGATACCACCCTCCGCGATGGAAACCAGGACCGTAAAATAAGCCTGTCCCTTGCCGACAAGCTGCAGATAGCCCGTATCCTGGACCACTTTGGCTTTGACTATATCGAGGGCGGCTGGCCCAACCCCAGCAACCCCACCGACGAGGAATTCTTCCAGAAGATCAAGGATGTCAAGCTGAAGCACGCGAAGATTGCGGCTTTTGGTTCCACACGCCGTCCCAAGGTGCTGCCCGAAAAGGACCCGCTTTTGCAGGCCCTGGTCAAGTCCGGCGCACCCGTCAAGACCATCTTTGGCAAAAGCTGGGACTTGCACGTGACCGACGTTATCCGCACCACCCTGGAAGAGAACTTGGACATGATTGAATCTTCCGTGGCCTACCTCAAGGAACATTCCGAAGAGGTAATTTACGATGCGGAACATTTTTTTGACGGCTACAAGGCCAACCCCGAATACGCTTTAGAGACCCTCCGCGCTGCGGAACTGGGCCATGCGGACTTTATTGTGCTGTGCGACACCAACGGCGGTACCATGCCTTGGGAACTGGAACGCATTGTAAAGGAAGTGCGCAAGCATGTTTCTACCCCCATAGGCATTCACGTGCACAACGACGCGGGCCTTGGGGTTTGCAACAGCCTTTTTGCCGTGAAGAGCGGTGCTACCATGGTGCAGGGCGTAGTGAACGGCTACGGCGAGCGTTGCGGAAACGCCAACCTGACTACCATTGCCGCCGACCTGCATTTCAAGATGGGAGCCAAGTTTGCGGCTGCCAAAAAGCTGGTGCGGCTCCGCCAGATGAGCGCCAGTATCGACCAGATTGTAAACCTGCCCAGCGACGTGCATGCTCCCTACGTTGGCGATGCGGCCTTTGCCCACAAGGGCGGTGCCCACATCGACGGCGTCATGAAGGTTTCTCGCAGTTTCGAACACATCGACCCCCATACCGTGGGCAACGACCGGGTGTTTGTGACCAGCGACCAGGCGGGTGGCTCTCTTGTTGTGGAAAAACTCAAGGCCATCAAGCCGGGTATCGACAAGAAGGACCCGGTGGTGGGCAAACTCCTGACCCTTATCAAGGAACGGGAAAACGCCGGCTGGCACTTTGACTCTGCCGAGGCAAGCTTTAAACTATTGGTTTACCGCCATCTGGGAATGGTGAAGGAACCCTTCAAGGTGTTGAACTACCGCGTGATTGAAGACAAGACCCCTCAGGGCGTGTCTGTTTCCCAGGCTACGGTCAAGCTCCAGATAGGCGACCAGGTGAGCCACCAGGTAAGCGAGGGCGATGGCCCGGTGAACGCTTTGGATGCAGCGCTGCGCAAGGCTCTTTTGCCGTTCTTCCCCAACATGGCCAAGGTCCGTCTGGACGACTTCAAGGTCCGTGTGCTGGGTTCCAACGTGGCTTCTGACGCTACGGTCCGCGTGTGGACCACCTTTGGCGACGAAAGGGGCTACTGGAATGTGGTGGGCGTGTCCAGCAACATCATCGAGGCCTCTTGGATGGCGTTTGTGGATGGCCTGACCTACAAGATTCTTGTGGACGAGAAGGTTATCGAGGGTGCCTACAAGCACATCGACGTGAAGCCCGTTGCAGAGAAGGCTGTTGCAAAGGAAGTTCCCGCCCCCGCCAAAAAGAAGAAACTGACCAAGCGTCAAGTCAAACGCGCCGCTGGGATTTAACGCCCTTACGTCATTCGGAACGTTAATTTTTCCTATGTCATCCTGAGCGGCCAAGGGCCGCGAAGGATCCAGACCCGAGGTTAAATATGCAAATACTGAAAGTTACTCCGAAATCTGCTGAAATCGAACGCATCTGCGGGCGGGAAGTCGCCCCCAGCAAAGAGATTCACGACAAGGTGATGGACATCCTTGCCGACATCAAAAAGGGTGGCCTTGCCAAGGCTACCGCCTACGCTCAGAAGTTTGACGGCCTGAAGGGCAAGAGCATCCGTGTGCCTGCCTCCGCTATTGCAAAATCCGCCGCCAAGTGCCCCAAGGAACTCCAGAAGGCGCTCCGGCAGGCCATCAGGAACGTTCGCGATTTCCACCAGAACCAGATGGAAGAATCTTGGCTCATGGAAGGCAAGGACGGTGTGGTTCTGGGCCAGCGGATTCGCCCCATGAAGCGTGTGGGCCTCTATGTTCCGGGCGGTGCGGGGATTTACCCCAGTACTGTCATCATGAACGCGGTGCCGGCCCTTGTGGCAGGTGTAGAAGACATTGTGGTGGTGACTCCCATTAAGGGTGAAATCAACCGCGCCGTGGCCTTTGTGCTGCAGGAACTGGGAATTACTGAGGTCTACCACATTGGTGGGGCCCAGGCTATTGGCCTGCTGGCCTATGGCGCCAAGGACGCCAAGGGCAAGACCGTGGTGGAACGGGTGGACAAGATTGTGGGCCCGGGCAACGTGTTTGCCGCCATCGCCAAAAAGGACGTTTTCGGTATCGTGGACATCGACATGGTGGCCGGCCCCAGCGAAGTGCTGGTGATGGCCGACAATACCTGCGATCCGGACTTCGTTGCTGCCGACCTGCTTTCTCAGGCGGAACACGGTTCGGGCTTTGAAGCCGCCGTCTGCATTACAGACAATATGGACACCGCCCAGATGATATCCGCCTGCGTGGACGTGCAGGTGGAAAATTCCCCCAAGCGGGAACTTCTGGAAAAGGTGCTCAAGAACTTTGGCCGCATCTTGGTGGTGAAGGACTGGTTCGACGGTGTGGAAATCGCGAACCGCATCGCTCCCGAACACTTGGAAGTCATGACTGCCGAGGCCGAATCCATGGCCGCCCAGATCGAGAATGCGGGTGCCGTGTTCATCGGACCCTGGTCCTCTGAACCCGTGGGTGACTATTTCGCGGGTCCCAACCACGTGCTGCCCACCAACGGCACGGGCCGCTTCTTTAGCCCGCTGGGGGTCTACGACTTCTTAAAACGCATGAGCATTATCCGCTACAGCGAAAAGGCCATCAAGAAGAATGCCAAGGCCATTGCCGCCGTGGCAACAGAAGAGGGCTTTATCCATCACGCCGCCGCGGTACTCAAGAGGCTGTAATAACCTTTGTGAACCTATGAAAAATGCCGCCGAAAGGGCGGCATTTTTTCATACTCAAAAGCGGCTTGAACTAGAAGCCAATGCTCATCTGGATCATGTAGATACGTTCTTCGTCTTGACCGGTGTAGTAACCCAGTTCTTCGGCCCAGGTGGCAAATTCCATGGTGAAGAACTGCAGGAATTCCAGCGCGATACCGCCTGCGGGGTAGCCGCCCTTGAAACCGCCCGAAAGGCGCATGGCCAGGGCCCTTATGGCGTAGTTGTATCCGGGCCACGCTATCAAGTTCTGCTCCACTTCCACACCGAAGTTGAGGTGGGAGAGGGGCTTGTAGTTGTTGGTGCCGTTGGTAATGTCGGCATAGTCCATGGCGATGTTGAACTTGCGACCGTAACCCGTGTTCTTGTTGAAGAAACGGGGGCTGTAGTTCACACCCACGGTCCAGTTGGGTTCAATCTTGTCGCCGGCCAGTTCCTTGAAGTAGATATCCCTGACAGAGGTACCCACCCTGACTTCGCGGGTCAGCTGGTAAAGTACGCCCAGGTCAATGCCCACGGACACGGAATTTAAGTCAAATACTTTGTCTGTAGCATCGTGGTAGCGGTCTGTCAGCGTGTCTTGCAGGTTGTCGTAGTTCAAGATGTCCACGGTCACCACGTCCACCTTCTGACGCTTGGCCGCCTTGACGCCGATACCGGCAGAGAAGTTGTCCGTAAACCCGTAGGCCACACCGGCCTGAGCCACGGCGTCTATGTAGAAGGTGTCTACCACCATGTTGGGGAGCACTATGCCGCCATCCAGGTAGGGAGCCACGTTTCCGTCCACCCAGGCAGCTGCACCAAATCCGTGGAAGGCCAGTTCAGCATCCGCCTTGACCTTCATGGACAGGTACCTGTGGTCGTAGTTGTTAATCTTGTGGATCAGTTCCGGGTGTGCCGACAGGGAATCCATCAACACGGACGAGGTCTTTAGTCCGTTGGCCGCCGCTTCGTTGGCGGCTCCCTGGTAAATGGCCTGCAAGTCCTTGCCTACGTTGTAGGTGTGGAAATATTCTTCGAAGGGGCCTGCACCGCCCAAGTTCAGACGCATGTCGCCATAGTTTCTGGGGTAGTAGCCTTGTTCGGGTCTTTCTTCGTAGTTGCCTAGGCGGTTAATCTGGCTAAGGCCTGCGTAGTTGAAATAGAGGGCTTCCTTGTCGTCCACCACGGCCACGTGGGCGTTACCCATGGCCTCGGCACGGAGGGAACGGTGGGTGGGCGCCTTGATGGCAAGGGCAAAGCTTGCAAGGCACAATGCTAATAAAACGATTCGCTTTTTCATTCTCTGTACCTCTCTGCAGTTGCTTCAAGGTGCCTCTGGAAATCGGATTCCTTGTAGTTGGGCCAACAGCCGCCGATATGGGTTTTGCGGAACTCCAGGTCGTACACGCCCTGGTAGTCGTGGGCGACTTCCCACTTCAACGACATGAACTGGTCAAGGAGCATCCCTTGTGGGTTGTATACCAACTTCGTTGCGAACTTGAACCGGTGGTCGTTATTTGCTTTTCTGTCGGCAATCTTGGCGTACACGAAGGTCCATTCGTCATCGTCGGCATCACGGCCGTCCAAATCTATGTCCACGGACCGGTACTTTTCATCGGGAGATACGGACTGTATGAGCATCAGGTTCTGAATTCCCGTATGTCCGTAGGCGACGTTCAAACTCATGCCAACTTCGTCCAGCTGGATTCCCGAATTCAGGTTTCTGGGGTCTTCGTCGACTTCGCCATCGCCGTCGTTGTCAAATCCGTCAGGTACTTCCTCGTCTACGCAGCCATCTCCGTCTTCGTCCACCACCATGCTGTACCCTGACATGGAGGACACAAGGGATAAGTTCTTTTCGATTTCGTTGGGATTTTCGGAGGGCTGGGTCACGGAGGCGATTGCGCCACAAACGGCACTGGTTGTTTCGTTTTTACCCTTAGCTGTCAACATGTCCGAAACGCCGGGAATCATCTGGCCGAGCACGGAACCGAAGCCTTCGGGCTGTTGTTCGCAGGTCTTGGTCATGTCGTGGACCATGCTCAAGGCCCTGGCACCCTTGCCTCCCTGCAAACCGTTCAGGATGTCGCCTATGTTGCAATCGGGAAGTCCGGTACGGGGGTTCGTCTGCTGGCATTTCGCCACAAAGGGCATTTCCTTGCGCAGCACCAGCATGAATTGGAAGGACTCCAGGAGCATGTAGCTGTTGGCGATGGTCCTGTAGGTGACTACGCCGTCCAGTTGGCCGGTAGTGTCGCGGGTAATAAAGTCCTTCAGGAAACTCATGATGTAGTCGATGCTTTCTTGGTACTTGGCGGCCATGCCGTCACTCATTCCTGCAATGGGTAGGGAGGACTTGCTGTTGGTGTTGACGTACTTCAGGAGTTCAAAGACGTTGATTTCTTGCTGGTTCAGCTTTGCCTTGGCAAGGCCGTACCAGGCTTCGGAGTGGGAGGGGTCCGCTTCGATGGCCTTGCTAAAGTAACGTTCTGCCTCGTCGTAGTCGTTGGCACGGAACTTGATGTACCCCTCGTAGGTCAGGGCGTTCGCGTCACCGCTTTCAATATTGGCGGACTCTGTCGGGTTGAATATGTTGCACCCGACAATGCCCAAAAACAGGGCGCATAGGGAACAAAGAATAAGTTTCAGTTTCATAAGCCGTACTTGGTAGTCTGGTTCTGCGTAAAAGATAACTTTCTTCTTACAAAAAGGTTTAAATGGGAGAAAAAAAGAACAGCAGAGTGGCCAAAAAGAATGTGGAAAATCCTTTTTTGCCGAAAATTAGTGAAAAACACCTATGAAGTAAATATATTTGGAGCCATGAGTTTGTGCCAGGACTATTTTCCCACCAAGGCCTACGTGCTCGCCGAAAAAAGGCTGGGTTCCCTGTTGTGTCGGGAAAGGGACCGTTTGGACGCCCTGGCAAAGGAATTGGACCGGAATCGGGCCATAGGTCCGGACAACCTGGTGGAACAGGTCCCCTTTATCCTGGATTTTGCCCAGGAGTACCACAAGGCCTACGACTTGTACTTGGCGGCGGTGTTGCCCCAGCATCCGAGGCCCATCCAGTGCGGGCCCTCTTGCGGGAATTGCTGCCACCATTACCCCATGTCCGTGGAGCCTTTTGAGTTAGTTTATTTGTACATGAACTTGCGGAAACGGGACGACTTCGTTTCCATCATGGAAGACTGCCAGATTCGCTCCACGCTGTTCGAATCCCTGCTCAAGAACAGGCTTGCTGAGCAGGAGACCGAGGACGACGCCGAAGACGGAGCCCTTCACGACTATTTTGGCCAGTGGAAGCCCTGCCCCTTTTCTAGCGGAAGCGGGGACTGCGGCATATACGGCCTGAGGCCGGTGTCTTGCCGCATGTACTTTAGCGAGACCCTGCCCAAGTTCTGCACTCCCGAGTATTTGCAGACCGAAAAGAACGAAAGTTACGTGGTCTACATGCCCGACAACGTGGAAGAGGCCTTGTTGGGAATTTCGGAGCATTATGCCGATTTGGACCTGCCCGAAAGCTATTTTGGCGGACTTTTGTCCCTGAACCTTTACGAGGGAGTTTTGGGATGATGGGCGAGGGGCAGTTGGATTTGTTCGGTCAGTTGGACCTGTTCGGGGATTACCCCAAGGAACCCCAGGTTCCCGCCTCCCAGGTGGTGTCCCCCGACAGTTCCATGAACGGCCTGGTCACTTTCAAGTACAACCCTCGCATGAAAAAGAGCATCCGCTGCGAGGGTGGGTTCCTCTTTGGCCACCCCGAGGTGCTGCTGCCGGGCTACATGAAGGGCCCGGAATTTGCCCAGGCACGGGAAATCGCCGCCGAATGGGCGGAACACGCCATTCGACGCAAGACCCAGAAGAACAAGATTATCACCAAGGACTTGGTGACCCGCTTTTGGGCGGTGGTGGACCAGGTGCTGGCGGACAAGGGGGAAAAGACCCTGGATTCCCGCAGTAGGATTCCGCCCATATGCCCCAAGGGGACCTATCACGACCTGAACCAGGTACTGGCAGCGGTGAACGAGACCTATTTTGACGGGGCCTTGACCTGCCGCATTACCTGGAGCAACAGGGTGGGGGGCCTCAGCTTCCACTCCGTGCGGAAGGACCCCATAACGGGGGAGAATTTCCACCTGATAAGCATCAGCAAGGGTTACGACGCCAAGAACTGCCCCCTGTACGCGGTGGCGGGAGTGGTTTACCACGAGTGCCTCCACATTGTGATTCCCATAGAGGAACACAACGGTCGTCGGGTGATTCACGGCAAGATTTTTAGGCAGAGGGAGCGGCGTTACATCTATTTTGACGAATGGGACCGCTGGCACAAAGAGGTTTTGCCCAAGAACATCCGCGCCATGCGCCGAGGGAAAGAGCTTTAAGAAAAAAGAGGAATATTATGACAGATCCGAGAATTACGCAACTTGCAGAAAACCTGATTAACAACGCCGTGGGCCTCAAGAAGGGCGAGAACATCCTTATCGAGACCACGGACACTCCCGACGAAGTCTCTACGGAGCTGGTGAAGGCGGTGGAGAAGGCTGGCGGTAACGCCTTTGTCCGCAATTCCTGCAGCCGGGTCCGCCGTCAGGTCATCAAGTCCGCTTCCGAAGAGCAGATGAAGATTGCTGCGGAACTTTCCCTGGCCGAAATGAAGAAGATGCAGGCCTACATCGCCATCCGTGGGGCCGACAACGCCATGGAAAACTGCGACATCAGCGACGAAAAGATGTTCCTGTACCGCACCATGACCCAAGAGACCTTGGATTACCGCGTGAACAAGACCAAATGGTGCGTACTCCGCTGGCCCAACCCCTCCATGGCGCAGGGCGCCAAGATGAGTACCGAAGCCTTCGAGGACTTCTACTTCAAGGCTTGCCTTGCGGATTACCCGAAAATGAACGCGGCCGCCCAGCACCTGGTGGATTTGATGAACCGCACCGACAAGGTGCGCTTGGTTGCAAAAGATACGGATTTGACCTTCAGCATCAAGGACATCCCTGCGGTTCCCTGCTGCGGAAACATGAACATTCCCGACGGGGAAGTCTATACCGCACCGGTGAAGGGTAGCATTAACGGCGTCATCCACTACAATACGCCCACGCTTTACGAGGGCAAGCATTTTAGCGGCGTGCGCCTGGAATTCAAGGACGGCAAGATTGTGGACGCCACCTGCGAAACCGGCGACAACAAGAGCTTGAACGCCATCTTCGATACCGACGAAGGGGCCCGCTATGTGGGGGAATTTGCCATCGGGATCAACCCCTACGTGATGGAACCCATGTGCGACATTTTGTTCGACGAAAAGATTGCGGGCAGCATCCACTTTACGCCGGGCAAGTGCTACGAGGACGCCTACAACGGGAACCATTCCGCCATCCATTGGGACTTGGTGCTGATTATGCGCCCTGAATATGGCGGTGGCGAAATCTGGTTCGACGACAAGCTTATCCGCAAGGACGGCTTGTTCGTGATTGACGAACTCAAGTGCTTGAATCCCGAAGAACTAGGGAAGTAATTCACGCACGGAACCTTCCGCACAACGTCATCCTGAACATCTCACGTCATCCTGAGGCCACCTTTTTTGCGTCATCCTGAGCAGTCAAAGACTGCGAAGGATCCAGACCGGCATTATATGGAAAGGCCGTCGGGCCTGGATGCTTCGGCCAAAGGCCTCAGCATGACGAGAAGTGACAAAAAAGCCGCCCCGAAGGGCGGCTTTTCAAATGCTTGGCGCAGGCTGAACCCGCCACCTATTACATCTTCAACAGAATTTCTCCGATCTGCACGGCGTTGAGAGCGGCACCCTTGCGAATCTGGTCGCCGGTGAGCCACAGCGTGTTGCTGTTCTCGTCGGCCAGGTCCTTACGGATACGTCCCACGAACACGTTGTCCTTGCCGGCACTTTCCAGCGGCATGGGGTACACGTAGTTCTGCGGGTCGTCCTTCAGGGTCACGCCCGGAGCGTTCTTCAGGGCGTTGCGGATTTCTTCAACAGAAACCGGACGTTCCGTTTCGAACCATACGGATTCGGAGTGGGAGCGCAGCGAGCTCACGCGCACGCAGGTGGCGCTGGTACGAACGTCGGAATGCATAATCTTCCGGGTTTCGTTGAACATCTTCATCTCTTCCTTGGTGTAGTCGTTTTCCGTCATCTTGTCGATCTGCGGAATCACGTTGTAGGCCAGCTGGAAGGGGAACTTGTTGATGTGGGTGGTAGAACCGGTTTCAAGAATGTCCTTGTACTGCTGTTTCAGTTCTTCCATGGCCACGGCACCGGCGCCGCTGGCACTCTGGTAAGAGGAAATGTGGATCTTCTTGATGTGGGAAATCTTGTTGATGGGGTTCAGCACCACCACCATCATGATGGTCGTGCAGTTGGGGTTGGCGATAATGCCCTTGCCGCCCAGTTCGGCCTTGTAGAGTTTGATGTCTTCGGGGTTCACTTCGGGAACCACCAGAGGAACGGCGGGGTCCATGCGGAAGAAGCTGGTGTTGTCCACCACCACCGCACCGTTTTCCACGGCGATGGGGGCGAATTCCTGAGAGATCGCGGCGCCGGCAGAGCTCAGCACCAGGTCGATTCCCTTGAAGGAATCCTTGTTCAAAACTTCGCACTTCAGGGTTTCGCCCTTGAACTTGAATTCGCGACCGGCACTGCGTTCGGAGGCGAGGAGCTTCAGACTCTGGAGGGGGAAGTTGCGCTCTTCCAGGATGGAGAGGATTTCTTGGCCTACGGCGCCGGTGGCACCCATGATGGCTACGTTGCGAATCATACGTTTAACCTTTATTGTTCTTCTTGTTGAGGTTGATAATTTATAAGCAGTGCCTGGATGGCGCTAATAAAGCGTTCCAGGGAAACCTTGGATTGGGCCAGCTGTTCCCTTGCCTGCTGCCTTTGCACCCTCTGCTCGTCTGCGTTCTCTTGCAGGGTGTAGTTGTAGAGGGAATAGGCGGCAAGCCTCAGGCTTTCTGTGGCCTGGATAAGTTCGGTATGGGCCTCGCTGGATTCGTGGGGGTGGAACAGCCCCAGGGCCTTCTTGTTGATGGCCATGGCGTTGTTGCTGATAGCGAGGGCCTGACGGCTCTTTTCTTCCCGTTCCTTCTCGCCGATGTTGGGCGGGAGGGTGCCGAAGGAATTAATGGCGTTTTCCACCTCTTGCATCCGCTTCATGACCTTGCGGGACTCGTCCATGTAGCTGTCCAGCCTGGCCTTGGCACCCTCGGTAAGGGTAGCTGGCCTTGCGGGCTTTTGCCCTTGGACGTTTTCACCTGCAGGGGCACCGGGAACGTTAACCTGGGTTCCGGAAACCTTGCTCTTCTTGGATTTGGCAGGGGTACCTTCTTGGAACGAGGTGATGTAGTCCTGGTACATGGCGTTTTGTGCCGCAATCTCTTCGGGAGTGTACTGGGAGGTGATAATCAGGGTGGGCCTGTCCCAATAGGAGATTCCCACGATGCTGGCCAGCATCAGGGCGGCAAAGATTCCGTTGGCCACCTTCTCCGGGGTTTCCTCGCTCTTGACGATGTAGAGGATGGCGAAGAAGAACAAACTTCCGAAGGCCAGCAGCAAGCCGCCGTCGTTGTTGTAGGCGATAAAGGAGTTCTTTGCAAAATAGAACAGGCAGTCCAAGATGACCACGATGAACGACAACAAAGCCCCGACCATTTTCTGGCCGCGGGTTTCTGCCGCTGCGGACTGCAAAATGGTGATGAACGTGACTCCCAGCGGGAGCACGTACATCAATGCAATTTGAGCTACGTCCTGGTTCATGGGTTAGAAGGGGAGTTCGTCGTCGCCTTCGGGCATGGGGGCGTCATAGCCGGCACCGCCCTGGGGCTGGTTGTAGTTGTTGGAACCGCCCTGGTAGGAGTTGCCGCCCTGGTAAGCGGGGGAACCGCCCTGGGTGCGGGGTCCAAGAAGCTGGAAGGTGTCCATGTTCACTTCGGTGGCATAGCGCTTCTGGCCGTTCTGGTCGGTCCAGCTGCGGTTGGTGAGGGAGCCTTCCACATAGAGGCTCATACCCTTGTGCACGCCCAGCTGTTCGATAATGTCGGCGGTCTTGCCCCAGCCCACAATGTTGTGCCAGTCGGTCTGTTCCTTCTGTTCGCCGTTGTTGTCGCGGTAACGGCGGCTGGTAGCGAGGGAGAAGGAGACGCGCTTGCGTCCACCGGTCTGGCTCATGCGGAATTCGGGGTCCTTGCCAATATTGCCAATAAGCATCACTTTGTTCAAATAAGCCATGATTTATCCTTTGTTTTTTGTTACGGAGGCAAAAATAAAAATTTCCACATGTCAATTTGTGCCATTTTGGGAAAAAAGCCCATTTTTTTTATATATTCGTCACACACCCCACATTCCACATTTTTAGGTCTATGGTAACTCTCGCACTTTCAAATTTTGAAAAAAACTTCCCCCAGGCCCTTAAGGGCAAACGCCTTGGCGCGGTCCTCCACCCGGCTTCGGTTCTCCCGGACCTGCATTATACCCTGGATTTGCTTAAGGAATACGACGGCAAACTGTTTAAGCTTTCTGCCCTTTTTGGCCCTCAGCACGGCATCAAGGGGCATACCCAAGACAACATGATCGAGTGGGAGGGCTACACCGACCCCGAACTGGGCATCCCCGTTTATAGCCTGTATGGCGAACACCGGGAACCCACCCCCGAAATGCTGAGCCACGTGGACATGCTCCTGGTGGACCTGCAGGACGTGGGTGCCCGCTATTATACCTTTATTTGGACCCTTTTCCTGTGCATGAAGGCCTGCGAAAAGCTGGGCATTCCCGTGATTGTGGTGGACCGTCCGAACCCCATCAACTGTGTGGACGAAGAGGGGCCTGTTTTGGACCTGAACTACACCAGTTTTGTGGGGCTCCACAGCATCCGCACACGCCATGCCAAGACTATTGGCGAACTGGCGGTGCAGTTCAAGGAGGAACGTTTCCCCAAGTGCGAACTTTACGTGCTGGGTATGGAAGGCTACGACAAAAAGATGTGGTACGACCAGACGGGACTTCCCTGGATTCTGCCCAGCCCCAACATGCCCACGCTGGATACCGCGGTGGTTTACCCCGGCATGTGCCTGTTCGAGGCCACCAACGTGAGCGAAGGCCGCGGTACCACACGCCCCTTCGAGATTTTTGGCGCGCCGTTTATCGATGCGGTCAAGCTCTGCAAGTACATGAACGGGCTCAAGCTCCCCGGCGTGTACTTCCGCGAGAACTACTTCCAGCCCACGTTCCACAAGGGGGCTGGGCAGATTTGTGGCGGTGCGCAGATACACGTGCTGGACCGCGACCAGTTCCGCAGTTTTGACATGGCGGTAAAGCTGTTGCAGTACATCTTCAACGAATACCCCAAGGATTTCGCCTGGAAACAGCCGCCTTACGAGTATGAATTCAAGAAGTTGCCCATCGACATTTTGCTGGGCAACGGTACCTTCCGCAAGGAATTTATAGAGAGTAGTATTTAACCAAATGTGTAATGTGGAATGTGTGATGTGTAATGAATCATTTCACACTACACATTACACACTTCACATTGTGGCGTAGCCACAAAAGGAGTCACAATGACCGAACAGAAAAACGGAAAATTTGAAATGCCCACCCTCCCGTATGCGGCAGGCGACCTTGCACCGGCGCTCAGCCAGGAAACCTTCGAGTTCCACTACGGAAAGCACCTGCAGACCTACCTGAACAACCTGAATGCAGCCCTGCCGGGCAGCGCCTTTGAAGGCAAGTCCCTGGAAGACATCGTGAAGACCGCCGAAGGTGGCGTTTTCAACAATGCGGGCCAGTTCCTGAACCACTCCATGTACTTCTTGCAGTTCAAGGCTCCTGCGGCGAACAATGCCCCGACCGGCAAGATTGCCGAGGCCATCGCCCGGGATTTCGGCTCCTTCGAGAAGTTCCAGGAAGAATTCCAGGCCAAGGGTGCAGGCCTCTTCGGTTCCGGCTGGGTCTGGCTCTCCGCCGATGCTAGCGGCAAGCTGGTGATTACCCAGGAAGGCAATGCCCAGAATCCGCTCACCAAGGGTCTGAATCCGCTGCTGACCTTCGACGTGTGGGAACACGCCTATTACATCGACTACCGCAACCGCCGTCCGGATTACCTGAAGGCGCTGTGGAGCATCGTCAACTGGGACGAGGTCAACAAACGCCTCGGCTAGCACGGAAACTAGACCTGCAAAGTAATGTTTGGATTCCATAGGAAAAAGCAGTGGATCGACAGCAAGTCCGTCGAATACTTGATGGGCATCAGTCCCCTTTTCACCATCAGGTACAGTGTCCTTGTGGGTGGCGGCCGGGCCTCCTTTAATTTTCGCAACGAAAAGGGGGAGATGGTCGCCGACCTGTTTTCCGAGAACGTGGTAGAGGTATCCATCCATTACCAAGGGCAGGGAATGCTCGAAGTGTTTCCGGTAGGCAAGAAGGGCATTACGGAAAAGGATAATCTCTCCATTCTCAAGGACGTTTTTGATAAGTTTATCGACTTGTGCCCTAAAACCCAGGCTAATTTCAGCGTGGCAGAACTCCACAATATGCAAAAGGAACTCCACGACCAGATTGAACGCATCGTGAACGTGTACGGGTGGGAAAAAACGAAGGAATGCAAGTCCAACGACATTGACATTTACCTGAATTCCATCAAGCCGGAATACCGCAAGCGTCTGATGGATTTTCTCATTCGTCTGGACAAGTGCAGCGTCCCGGTGACCATCACGCTGAATATCGATGGCACTACCGACGAGATGATTGGCTCAACTCTGAATGAGTTGGCCCTCTACGAAATGGAAGACCGGAAGAAGGACTAAGGTTTTTGGTCTATTAGTCGCAGAACCAATGTGAACCGTGCTCACAGGCCTTGCCGTGGCTACCGGGGCCTTTGCCGCTACGGCTGAAAAGTCCATCGTCGTCGTCCGGAGAACCGCTAAACAGCACATTGGGTGCGTCTATTCTGACGGTTTCAACCGTGGGCTTTTCGTATTTTTTCTTCATCGTCGCCAATAATAGAAAATAGGGGACAGCGTTGTCAATAGGGCTGCTCCGTAAAATATATATTTAAACCATGAATTTGTTTGAAAACAAGGTAATCGTTGTGACGGGCGGGGCCCATGGAATCGGGGCTACCATCGTGAGTGAGTTTGAAAAGGAAGGGGCGCAGGTCGCCTATATCGACATCCGCGAGAATCCCTGTTTTGTGGGGGACCTCTCGAAAAAAGCCGTTTTGGAAGCATTTGCGAGGTTTGTCATCGAGAAATACGGGCATGTGGATGTGCTGGTGAACAACGCGCTCCCGTTGATGAAGGGCATTGACGAATGCAGCTACGAAGAATTCTGCTATGCGTTGGCTGTGGGTGTGACTGCTCCCTTTTACCTGGCAAAACTCTTTGCTCCCCATTTTGCTCCGGGAGCCTCCATCGTGAACATTTCTTCTAGCCGCGACCGCATGAGCCAACCGCAGACGGAAAGCTATACCGCGGCCAAGGGCGGAATTGCGGCCCTGACCCATGCACTGGCGGTGAGTTTTGCCGGGCGCGTGCGGGTCAATTCCATTTCACCGGGCTGGATCGATACCGACTTCAAAACTTATGAAGGTCCGGATGCTTCGCAACAGCCTGCTGGTCGCGTGGGGAATCCGCTGGACATCGCCAACATGGTGCTTTACCTGGCTAGCGAAAAGGCCGGCTTTATCACCGGCGAAAACATCTGCATCGACGGCGGCATGACCCGCCAAATGATCTACCACAACGACTGCGGCTGGAGTTTTAAGGGGTAGGGAAGCGATTGTACTAAAAACGCCTAACTTTTGTAAGGCCACCCTCTTTAACACTCAAAGCCTTGATGCGGATCTGCACAAGGCTTTTTTTACATTTTTTCAAAAAACCTCAAAATGTCATAAAATGACATTCGTTTGAAGTTATATTTAAATTAACCGAATTTCGGCAGGGCCACATAAAAAAAGGAGGCGTCATGAAGCACATCGTCATACTTATCCTTTCTTTCATCGCCATGGCAGCCGCTGACATGCGTAACGGCACGGGGTTCTTCGTCAATAGCGAGTACATCGTGACGGCGTATCATGTCATCGAGAATTTTGAAAACACATGTTATTACGATATCGAGAACGATACGTGCTACCAGGTTCATGTCGTGGATTACGATGTAGACAAAGACCTTGTCCTGCTGAAACTGGATGAGGAGCCCGACAACATGCCTATGGTCTGCCGTCTCGCACACACCGAGTTGCCCATAGGGGAAAAACTGACATCTTATGGCTATCCTGACCCGCTTATCGACCATGACTTGACGATTATCCCGATGAACATTCGTGTGCTGTATCGTTATGACGGAGATGCCACCTTTTATCGAATGACTGGATTATTGCAGTATGGAATGTCTGGCGGCCCTAACTTTACCACGGACGGAAGAGTCGGCGGTGTAAGCAAGTCGATAGCGTTGAATGAACGCAATACCAGCAATTTGATAAAGTCTACCGAAGTGCTGCGTATGATGAAAAGAAACGGTGTGGTTGAATATCCGAACACCAGGAACGTGGAAAAATGTGCTATTAGCATCTTGAACTCCAATTACGTGTTCAGGGGGGTTCACCCGGTATTGGAGGGGTAATCATGAAACACACGATCATCCTCATCATCTGCATCCTGGCGACGGCCCTTTTCTCCGAACCAGAAATGCATAACATAACCAAAATCTACGGTAATGGCATTGCGTTCAGCGAACATTTCATTGTCACCACAGGGTATGTAGCCCGCCACACCGAGAAACTGGATTCCATCGTTGTGATGGTAAACAACGAACCTATCATCGCCAGGGTGGAACATTCTGTGGACACCACTCTCGATAAAACCAAAAACGAATATTTCACCTTGGCAATCATCCAGATTGACAACAGTGTCTTTCTCAACGCATGCGAAATCGAAGACAGGTTGGTTGAAGTTGATGAACCAGTCACTGTAACAGGAATCCTCGAAGATGACCCCAGAGTCCAAAGCAAGTCCTTTCCTGCTAAGGTCATTGTGGACTCGACGTTCCCCGAGTATATAGCCAGTGCACTGAACGTTCGCATGCCTGGTGGCTTCAGTGGTGCGGCGATTTCAAGCCACGGTAAGGTAATCGGGATGACTTTCGGAAATAGCACACGCAAGGGGAACACCTCATTCTTCTATGACGGTATCCTTTTGTCAGAATACATACGAAACCAAAACCGACCCACCACGACAGATGTATCAAAATGTACGTATCAGGTGCGAAGCTACGTCACTGTACAATAATTGAACTCACACTAAAGAGCTATTTTTTTTTTTCGGTGCAATTCCTTTCACGCTATGGGGTAGAATATGGCAGTTTTTGAAACGCTTTTTGTGTTGGCCGGGCTTCTCTTGGGCCTTGTATCGCGGGGAGGAATGTACTTATTTTTGCTTCCGCTTGCCGTAGTGGCGCTGGTGCTCGCCATTATGAACAGGCCTAGCTCAACGGGTTCCAAGGCCAAAAAGATCATAAGCTCGATCTTGGCGGTCGCATACCTTGCCGCGGTAATTGTCTGCTCGCTTACTTTTTTCAAAGATGGTTCCAATGATTCTGTCGATGCTCCGCCAAAGGACATGCCGAAGGAGGAACGCTTGAATTCAAAAATCAATTACGGTACATTGACGGACACACGTGACGGACATAAATACAAAACGGTTCAAATCGGCAACCAGACATGGATGGCGGAAAATCTCAATTACATAGACACTCTGAAAATGGGTTGCTCTAAAATAGACGGTTATCGGTGGTGCAACAAGGCGACTTGCCTCGATAGACAAAACAAGACATGTGACGTTACGGGGACTCTTTA
>Ga0265298_10003989_pt1 | contig 19078 bp, 11 predicted proteins | sample AusTroGonzalo_MG_3_FD_193486 | JGI IMG/M metagenome (GOLD analysis project Ga0265298, IMG submission 193486) | Bovine rumen microbial communities from tropical cattle in Woodstock, Queensland, Australia - Gonzalo_01 | ecosystem: Host-associated > Mammals > Digestive system > Stomach > Rumen ... | reverse complement strand
CCCTGAAATCCTTCGGGTACGGAGCGACATAGCGGAATTCGGGGAAAGCGATATCCTTGTAGCTCGCCGGTACAGCAGGAGCGGCGGGCGCAACGGGAGCCACCGAGGAATCCTGCGCGACAACACGGGAACTGGCTTCCCCTGCCGACGTCTCGGGAGCGGGAGCCCCGGAACACGCAACCAAGGCCAGTGCAGTAATGGCGGAAAACGATACAAACTTACGCATTTGACAAGAAAATAGCAAATGATTCGGCACAAAATACCAATCAATCCAAATTGGAGTATCGATTCGATATTTTTATCGGCTTTCCCTCCAAAAACATCATATATTCATTCTTGAGCCTTCCTGGTGGATACAACATCGGTTGCCGAGTTCGCTCGGGCCGCCCGACTCTCAAGAGTCAAACCCACCCGGGAGGCTTTTATCTATCTTTCCTAGGAGCCCAGTGTGTGCAGCACTGGGTCTTCTTTTTTTTACCGTTATTATGACTAGCTGAAACGGCCAGCAAGCTGGCGGCGGCGACGGCCGCGTTCAGAGACAAGCGCTTCTATAAGGAACAGGAGCGCCGCAAGCCCCAGGAATATCTGGTAGCGGTCCTGGTAGTTTTCCATGCGGTCCGTCGCCTGGTCCTTCTTTTCGAGCGTAGCGATTTCGGTCAGCACCTTCTGCAGCTGGAACTCGCTCGGATTCGCATAAAAATACAGTCCGCCGGTCACGTTGGCAATTTCCTGGAGCGTCCCGTCTTCGAGGCGCGTCGTGACGATATTGCCCTGCATATCCTTCTTGTAGGCGACTTCCCCGTTCTTGGTCTTCACCGGTATGGGCACGCCTTCGCGAGATCCGATACCCACCGTATAAATCCGGATGCCGAGTTCGGCGGCTTCCTTCGCGGCGTTCACGGCTTCGGCCTCAAGTTCCTCGCCGTCGCTCATCAAAATCATCACGGAATACTTCCCGGCACCACCGGAATTCTTGAACAGCTGCATTCCCTTGCGGATGGCCGCTTCAAGGTTCGTGCCCGGCATCAGCCAGCCCGGATTCAATTCCTGCAGCATCATCTGCACGGTGCCGTAATCAAGCGTAAGCGGCACCATCACCTGCGCCTCGCCACTGAACGCGACCAGGCCCACGCGGTCGCCCGAGAGCGATTCCAGGAACGCGGCAATCTCGTGACGCGAACGCACGAGGCGATTCGGCTTGATATCTTCCGCCAGCATGGAAAGGGAAATGTCCTGCAACAGCACGAGATCCAGGCCCCTGCGCTCGATATGTTCCATCTTGTGCCCCCACTGCGGGCGAGCCAGCGCGACGAACAGGAACGCAAGCGCGAGCAAAAGCAACAGAATCTTCGTCAGGCGCCGCCAGGGGGACACCGACGTGGAAAGCTTGGGGAGCATCGAGAGCGAAACGAACCGTGCGGCAAGCTTCTTGCGGCGATGGTAGGCGTAAGCAAACAGCAGGGCGAACAGCGGCAACGTAAACAGGCACCACAAAAAGTCGGGTTCGGCAAATCGCATTGAAGTCTCCTATGGATAAACCGCACACAGACGGTCTCCAAAAACATCCAGAATATACAAAAAACGCCACAAAGAAAGCGTCCGGAACACAGCTCCGGTTCCGTATACAGGATTTATGTTGAAATCCTGTGCACAAGTCGTTGAAACCACGTCCTCCGATATTTTCGTAAAAAAAGGTTTTCCTAACAGACGCGCCACTTCCGTTCTTTTTTCTTATAATATTGCTATCTCGTCAAGGAAGCGCTTTTGACGCTCCCACAGGGAATGGAAAGTAAATGCACAATATCGCGCTAATAGAAATCGGCATCTGCTGCTCGGCAATCCTGCTACTGGTCCTCTACCAGTACAGCATTTCGCTGCTACAGTTCCCCGAGGAGCGCACGTTCAAGAAAATACTCTTTCTCATGCTCGCCGAGACCGTGTTGGACATTACGAGCAAACTCCAGTTTCCCGAAAGGTTTTCGAATCCGGACGTCAAGTACGTCGTCGTCGTGTTCACCGCGGCGATAACGCAGTTCATTCCCTATCTTTGGAACCTGTTCATCCATTACAAGATTTACGGCAGCGCCTACCATTTCCGCAAGTATTCCATTCCCATCACGATCCCGCTCGTCATGGGCATCTTGTACTGCGTCACCCGGCTTTACCAGCTCCAGCCCAGCCACAGGGGTGACTACAACATCCCCGAACTCTGGACCATCACCAACTCCATCAGCATATTCTACATCACGATGGCGAGCGTCATCTCGTTCCGGTCGGCACACAGGAACAACACGAAAACCGGCTGGCGGCAGGAGCAGTACTTCTGCTGGATCATGGTCATCCCCGTCATCGCCATCCTTGTCCAGATTGCGCTGCAGAGGCTCGAAATTCCGATTGTCACGCCGGTCATCACGCTCGTGCTCCTGCACATTCACATCTCGCAGCAGAACATGCTCATCACGATGGACCAGCTGACCGGCCTCAACAACGAACGCAGACTGAACAGCTACCTGCGCGACAAGACGGCCGACCTCACCTCGGAACAACGCCTCTTCCTGCTGACCATCACGCTTGACAACATGCGCCACATCCGCCGTAAATGCGGTAAAAAGAAGACCGAGGAAATCATCGTCGCTTTTGCCAACTTCCTAAGGGCGCGCATGACAAGCGACAACATGTTCCTTGCGCACTACCAGAAACACTCTTTCGCCATCGTCCTCGAGAAAAAGACGTGGAACGACGTAGAATCGTTCTGCAACCTGCTCGTCTCCACAAGCAAAACCCCAAAACTGCAGGACCTGGCGCCCTGGCCCATTACGTTTAGCATCAACTATTCGGAGTTTGGCAAGCCGGGAGTAAACAACGTCATCGAATTCCTGGACGACACCAAGAACAACTGCTTCAAGCCGACCACATCGCTGTACGCCCAAAACAACTTCGAGCCGTAGCGTAAACTAGGGAATTCTGACGAAGCGCGTGTTGGCAAGCAGAAGTTCCAACAAGATCAGCAACGCCCCCACCAGCAACCACGGGTAGAACTTTTCGGAATAGCGGGCGTAGGCGACCGTCTCTATCTCGGTCTTTTCGAGTTCGTCGATTTCGGAATAGATGTTTTCCAGTTCTTCCTTGTTCTCGGCACGGTAGAAACGGCCACCCGTCTTCTGCGCGATGCCCTTGAGCATTTCCTCGTCGATGCCTTCCTCGGGAGTAATGTCCCTTTCTGCCCACGAGATTTCGCCCGTCCAGGGGTTTTGCTGGAAACCAAGGATCTTGCCCTTCTTCTTGCCCACGCCGACGGTGTAAACCTTCACGCCCAAGGCCTTGGCCACATCCGCGGCATGCAGGGGCGAGACAAGGCTCGCATTGTCCTTACCGTCCGTGAGGAGCACGACAACGCGCGATTTCGCGGTAGACTTCTTGATACGGGCCAGCGAGTTCATGAGGCCGTCGCCTATGGCCGTCCCGTTGCCCGTGGCCGTAGGATCGTTCACTGCCGAAAGAATCTCTAGCAGGGAGCCGTAATCCAGGGTCAGCGGGCACTGCGTAAAGGAACGCCCGGCGAATACGGAAAGGCCGATACGGTCGCTGTGGCGCTTCTGGATAAATTCGGCTATAACTTCCTTGGCATAGCCCAAACGGCTGTACTTCCAGTATTCCCCGCTCTTGAGCAGGCGTTCGGCGTTCATCACGCCCAGCTTGACCTGTTCGGCACGGGTCAGCATGTCGAGCGTGCCCATGGAGCCGGAGACGTCCAGGGCGAGCATGATGTCGACGCCGTCGGTAGAGGTGTATTCCACCTCCATCGCGTTCTGCGGGCGTGCAAGCGCAATAACGAAGCAGCAGAGGGCCAAAAGGCGCAAGGCCGGGACAATATGCCTCAGACGGACACGGCGGCTAGGAACCGCCATTTTGGCAATGGAAAGCGCAGGGAACTTGATGGTACTCTTGCGCCGCCTGTTTCGGTAGACATAGAGTACAATGAGGACAGGGACAAAGACTAGCAGCCAAAAGGCCTCGGGATTCTGAAAATGCAGTGCACCAATATCCATTTCGATTCCAATTCCGATATCAAAGGGGATTCCCCCGAAACGACTAGAATATACAAAAAAGGCCGCGGGCGAACCCACGACCTTTTCTAAAAATCCTGAAGGATTACTTCACGATGACCGAGCGAACTTCGTTGCCGACGCGGATCACGTAGGCACCCTTGTTCTGGACCGTGACAAGCTGGCTGCTGCCCTTGATCATGCCGGTCTTGATGACCTTGCCCTGCATGGAGAACACGGCAAAGTTGGAACCGACAGTGGCATTGCTGATCTGGATCTGGAGGCCGTTCACGGAAGTGTTGAACCTAGCCGGAGCGAAGACCGTCGCGAGAGCGTCGCCAGAAGAGTTAGGACCAATGGCGGAGGAATTCGGATTCACAACGCCCGAAGAAGAGCTTCCGGCCGGAGAATCGGAAGAAGCAGGCTTTTCTTCAGCGATTTCGCTACGGACACCCGGCATCTTGGTAATCGAGACCGGATCAATCACGTTGCCGCTGGCATCGAGGAATTCGATAGCCCTGATGGAAACGTCACCGATGCCGCCTTCCTTCTGCTTGACTTCGAACTTGAGGCCCCTGACGTCCTTGATGATTTCCTTACCTTCCGGAGCGGTATTCTCGTTAACCCAGTCAAGGAGACCGCCATTATTACCCTTTTCAGTAAATCCCTTGAAGCCGTAATATTCCGGAGTCATATCATACTCAATGACCGTATAGTCAGAAGAATTCTTGACGTAAATACCCGGTTCGGAACCAGCTTCTACAGATTTGCCGTTGAGGACAGCCATGCGGATAGGACCAGAAGCCTTGATGTCGATGCGGAGTTTCGCTACATGGAGAGCCTCGAGGTCAACGCCCTGCTTGCTGTCGGGGAGGAAGGACATGGCGATACCGGCAGACGGGTACTTGAGGGTACCAGCGTCAGCAGCTTCCTGAGTCCATTCCGGTTCAGGACCGATCTTCATAGAAGCTTCGGCATAAATCTTGCCACCACGGAGAACCAGCGGAGACGTGCCAGAGTCCGGCTTCATTTCGGTACCGATACCATACTTGTCATGGTAGGCGCCCCAGTGCCAGAAACCAGAAACACCCACGGTGGTGTCCTTCATTTCCATCTGCTTACCATTGACATCGCTCAGAGACGGAGCCTTGCTCGGATCCGGAGTGAAGGCGGTAAAGCCGGTCATGTCGTAGAAGTTGGGCATGTTACCGGTCATGAGGAGGAGGTAAAGGAGGTTCAGAGTGGACGGATAGTACTTTTCACCCGGATTGTCGCCTTCGCCGCAGTTCTGGGCCCTGGCACAAGCCGTCTTGGAAGCGAGGTAGCTATAGACAGTACCGAGGTACTTCTGACCCGCTTCAGTTTCATCGCTAGCAGCAGCAAAGCCGAGACCACCGGAGAAGGTGGAAGAAGCGAAGTTACGCTTCGTGGACTTTTCGGCCCTACCGTCTACATAGTAACCGGAGTTGATTTCACTAGCAACATTTGCTTCGGTATAGAGCCACTTGGTAATGGTGGCATTGAAAGACTTGGAGGAAGCGGTACCGAACCAGTAGTAGTCCCAAGCGGTGCGCCACGGAGTACGGGCAGCATCGTCAAAGAAACCGGCGGCTTCGGACTGCTGCACGGAAGCAGAAGTCTTCGTCGGCTGGTGGCCGTCCCAAGTACACCAGTCAGGAACGAGACCCGTGGACTGGTTCTGGCAAGCCTTGATTTCGTTTGCACCCCAGGTAGCAACACCGTTCCAGTCGCCAGAGCCACCCACCGCAGAGAACACGCGGAAGTTGGCCAGAGTGGCGTAGCTCGGGTTGAAAGCGTCATTCCACTGGCTACCCGGCTTAATCTTGGTGCCATTGATATCGTTGGTGGACATCCAAGAGATAATTGCCTTGGCATCGCTCAGGTAGGAGTCGTTACTCCACTGCTTGGCAGCCATGATAAGGGCGAGAGCCGCGTCGAAGTCGGCGTCAGAGGCAGAACCATTACCGCCTTCGCAACCGACGCGCCAGTTCATACCGGCGCCGTTACCGCCATTGGACTTCCAGGTCCCATAAATCTTGTCGAACATTTCCTTGGCGCCATTGCTACCATCGTCCATATACACGGCAATCAACATACCATAGGCGATTGCTTCGGACACGGTAGAGCAGGTGCCTTCGGGAGCAAGAATATAGCCCTGACTTGCATCGTACCAGGCGTTTTTCCACTTGTTATAGTGGTCCTTGATCATGGACACATCGGCATATTCGATGACGTTGCCATGAGGATGCTTCATGTTTTGGGGGAAGGGGTACTTCGGAGCGGCCATAGAGGAGACCGCAGCGAGGGCTACCGCCGTTGTCAAAACTGTAAATGCTTTTTTCATTCTGTTACCTTCTGAAAAAAATGGATTACTCCCAGCACCACCTCTAAATACACAAACACCAATCCAATTTAAAGGCAGACACTATAAAATATAAAATCATAAGCCCTTTTTTACAGATTTTCAAGTGTAATAAATCGGTTTCATTTGAGAACAGTGAAGAAGCGCACGCGTTTTTACACATCATTTGTGCGTTTTATCACTAATCACGCGACGTTTGTTTTCAAAACTTTACACAAGATGGCGGATGGACATCATGCAGACGGGCCCGTAGCCCCTGCGGCAGCCTTCGCCTTCTTGCGACGCCACACCTTGAATTCCATATAAAGCGTGCTCACCGTATATATAAACAACAGCAGAAGCAGCGTATTCTTGGGACGGTTCAAGTTGCAGATGCCCCAGGCAATCGTGATAATCGGCAGGTGAATCAGGTACGGGTAGAAAGACGCACGGCCGATTTTACGAACAAGCGGGATGCAGAAGAACCATGCGAGGAATCCCTTGCCACTCAGCAGCGAAAGCACGAGAAGCCCGTAGATAAGGATCGGGAGACTATGATGCAGGGCATAGTTGATGCCGGCGTTCAGGTTCGGGTTCAGCAGAAACAAGCTCCCATAAAGGGCCGCAAGCAAGAGCGCCTGGGCAATGCCGCTCACGTAGTCGCGCTTGAGGAAGTCAAAGTAGCCCTCGCTGTAGAGACGATAGATGATCATGCCAAGCAGGTACTCGAAAATGCGGACCGGAGCGAACATGTGGAAGAACCTGTACTTCGCGTCATACCCGGAAAACCAGAGGTTGTCCGTAAGCCCGAAGACCGCGGCCCACACGATTCCCGGGACAAACACCAGCCCGAAAAGCACCCAGAGACTGCGGCGGCTCCGCTTGAACAGCCAACGGCTGAACCACGGCGTAATGGCATAGCAGGCAAAGAAACTCGTCAACGACCACGACGGCTCATTCAGTTTCATGCCCAGATCGGGGACGATGGACCACGTCAGCGTGAGGTGCATGACCAGGCTACGCCACGGGTGCGACATGGCGGCAAGGCCCTTCGAGGCGCAGTCCCCCAACTCGCCCAGCCCGGGCAGGTGCGTATACCCGCTCAGCTTGAACACCAGCACGACAAACATCAGAAGCGTCATGAAAAAATGCAGGCGGTACAGCTTGGCTATACGGCTGAACATGAAGGGGACCACCGGAATCCGGCGTTCCGGATCGCTGAACTTGCTTGCGAACAGGAACCCCGCGAACACATAGAAAATTCCCGCAGCAAAGGCCGGAGCATTGAAAATGGGCATGAGCCACGTGCAGTCCGCCATATAGGCAAGGGCACTGGAACTGCCCAGGTGGAGCATCACGATATTGAGGCTCGCCAGCAGTCGGAGTCCGTCTATGGCAGGGAAATAATTCGCGGGTTTCGGCATTATGGCCCAAATTTAGCAAATATCGTGACGTTTTTCACATAGCTCAACCGTTAACTTTTTTTCCCCTTCTATTTTTCTTATTTATATTATATATTCCTCATTATGATTAAAAATGCTCAAAGTCTCATCGACGCATTGACCTACGAAGCCTACGGCTATTTTGAATGCAACCTGACGAAAGATCTCGTTATAGGCGATTTCTATAGGTTTGTCAGGGGGCGTGCAGTCCCCCTTCGCAAGGGGAGATCCCGCGAACCGGTCCGCTATACGGAGCTTGTAAACCTCTGGGCGAAGGAAAACCTCCTTACCAATTCCAAGCAGTTCCTCGAAATAGCCAGCCGCGAGAAACTCATCCAAAAATTTGAAAGAAACGAACGCGCCACCAAGGCATGCTACTGGACCGTCCCGCACGAGGGGGGCACCCCCATCTGCCTCGAACAGGAATTCTACCTGATGAGGGACGAAATCGGGGATGTCTACACTTTCTGCATCGTGAGGGATGTCTCCGAGCGCGAGCGGACTCACACGCGAATCGCCCAGATGGACGCGATGCTGAACGGCATCACCAGCGACTACGAGAGCATCTTCTACGTCGACCTGGACCGCGACACCTACTTCTGCTACCGCACAAGCAAGCGGATGGATGACTGCCTCAAGAAGTTCGAGACGCAGCCTCCCTACAGCAAGCAGATGGAAAACCTGGTGGACGGCCTCGTGACCAAGAGCGACCGCATGAAGGTATACGCTCGCCTGCAGAGGGACTACATCCTCAACTACCTTGAACGCGAGCCCGTCCTCTTTATCGAGTTCAAGGCGAACATCGACGGCAGCGAGCAGTTCTACCGGGCAAAGCTCACCCGCGACAAGGACTGCCACACCGGGAACTGCGTCATCCTGGGCTTAAGCAACGTCGACGAGGAACGGAAAGCCGAACTTGAATTTCGCGAACAGCAGAACCGCCAGAAAACGGAACTGCAGGAGGCCACAGCCAAGGCCGAGGCCGCAAACGCAGCGAAGAGCCGCTTCCTCTTCAACATGAGCCACGACATCCGCACCCCGATGAACGCCATCCTCGGGTTCGCCTCGATGGCGAAGAAGTACATCGACAACAAGGAGCAGGCCATCGACTACCTCGAGAAGGTCGCCCTCGCCGGGGATCACCTGCTGAACCTCATCAACGACGTGCTCGACATGGCGCACATCGAAAGCGGCAAGATAAACCTGAAGAACGACCCCATCAACCTGCCGGAGTTCATCACCAAGTTTACCTCCATCGTACAGGAATCCGCGGCCAAGAAAGAGACGGCGCTGGAACTCAAGCTTAAGAACATCCAGAACGAGAACGTCTACGCCGACGCCATGCACTTGGAGCGCATTCTCCTGAACATCCTGAGCAACGCCATCAAGTACAGCCCACGCAACAGCCTCATCAAATTCACAGTCAAGCAGACCCCGAGTTTCCAGGGGCTAGCCTGCTTCGACTTCATCATCGAGGACAACGGGGTGGGCATGAGCCAGGAGTTCCTGAGCCACGTGTTCGATGCATTCTCCCGCGAGCATAATTCCACTACGAGCGGCGTGAACGGGACCGGCCTCGGGCTAGCCATCACCAAGAACCTCGTCGAGACGATGGGCGGCTCGCTAGAAATCCAGAGCGAGCAGGGCAAGGGGACCAAGGTGACGATCCACTTCACCTTCAACGTCCTGGACAAGTTCTATACCTTCAAGAAGGACAACACGGCCAAGCCGGAAATCCACAACAGCATCTTCAAAGACAAGAGAGTCCTCCTCGTCGAAGACAACGACCTGAACCGTGAAATCGCATTCGACAATCTCAAGGAGCTAGGGTTTATCGTAGACGAGGCCGAAAACGGTGCTGTCGCCCTGCAAAAGATCAAGGGCAACAAGCCGGGCATGTACGACCTCATCCTGATGGACATCCAGATGCCTGTTATGGACGGTTACGAAGCCGCTCGCGAAATCCGCAAACTCGGCAACTCGGGCTACTCGCAAACCCCGATTGTCGCCATGACGGCGAACGCGTTTGAGGAAGATCGGCAAAAAGCGTTCCAGGTCGGGATGAACGGCCACTTGGCCAAGCCAGTCGACCCCCAGAAACTGTCCGACTACCTGGTCCAGTTCCTCGGAAACGCATAAAGTTCGTACAAAGTGCCATAATCGCATCTGGTAATTTGCTTTTTCAATACAACCGTGCTAGATTTATTGGGCGGCACCTGAACATTTACGATTTAGGACGGCATCCATGGACTCGAGCATTCGTAAGAAAATACTTATCGTCGACGACGTCGACTTAAACAGACAGCTTCTCGCCGGCCTGCTCGAGGATTACTACGACATCATAGAGGCAAAGGACGGCAACGAGGCTCTCCTGATTCTCCAGGAGAAGACCACGGACATAAGCCTCATCCTTCTCGACATGATCATGCCCGGCCGCGACGGGATGGAAGTCCTCAAGGTGATGAACGAGAACGGCTGGATTAACGAGATTCCCGTCGTGATGATTTCCTCCGAGACCATGCCCGACATCATCCGGCTGGCCTACAAGCTTGGCGCGACAGACTTCATCAGCCGGCCCTTCGACCAAGTCGTGGTACAGACCCGCGTCCGCAACACGATCCTCCTCTACGACAAACAACGCCGGCTTTCCGAACTCGTTGCCGAACAGATTCTCGAAAAGACACGCAACAACAGCCTGCTCATCGCCGTACTCAGCCATATCGTGGAATTCCGCAATGGCGAAAGCGGCATGCACATCCTGCACATCAACATCATTACCCACCTGCTGCTGCGCACCCTGATAAAAAAAGCAAGCCAGTACGAGTATCTCGAGAAAGACATCGACATCATCAGCACCGCATCGACAATGCACGACATCGGGAAAATCAGCATCCCCGACACGATATTGAACAAGCCGGGCAAATTCACCCCCGAAGAATTCAATATCATGAAGCAGCACGCCATGAACGGCGCCCTGATCCTCGACAAGGTTTCGTTCAAGAAGGACGAGCCCCTGCTCAAATACGCTTACGAGATTTGCCGCTGGCACCACGAACGCTGGGACGGCCGTGGCTATCCGGACGGGCTCAAAGGGGACGAGATTCCCATATCGGCGCAAGTCGTTTCGCTAGCCGACGTATACGACGCCCTCACCAGCGAACGGTGCTACAAGAAGGCTTTTCCCCACAAGAAAGCCGTCGACATGATTTACAATAACGAGTGCGGCTCATTCAATCCGATACTACTGGAGTGCCTCCGCGACGTGGAGGACGAACTGCCCTCCGAGTTCAACAGGTTCACCTGGAATCACCAGGTGGAATCGGACTTCTCAAAAATTTACGAAATCACGTCGAAAGACGAAGAACACCCCATGTACTCGCAGACATTCCGGCAAATTTCGTATGAACACCGGAAATGCAATTTCTTCGAATCTCTGCTGGATGGAATCGTCTTTGAATATGCATACAATCCCCGAATGCTGAAGTTCCGTCCCGACGGGGCAAAAAAGCTTGGCATTCCCAGGATTATTGCAGACTTAGACAATGCAGGCAAATATCCGGGTTTCGTGAACCAAGAAAACTGGGAATACATCCAGAAGCAATTCTACTCGGGCTCCCCCGACAAAACGACTTTCGACATCGATGCCGATCTGACGATAGACGGCAAGCGTACTCACTGCCAGATTAGCATCCAGCAAATCTGGAACAAAACAACCGACGGCAAACCGATCCCTGTTTCCGCATACGGACTAGCCCGTCCAAAAAAAGGTATGGAGGAAAAATGACATTACAAAATTTCTATGACAGCATAGGCGAATCCCTGGACGATGTCCTGAACCGCCTTCACAAAGAAGAACGCATCACCAAGTACCTAGGCCTATTTTTGCAAGACCCGAGTTTCAACGACCTCGAAAAGGGTTTTGCGGAAAACGACATCGAAAAGGCGTTCCGCGCAGCGCACACACTGAAAGGCGTCGCCTCGAATCTCGGGTTCCAGAAGCTTTCCGAAGCCAGCAGCGCATTGACGGAAGATCTCCGTCCGAGAGCCTTCACGGATAATTCCAAACCGCTCTTCAGTACGGTTCTCAACCTCTACGGCAACATCGTAGACAACATTCGCACGCTCCTGGCCTAAAAAGGTTAAACAGAGCAAATAGCCCCTGCCCTACGGCAGGGGCTTTCGCATATAAAAATCGGCCCCGGCGTTGGAGGAACCGGGACCGATTCGTGTATGGATTAGGATTTGGTTTTATGAGAGATTCTGCCGCCTAGCGGACCACCTTGACAGCCTGCATCTTGCCCGTGACACGGTTGCGCAGGTAGTACATACCCGAGCTCCTGACCGCACTGGAAGACCTGAGCAGTTCTGCAGTAGCCTTGAAGCCGTATCCGCTAATCACGCCCATACGCACACCCTGCGGGTCGAACACGTAGTAGTGCTGCAGAGTATTGGTCTCGTCCAACTGGGGGTTGGAAGCGAGGCCCAGCGGATCGTCATCGCCGCTGCCGCCAATCGGTTCCGGGTCGGTCGCGTTGGCACCCTTCACGAAGGTGAAGTAGTCCACGTCGAACCAGGAGCCCGTCACGTCCATGCGGAGGACATGCTTACCAGCCGGGAGCGTCACGTTGGCAGAGACCTTGTTGTAATCATCATAATTCTCTTCGCCAGACGAAGCGGCAGGAACACTGATGGTCTCAGTAAGGGGATTGCCATCCAGAGACATCTTGAAGCTGGAAGTAGAGCCTGCAGCGGCCACGGCGGCAAAGAAGGTGTATTCGCCGGCTTCGGACACGTTGATCGTGTATTCGAGCCAGTCGCCTTCGCTGTTGTAGCCCACCACGACGCCGGTCGCCTTCTTGTAGAGGTCGACACCGGTATCGCTACGGTAGTCGGAATCACCGTGGTTCTCGGTATCGGAATCCGCGTAGGACTGGTTGCTCGTGCCGTCGTCGTTCTTGCCCTTGCCCGGGATATCGAAATCTTCAGCTTCAATCTTGCCCGGAATAGCGAAGGCGGTACCCTTGAACGGAAGTTGCGGTTCCGGATCAACCTTGGCAGCGGCATCGCCAGTCGGAAGGCCCGTCGTATTGACACCCTTGTTCTTGGAGAGGTAATCCTTCAGCCAGGTCATGGCCGCGCGATCCTTGCCATCCTTGATGATACCGGAGTTTCCGTTGGTCACCCAGGTCGCACCGTAGATGTAGCCCCAAAGAGTGATACCGGCAACGTGTTCGTTTTCCATGAACAGGGAAATCTGTTCTTCGTAGCACTTCTTCTGGGTGTTGTCGTCTTCGGTACCGATATCGTATTCAGAAATGAACATCGGAGTTTCGGTCTTCTGCCAGATTTCATCAAGGACGCTCTTCAGAGTGTTGATGTTCAAGCAGCCGCCGCCACCACCGGTACCACCGGCGCCACCGCCCTGAGTCATCATGTCATGGGCCTGGAGGCCGTAGGCATCGACAGGAGCGCCATTTTTCTTGATGGTCTGGATCAGCTGGATACCTTCGTTCTTCTGCCACTGAACGGTATTGTAGTCGTTATAAATCAAGATGGCATCCGGCCAACGTTCACGCGCCATCTTGAAGGCCGTGGTCACGAAGGTATAGTCACCGTTGTTATCGCCACCGAGGGCCTGGATAATCTTGGTGTTGGGATAGCCAGAGTGATACTGGTTGTTACCGGTACGGATTGCTTCGTTCACCACGTCGATCATATCCAGGTCGGGATACTGTTTCTTCACGCGGTCGAACCAATCGGTAATGGCTTTCTTGGTGTCGTCGGCACTCAGGTTGCCCAACCAGTTCGGGTACTGCGAGCCCCACACCAAGGCGTGGAACTTGAAGAAGCCTCCATTGTTCTTTGCCCAGTTATAGGCGGCATCGCAGCCACTGAAGTTGTAGTTGCCACGGGAGCCTTCGATAGACTGCCACTTACATTCATTTTCAGCAGTAATCTGGTTCCAGTAAGTACCGAAATCAGAACGCACCTGGCCACGAGTCGTAATGTTGCCGACGAACTTTGCAGCACCGTCAGCCAACCCGGGACCGGCAAACGAATAAGCCGATGCAATAAGCACGGCAGAGGTAATTATTGATTTAAAGTTAGACATATCCACATCCTTGTTTTGGTGTATTCCATACTCTATATAATCTATTCCGATACCACTCACAGAGCCTTTTTTGAGGCTCAAAATCTATGGATAAATAGTCCATGCGCCAATGACATTTTGTCAATGGCGCCGTTGACATTTTGGCAATAAAACGCTTCTAATTTTTCAAATAAACCGGAACCTATTTCGCGACATTGACCATGAACGATTCGCGGCCCCGAACCTCGCGGGCAATATAGACCGCAGGCCTGAAACCTTTCGCCCGAAGCGCAGTCGCCGCAGAGGAGCGATCCATGATTATCTTGCCTACGAAACGGCCTCCCAAATCATAAATTCCATATGTATGCGGGCCCGCAATTTCCATACGAAGAGCCTTGCGCACATCCGTCGTCGAATCGACTTCCGGAGCATCCTTGCCACTGATGAAATTGATGTAGTCAATATTCACGTAGTTACCGACAATGACCATCTTGAGCACATGTTCTCCCGCCGTCAATCCGGTTACATTCGCCGACACGCTCGCGTAGGTGGACCAGTCTTCGCCTTTGGTTGCAACAAGCGTATCCGTGACCGCCACGTCGTCGATGAACAGCTGGACGCCCACATCGTCGGCATTGGTTGCCATGCTTGCGTAAACGGTATAATCCCCGGCCGTCTTCACGTCGACAGAATACTTGAGCCATTCACCATCAGCCGTATAGCCGATTGCATAGCCCTTGGAAGCATCCGCCGAGTCAATCTGCACGATATCCACGCCGTCTTCGCGGTACACGCCACCCTCATTTTTGCTGTCACTGTCTCGATAAGCGCGGTTTGCCTTGCCTTCGTCATAGTTTTCGGCTTCGACCTTGCCCGGAATCGCAGCACGGACGCCCTTGTACGGAGCCGGAGGAGTGGTATCCTGCTCGATGGCATCTAGGTAGATTTCATCCTTGTAGTCGGTACCAATCTTGAACCAGTCGAAGTCGGCATAGCCGCCCGCCGTCTTGGTCGCATAATTGAACAGGCCAAAGCGATAGCCTACGAACATGTGGAGCGAATAACTGAGGCTTACGTTGTCCCCAATCTTTTTCCATTCCGTACCATCGGTGCTGTAGAAGAACGAAGCCGTACCGCGGTCAATCGGCAAGTCGAAATCGACACGTAGATAAACCTTGAAATCGGAAAGCGGTTCACTCGCCTTTTGGCTTTCGCCATTTTCGCCACCGCTGTACATCACGACCTTGTAGCTATCGCCGCTCTTGGCCAGTGCGACAAAGCCCTTGTCATCCTGCAAGGCGACAAGGCCCGCGATATCGCCGTCCTTCATGCCCGAGCCATCCACGAGCGTCCTGCCGGAGCACTTGGGGCCGAACGTGCGCTGGGTGAGCGTATTCTTCGCCGTCACGATTCTAGAGTCGGTGCGGCTCGTGGTAATGCGGAAATACCCGGGATTCGCCGTCAAGCTCCAGTTCTTGTCGTCGGGATTGTGGTTCCACTGCCATTCGAGCGGAAGCACATCGGAATCGAAATCGTCACTCGTGACCATGCCGTAGCCCGGCAACGGGGAATTAGGCAATTCAAGTGTCGCAGGGGCCTTCTTGGTGCCACCTTCGGGTTCCGGCCAGCCATCTTTCCAGACCATCGGGACAAGGTGCGACATGCGGCCAACCGGGCCGGAATCGCGGAACAGGAGCGCATACCACTTGCCATCCGGAGTGTCGAAAATGCCGCCCTGGGCGACACCGTTATCCTGCAAGAAAATGCGGCCAGAAAAACCGTCCAGGAGACTCTTGGAACGGTAGACAATTTCCGTACGGCAGGCGCCGGCAGGCCAAGAAATCGTAAACAGGTAGTATTCCCCGTTAATCTTTTCCATGTGCGAGCCTTCCTGCTGCACGTAATAGTTGCTGGAACCTGTCACCCGGTTGATACTCACGCCGCCGAGCTTGCCACTTTTGCCACCAGCCTTCACGCCCGAGGCGTCGTCGTTGAGCTGCACGTAACTGATCTGGTCACCGCTGCCGTAGAACACCCATGCGGTGCCATCGTCATCGAAGAACAAGGACGGGTCGTGGTAGAAGGGCAACTGCACCTCGGTCCAGGGGCCGTTTTCCACGTCCGCTGTTTTATAGAGGTGAGTCTTGTTGCTCGTGTACGACGGAGTCAACACATAGAAAAAGCCGTCACGGTAACGGATGCTCGAAGCCCAGGACCCCTTGCCGTAGGCATCCTGGCCGTTCAGGTTCATATTATTGTTGTTGATGAGTGTCTGGTAGGCATATCCCACCGTGCGCCACTGCGCAAGGTCGGTACTCTTGAAAACAGGTACGCCCGGCGCAAAATGCATCGTCGTCGTGACCATATAGTAAGCATCGTCCACACGGACAATGGAGGGGTCCGGGCTATCGACATAGAGAATCGGATTATTGACCGTATCCGCATTTGCGGTATCAAAAACGGCAAAAACAACCAAAACGGCTACAACAAGCCTAGAAAGGCGCTCAAACGTTCCCATACGTACTCCTTGGCAACACCCCGTGCAAGAGGGCATTGCGCAACAAAACCATGGTTATAAAATACCCTTGAAAACCGGACATATTATTTGATCCAGAATCGTTTTTATGGATTTTTTATCAAGGCAAAACCCGTCTATGATTTATTGGCATTTGAACGCATTCGCACACTTTTGTAAACATTCCAATACAAAAAGTGTGGACTTTTTTCATTTTTCTCAATATTCACAACACTTATTCTTTTGTTTTTTTCTGGGAAATACGGGGTTTTACACCATACACCTATATTAAGTGTGGAGTATGCTCAACGATTAACCCATATAATCGTTGCAGAAATTAGAACGAACCAAAAAGGAGTACATATGATCGGTTCTAAAGTCCTAGCATTTGCAGGTGGGGTTGCAATGCTTAGCACGTTATCCTTCGCATGGTCGATTTCTGGCACCGTGGTGACAGAAACAGGCGAAGGGATTCCCCAGGTAGACATCAACACTTTCAACTTTGGCGGCTTTGGAACGCAGAGCGATGCCACAGGTAACTTCGCCCTTTCCAGCGACGGTGGTTCCGCTCTGACGCAGGATCTCTCTCGCCAGGTTTCCGTGCACTATACGGGCAAAGTTTTGACGATGGAAGGCCTCAAGGCGCAGACCCTGAAGGTCGCCGTGATGGACGCCCTCGGCAAAGTCGTCTACGACAAAGAATTCCGCGAAATTTATGGTTCCCTGACTCTCGACCTGAACAAGGTCACGGGACAGCGCACATCGTTCCTCCGCATCACGACCAATGGCTCGAACAGCACCTATATGCTTACCGCCAAGGGCGCTTTGCTTAAGGAAGGCGATCTGCTGCCCATGCTCATGTTCGCAAAAGCTGGCTTCCAAAGCCTCAACTACCAGATGCAAGCCGAAAACGAAGCCGGTGTCAGGATTGTCATGAAGGCCGCTACCGCAGTGAGCAGCTCCAGCGGAACTAATGGCAGCAGTTCCTCGGAAAAAGCCGCCAGCAGTTCCTCCATCACATCGAGCAATGCGGGCCCAAGCCAGCAGAGCTCTTCTAGCGTAGCTGCCACATCCAGCGACGCCCCCGCGACAGTGGACTGCGCCGGCAAGACTGCAAAGGTCGGAGATAACCAAAAAATGTCCGTGAACGTCGACGGCAAGAACCGTACATTCATTATGCATATCCCGAGCGCCTACAAGGGCGACAAGCCGGTACCGCTGGTTATTGACTACCACCCGATTGGCGGTAGTGGCCAGGGCGAATTTGGCAGCTCTCCGTACAAGGCCAAGACTGACCCGGAAGGCGTAATCACGCTTTACCCGGATGGCACCAGCAAACCGGGTGGAATGGGTAACGGCTGGAACGTCGGTCCCTGCTGCTCCAACGACGACGACGTCAAGTTCTCTTACGCAATGATTGACAAGCTCAAAGAAATCGCCTGTATCGACCCGCAGCGCATCTACGCAACCGGTTTCTCGATGGGTGGCGGTATGAGTAACCACGTGGCTTGCATGATGTCCGATGTCTTTGCAGCAGTTGCTCCGGCAGCTATGGACTTGAACAAGACCAACAGCGCCGCTTGCAAGATGTCTCGTCCGATCTCCGTCATCAACTTCCGCGGTACGAATGACCCGGTCTGCAAATATCAGGGCGGCGATAGCGGCTTCAATGACGGCTTGAACTTCCTCGGCGCCGAAGGCACCTTCAAGTTCTGGGCCGAAAAGAACGGCTGCACGGGCTCTCCGACCAAGAACTCCAATGGCTGTGACGAATACTCCAACTGCCAGGACGGCGTGAAGGTCGTGCTCTGCACCAAGCAGGGTGGCGGACACGACTACGGTGACGCAAGCATCGGCTGGCCGTTCCTCAAGCAGTTCACACTGCCCGCCAGCTTCGTGAAGTAATATTTATTCTTCATATTCTCTCCTCAGGCGCCCGTCTCCGGGGCGCCTTTTTTATATGGTAGCGATGTATTAGAACGCCATTAGGCTAACGACAGAAACGCCCCGGGTCTCCCCGGGGCGCCGCGTTTTTACGCGTTGGGTGTGGAGTACTTTCTCAAATGCGCTCTAAAGGAGCTTTACCTTCAAAGTCTTGGTCGCGGAACCGCAGCGGACCACCGCTATGTAGACTCCTGATTTCAGCGACGTGAATTGCACGGCACCGGTGCCACTGCCCGCCTTCCTCGAAACCAGATGTCCGTTGGCATCGTAGAGCATCGCCGTGTAGGCTTTGTTCCCGGGGACATTTACCATCAGCGCGAGTGTCGCACGGGACATTTTCACTTCGTGTACGGACAGCGTCGTCGGCACGCGATCCGGAATCACAGTTGTCGAAGATGCCGCTTCCAGTTCGAACCAATCGATGTTCAAGAGGTACGATTCCCCACCGGAATACTGCAACACGAGCGTCTGCTCGCCCGCCGGGAGCTCAATTTCCGTTTCGCTTTCGTACCAGTCGTTCCATCCAGTCGTCTTGGCAGGGTCGACACTCAAGGATCCCAGCGCTTTCCCCGCAGAATCGGCAATCACAACCGTGGACTTTTCTTCGGCACCGGATGCGACACGGGCACGGACCTTGTACGTTCCAGCACTAGGCACATTCACGAGGTAGCTAGACCA
>Ga0265298_10003988_pt1 | contig 19081 bp, 12 predicted proteins | sample AusTroGonzalo_MG_3_FD_193486 | JGI IMG/M metagenome (GOLD analysis project Ga0265298, IMG submission 193486) | Bovine rumen microbial communities from tropical cattle in Woodstock, Queensland, Australia - Gonzalo_01 | ecosystem: Host-associated > Mammals > Digestive system > Stomach > Rumen ... | reverse complement strand
AGGCTTCAAGATGGGTCCGCGCCAGAACGTGGCCATCACCATTCACTACGGACAGACGTCGCCGAGCGTCAGTGGTCATCCCGGCTCGCGCACTACGTCGTATCTGGCTACGGGCGACACCCGCGACTTCAGCGCGGCTGTACGCACGGACCACTGGTATAACATTCAGACACTGGAGGTTGACGCGCCGAAGAAGGCGGGCGCTGTGGCCATTCTGGGTAACTCCATCACCGACGGTCGCGGCTCGACCACCAACGAGCAGAACCGCTGGGCCGACGTGCTCTCGCGCCGTCTGCTGCAGAACAAGAAAACCAGCCAGATTGGCGTGCTCAACATGGGCATAGGCGGCAACTGCGTGCTGCGTGGCGGTCTCGGTCCCACAGGCGAGAAGCGTTATCCGCGTGACCTCTTCGGACAGGAGGGCGTGCGCTGGATTATCCTGTTCGAGGCAGTCAACGACCTGGGCGGCTCGTGGAACGGCGTGGAGACGGCACAGCGCGTCATCGACGTCTATAAGCGCATTATCCGCGAGGCTCACCAGAAGGGCATACGCGTCTTCGGCGCCACCATCACGCCGTTCAAGGGCAACAACTACTACTCGGCCGATCACGAGAAGGGCCGCAGCACGCTGAACGAGTGGATTCGCTCGACGAAGATGCTGGACGGCGTCATCGACTTCGACAAGGCCGTGCGCAATCCTGACGACCAGGAGGCCATGCAGCGCGAGTTCCTCTTCGAGAACGACTGGCTGCACCTGAATGCCAAGGGCTACGACGTGATGGGCAGCGCCATCGACCTCGGACTCTTTACGAAGACGGGGCCGATGGCTGCCGACGAAGACTAACAAGGGAGAGAGTGGGGCGGCGCGCTACTTGAACAGGTACTGCGCAAACTCGTGCAGCGACTTGCGCCACACCTGCCACTCATGGTCGCCGGGATAGGAGTTGAAGCGAACCTCCACACCGCCATCGCGCATCTTCTTTACAATGTTGCGCGTGTGCTCAATGCGCGGGTCCTGCTCGCCACAGCTCAGGAAGAACACGTCGAACTGCTGGTTGAACGTCTTCGTATCGGTCAGAATGCCAGGCACTTCCTTCTCCAAGTCGAAATTGGAAGCACCCTGAATGCCGCCAAACATGCCCGTCGAGAATACACCCACGTTGGCGAACACCTCGGGGTCGCGCAGACCGATGTAGAACGACTGTCCGCCACCCATAGACAGACCGCACATAGCACGGCTATGGCGGTCTTTTTTGACGCGGTAGGTCTTCTCGACAAAGGGAATAATATTGTCAACCATCTCGCTACGGAACGCCTGCATGCCCTGCCAGCTGTAACCGCCACCGAAACCGCCGTTACGTGAGCGGACATTGCTGTTGGAACTCACCACAATCATCGGCACCGCCTTGCCGGCAGCTATCAGGTTGTCCATAATCTGTGCTGTGCGGCCCTGCTCCATCCAGCCGCGATGGTCCTCGCCGCCACCGTGCTGGATATAGACAACGGGGTATGACTGCTGACTCTCATTGTAGCCGGCCGGTGTGTAGACCATCAGCGGACGCCATGACTCGTCGACCTTCGAAAAATAGTAAACGGTGCGCACCTCGCCGTGGGCCACGTCCTTCACCTCGAAGTCGTCCATTCCCGCCTCGGGAATCTCGATGGCGCTCGACCAACGGCTGCAGCCGAAGAACGTCTGGCTGGCGGGATCGGCCACCGACACGCCGTCGACGACGAGCGAGTAGTAGTGGAAGCCCGGCACCTGCGGCTTCGTGGTCACCGTCCAGACGCCGCCCTCCTGCTTCTGCATGTCGTACTTCGTGCCGCCCAGGTCAATCTGCACCTGCTGGGCCTGTGGCGCATTGACGCGGAACGCGACACTGTTGTCTGCCAGCACACGCGGGAAACCGCTACGGTTGATGTTGGTAACGGGCGAGAATGAGTTCTCGGGCATCTGCTCCCTACGGAACCCCTGAGCTGCCGTCTCTGTGCAGCAGACGGCCGTCAGCACGACGGCCAGCAATAGCGCATAGCGTCTCATGACTGACCTCCTTTCTTGTTGATATAAATGACTACGCCGATGACGACGAGAGCAATCACTGCGATGATGTGTAACAAGTCCATAGTTTTACGGTTTTAATTATTTGTTATTCTATCGTGGTCTCCGAGAAATAGTACTTGCGCAACGGACGGCTGACGGCATCGCCTGTGAGCGTGATGCGCTCTTGCAGGCGGAAGTCGACAGACGAGGCGCCCACCTTGATGGCGTAGGTGCCGGGCTCAACGTTCCAGGAACGTTTGCCGTTCGTGTTCTTGTAGTAGCCGAACTGCTCGGTGTAGAGCTTCACGCGCACCGTCTTCTTCTCGCCGGGCTGCAGGCTGACGCGGGCGAAGCCCTGCAGCTGGATGCGGCGAATGGGCTGTTCGTCGGTCGTGGGCGTCAGGTAGATCTGCGCCACTTCGTCAGCGGCCCTCTTGCCCGTATTCTTCACGCAGAACGACAGCTCCACGAAGCCGTCGGCCTTCAGCTTCTGACTGTCGGCCATCTTCAGGTCGCTGTACTCAAACGTCGTGTAGCTCAGGCCGTAGCCGAAAACCCACTGGGTATTGGGCGTGTGGTAGAGGGGACTGGGGGTGTTGAGCTGGACATCCACGGGCTTGGGATTGTTGTAGCACAAGGGCTCGTAGATCTCCTTGTCAGGATAGCTGACGGCGAGCTTGGCTGAGGGCGACACCTTACCATAGAGGATGTCGGCAACGGCCTTGCCGCCTTCCTCGCCGGGGTACCACGCCTGAATGACGGCAGCGCACTTCTTGGCCAAGTCGCCAAGCACCTGAGCGCGTCCGCCGAAGACGACGAGCACCACGGGTTTGCCCGTTGCTATCAGCTCCTCGACGTACTGCTCCTGACGGCCGGGCAGACGCAGACCCTGACGGTCGCGGTTCTCGCCGCAAAGCATCACGTTCTCGCCTACAGCGGCCACGATGACGTCGGCCTCACGGGCCATACGCAGCGCCTCCGGCTTGTCTATCTTCTCGCCGGCATCCACCTTGCGGTGCAGAATCTCGTACTCCCATGCACGGGCGTCGCCGTTCTTCACGAAGTCGGTCTCGATGGTGTCCGTCCAGTCGCAGCCGCGCGAATATAAGAGGTCCACGTCTGCAGGCTTGCGCATCTGCATACCTTCGAGCAGCGTCACCACGTGCGGATGGTCCAAATCTTCGGTCACCTTCTTCCAGAAGTACGACATTGCGGGGAATGAGTAGTCGCCGCACATCGCCCACATCGTGTTGGCGTTGGGACCGGTGAGCAGGATTTTGGCAGGCGCATGAAGACCCTTGATGATGTTGAATTGCTTGATGTTGTTGAGATATTTGTCCAACGGCAGGATGTTCTTGGGATTCTCCAACAGTACTATCGACTGCGTCGCAATCTCGTAGGCCGTCTGTCGCTCTTCGGGTGTGTCGAGCTTGATGTCCTCCTTGCTGTAGAGGTAAGCGTCGTCGTCCAGAAGTCCGCAACGCAGCTTGTAGCGCAGCACGTCCTTCACAGCGCGCTCGAAGGCCTCGGGCTTCACCAGCCCTTCGTCGAGCGCTTCCTGCAGGTACTGGTAGTTGGCGCCGAAGGGGAAGTCGGCGTCGTTGCCGGCATTGATGGCCAGCGCTGCCTTCTCTTTAGGATTGAAGGATTGAAGAGTTGAAGAATTGGAGTTCTGGGAGGGGGCTAACTGATCGATGGCGGTGTAGTCGCTGACCACCATACCGTCGAAGCCGAGGTAGTCGCGCAGAATGTCCTGCAGAATCCAGCTGTTGGCCACGCAGTTGCTAAGCTCCCCTCCTTCGGAGGGGTTGGGGGAGGTCCTCATCGCATGATAGCCCGGCATCAGGGCTTTGCTGCCTGCCAGACGAATCATCGCTTCGTGGGGCATGAGTATCTCCTCCATCAGTTCCTTCTCGTCGGCATCGCCGCCACCGCCGTAGCCTAAGTAGTGTTTCGAGCAGGCGCCGACACCGCGTTTGAGGTCGCCCTGCTGTAGACCGCGGACGAACGCAACGCCCATAGCGGCAGATAGATAGGCGTCTTCGCCGTAGGATTCCTCGAGGCGGTTAAACGACGGCACGCGGCACACATCAACCATCGGCGAGAGCGACAGTACACCGCCCATCTTGCGCATCGCCTCACCCGTTTGGCGCGTCTTCACCTCCGCCAGCTGGGTGTTGAACGAACAGGCTTGACCTATCTGCTGCGGATAGATAGTGGCGCCACGGGTGTTGATGCCCGACAGCACCTCCTCGTGGAACAGGGCGGGAATGCCGCTCGGCGTGTTCTTGATGAGCCAATCCTGCAGGGCGGCCACGCGGTCGCGCAGCTCGTTGGCCTCGCGCGGCTTCTGACTGGCGTACTGCGAGAAATGGCCGATGCCGTCGGGTATCAGCTCACGACACTTTGTGGTGTCCAGATGGCCGGCCTCGTCGAAGAGTTCGTCCATATACATACTGCGCAGCTGGGCAATACGCTCCTGCTGCGTCATGCGGTTGTAGAGTTCGTCAACGCGCTGTTCCAAGTCGGTGCTGGAGGCTGTGCAGCCGGCCAGTAATACTGCTGTGCACATCGTCGTTAGAAGTTTCATTGTTGATGGTGTGGGGGTTATTGGTTTTATAATTTGTTGCTTGTTTACGGATTCCTCTATGCTGCGCTGCATGCCTGCCTGCTTCATCGGGGCTCTACATGCACGGCCACATGTGTCTCGTCGCCGTAGTGGCGGCGCAGGAGCGCTTCCACCTCGTCGGCTTTGTTGTGGGCTTCGCGCAGGGTGATATCGGGGTCCATGAGGATATGCAGCTCGATGGCGTAGTGGTTGCCGATGCGGCGCGTACACAGGGCGTGGGGCAGGGTGACGCCGTCGACGGACCCCGCCAGTTGCAGAATCTCATCCTCCACCTCGTCGGGCAGCGACTGCTCCATCAGGTCGCCGATGCCGTCACGCAGCAGGAAGAAGGCTACCTTGACGATGAACAGGCCCACGATGACGGAGGCTACAGGGTCGAGCACCGTCCAGCGCTGTCCCAGCAGAATGGCGCCGCCGATGCCCACAGCCGTACCCACAGACGAGAGGGCGTCGCTGCGATGATGCCACGCGTTGGCCTCGACAGCCTGCGACTGCAGCTGGCGCGCCTTCATCATTGAATAGTGGTAGACGGCCTCCTTGAGCACGATGGACAGCAGGGCGGCCCACAGCGCCAGCAAGCCCGGCGCCGCCAGCTGCTGACCGTTCCACCACGCCACAATCTTCACAATGCCGCCATAGACGATGCCTACAGCCACCGCCAGCAGCGCTACGCCGATGATGGTCATCGCCAGCGTCTCGTACTTGCCGTGACCATAGTCGTGCGACTTGTCCTTGGGCTTGCCGCTGATGTGTACGAAGATGAGCACGATGACATCGGTGACGAAGTCGCTGAGAGAGTGGACAGCGTCGGCCACCATAGCGGCACTGTGGCCGAGGATGCCGGCCACAAACTTGAAGACGAGCAGCACCACATTGACGGCGCCGCCCACCAGCGTAACTTTGTAGATTTCTTTGTTACGTTCCATTTTCTGTCGTAGCGATGATGGACGTTGTCTGTCCATATCGACTGCAAAGATAATACATCTTCGCGTAACGGCAAAGAAAAAGGGGGTGATTTATTTCACCCCCGCAATGACATTGCTCATCTCCGTCATGTTTTTCTCTATGAGTTTGTTCAGCTCTTTCTGTGCCTTCTGGGCCCCCTTCGGCATCGTTCCGAACTCCTTCAGCATCTCCGAAAAACCTTGATTCTGCTCGGTGTAGAACTTTAGTATCTCCTTGTAGACACCGCCTATTGCTTCCATCTTCCTGCCTTGCTCCGTAGGGGGTGTTTCCAAGTTTTTCAGCATCTTGACGAAGTCCTGCCACTTCGCGTCCAGCGACTTGTTCTGCTTGGCAATCTGCTCGAAGACTTTGTCTGTGCCCGAAATGTTCTTGGCATCAAAGAAGGGCTTTATCGACTGGTAGGTGGCCTTGATGGCATCCATCTGTGCCTTGATGGCCATCGCCTTACCCTCAACCTGCATCTTCACCGCAGGAGACGGTTCCCAATTGGACGACTGACGGGGCTGGGGCACAACAACGGGAACGCCGTTGGTTGTTGTGGCCTGAGGCGCTACGGGTATTGCCTGGGCTCCATAAGGATTGTCGTTGGGAAGCATTTCTACGTGGTCGATAATCGTCACCGTGTCGCCGGCCATCTCGTCGTCTATCACTGCCACTGTGTCGGCTTCTTCGACCACAACGCCTGCGTGATTGCCTGTCTCGTCAACAACTTTGCCCACTACATTGTCAATATTCTTCTTGCTGTCCGACGACTCGAATGCCTTGCCGAAATTGCTGGGGCGTGGCGAGGTAATCATGTAGATGGTGCCCTTCACCTTGTTGTCCGCAGCAGAGTACCACACGATGGCGTAGGCGTCGCGTAACGAGGGATTGTCAGGGTTCTTGCAGGCCATGAACCACATCTCTTCAATCGGCTTGGTGCGAATGGCGTAATGGTTAATCACGTTGGGCATGTTGGTATGCACGGCCAGCGTGAAGTTCTGGCTGCTCTGTCCAGGGGTGATGTGCTTAATCTGATAGCAGAGCGGCTCGTCCTTCATAAAGTCGTCACCCATCATCGTGATGTATGGCTCGTCTTTCCTGCAGGTAAAGGTTACGATGCGCTCTCTCGATTCAATGATGCCTGTGTTGGGATTCTTTTCGACGGAATAAGTCTGCCCCGCCTTCTGGCCATACAGGTCGATAAGGAATTCAAAAGCCTTGATGACATTCTCGGGCTTGGTCTTCTGCTGGGCGCTGGCTGTCGTAATAGCGCTGCTGGCGATGAGCAGCATGATGAATAGCTGTTTCATAATGGTTATCGTTTTTATGTTTTTACTTCAATTCTTTAATTTTTCAATTCTACTTTTGTGCTGTTTGTTCCAGGTTGTATTTGGCAATCTCGAGTTCCAACTCCACCCACTTCAGGTAGGCTTCGTTGGCTTGTCGCTTCATGAGCGCAATCTCCTCGGGCGTGTACTTATAGTTATCAGGACGCGTGATGGGAATGTCGCTGTCTGTCAGCGTCTCAGGCTGGCGGCTGGCTGTCTGCGGCTGGTTGTCAGCTGGCTTGTGAACCTCAGCTGCAACAGCTTCAGCAATAGCGACTTTCTCAGTCTTCTGCTGCTCCGCCACAACCGTCTTGTGCTGCAGCTTCTTGTGCTGTGCAGCGATTTGACGCGGTTGTGAATCACGGGGACAGTCCCTCTGATTCATCGCTTCGCTCGTATCATGGGGACAATCCCCATGATTCAGCTCCTTCTGCTGCGACTCCACGTTTTCGGCAACCTTCTGCTGTGCGACTATTCCCTCGCTGCCGTCTTTGGGTGGTGTCAGGAATATCATCATCACGCCGGCTACACAGGCTGCTGCCACCCAGGGCCACAGTCGCCGAGTCTTGGCGACGGGCTTCTGCTGCTCCAGCTTCTTCATCAGCCGGGCGTTGAGGTCGGCCGGCATCTGAGGCAGTTCCTGCTCGCTGAGCCGGATAGCGTCGCGCAGGGCGTTGTCCTGCTGGCGTAGCGTGTCGAAATGGTCCTCCTTCATGACTGTAACATTTTGATGATTCTACAAAGTTTCTTTCTCGTTCGGCTCAGGCGCGAGGCAACCGTCGTGGGTATCGACTCCGTGACGTAGGCTATCTCCTTGAGGCTCATGTCCTCGTAGTAGAACATCGTCACTAGCGCCCGTTCCTCGGGCGGCAGGTGCTGCAGCGCTGCGCGCAGCAGCTGTATCGTCTCCTCGCTGGCGTGCCCCAGCGTCTCGTCCACTTCAGCATCTGTCAGCGTCTCCACACCGCGGTCGTAGTCGTCGAAGTAGACGGTCGGCGCGCTCTTGTGACGCAGAAAGCTGATGGCCTCGTTGTAGGCTATGCGCATAATCCACGTACGGAGCGACGAGCGGTTGGCGTCGTACTGGCCGATGTGACTGAACACCTTCACGAACACGTCCTGATACACCTCCTCAGCGTTCTCCGTCTGGCTGACGAGTCGCACCACTTGTGCGAAGACGTCGCGGCCGTAGCGGTCGAGCATCGCTTGCTGGGCTTTGGGACTTTGTCGACTTAGTCCTTCTATCAGGCTTGTTTCGGTCATTGGTTTTTTATTCAGTCTTTATCTCTATATACGCAGGGAAAAGTGCAAACATTGCAAAGGGGTAAGAAAAAACCAGAAAAAAATTGTTATGAGCTTTGGAGAATACGTCACGAGTTTCAAAAAATACTCCATGAGTTTTGAAAAATACTCCATGAGTTTCGCGCGAAACTCATGGAGTATTTCCTGAAAGTCGTAACATCACTTCAACTGCTCCAGCAGTCGGGCGAGGTCTTCGAGGTGGCGGGGGTCAACGTTGAGATCCAGCAGATCGCCGTTGCGGTTGAAGAGCTTGTACGTAGGCCAGCTGTGGACGTTCAGGTGGCGCTCAATGGCGGCCTGCTGCTCTGCGGGCAGGTTGTAGTGGGCCACGTTGGGGCCGCTGACGTTATACTCCTTGATGACGTTCTCCCACCCCGTCTGCGGACTATTGTTGGCCAGATAGAGGAACTCGATGTCGTAGTCCTTCAGACGGGCGTACTCCTCAGTAGAGTGTGAGAGTGCTTCCTTGCAAGGACCGCACCACGTACCCCAGATGTCGAGCAGCACGAACTTGCCTTTGTAAGGTTCAACGAGCTTCTTCAGCAGCGCCTCGCCCTCGCTGAGGTCAGCAAGGTTGTCCGACGATTTCAGCACCAGTTTGTCGAACTCACGGTTCTCAATGGCGAGATAGTAGTTGTTCTGCTTCTCAATCATCGCGATGCAGGCGGGATTGGTGGTCAGCGTCTTCAGCGTGTCGATGACCTCGGGGAGCAGCGACATACGGCGGTTGTCAATCTCTTTATAGATGCCCCGCGTGATCCAGATGTCCTTGATAAATTGGTCGGCACCAAGCGAGTCGAGCACATGAACTTGCTCTTTCATCTGCGCAATGAGGAGTTTGCTGCCCACGATTCGGTTGAAGCGCGGGCCGTTGAGAATATTGTTCACCTGCCCGATCATCTCGGCATTGTCGGCGTTCAACTTGTCTGCAATCTGATGTCGTTCTTCGTCCGTGGCTGCAGCGTCCACTTTCTTCTGGGCATCAGTGATCCAGTCCTTCCAACGATTGAGGAGGTTGAGTTCCTGCTCGTCTGTGGCTATTTCCGGCAAGTGGTCAATGTAGGAGTAGGAGAAATTGAAATTAAGACGGCGTATAACGTCGTCGAGATAGTCGTTCAGGAAACCACCGAGCTCGCGATGCAGCGTATAGGGCTTCTCTATCTTCGTCCAGAACGTGTCGTAGGCATAGCGGCGGGCATGGTCGGAGAGCTGCATTCCTTTGCCACGGAAGCGGGCCTGTCCAAAGGCACGTGCCTGCTGCATCAGTGTATTACCTTTTCTGTAAACGTTGAAGCGGGTGGAGAGCGTAGGGTGCTGCTCACAGAGCGCGTCGATGTTGGCGTATTGTGCCTTGATGAGACTATCGACGGAGGCAATGTACGGTTCAAAGAGTTCATCACTGCCCTTGCCGGCAGTCTCCAGTCCGTCATGCAAATCGATGGTCTTCCAGTCGAGCGGATACTTGAACAGTTCGTTCTGCAGGCGGCAGTCGTCGCCCATGAAGTAGCGGCGCCCCTCCTTGAAGTCGTAGAGCAGGAAGTAGGTCTTGCCAGGCTCGAACATCGTGCGGACGAAGCAACGCTGCCAGTCGATGAAGAACTCCGTGCTGTTCACAATGGGAATCTTTACGCTGAAGCGTCCCTGCTCGTCCAAGTCGGCGCTGACAGACTGCTGCTCGTCAGTAAAGATGTCTGTATAGCCGAAATCGAAGGTCTTCAGTTGCTTGTAGTGCTCGGGCATATCCTTGAGCCAGCCGATGACAGTGACGGTATCCACCTTGTAGTCGGTATCCACAAAGCCCTCACGCGTGTCCTTCGTGGGATAGTCGGGCAGGAAACGACTGGTAATCATCGAATAGATCTTCTTTTCGTTGCCCATCTGTATCGTGCGCGTACCTTTTTTATCCTTGCCGATGACAACCTTCAGCTCGTCGCTGCCATTCGTCATGACGATGGTACCTTCGCCCGTCTTGGGGTTCAGGTTACCCTGCTTGTAATCCCAGAACTTGCAGTCGTAGATGGCGCAGTCGTCGAAGAAGGCAATCTTCCAGTCGCCCTGGTTGTCGCGCCAATAGGAAGGGATGATTTGCTTCCAGCGCTCCTCGACAGGTTTGATGCCCTTGATTTGGAAAGCACGGTCGCCATCGCCTTCGATAAAGTCGAATGTCTTCGTACCCTTAGGCAGTGCAGGGAAGTGGAATGCCATATCCCGCTTGCCGTCCTTGTTTGTCAGAAGGTGCTTGTTGAGTTCTATACCGTCGGCAGACGTGATGGTGTAGCGCTGCTCACCTACCTTCAGATAGGTATCGCCAGCAAACTGGAACCAGAAGTCGGGATAGTCCGACCGCTGCTGCGCAGTAATATACACTACGGTCTCGTTGTCCTTCAGCTCCACCTTCGTCACGTCGAGGGCGAGATTGAAGAATCCGTCGCCGTAGCTGTTTCCATACTCTGTGGTGGGCTGCTCCCACACGATTTCTTTCTCTTTTGCCTGTCCCGTCAGCGCTGTGAGGGCAAGCAGAATGGTTAATGTAATGGTTTTTAGTTTCATATAATGGATTTTGCTGCAAAGATACAGCTTTTTTTACAAATTCTGACGAGTTTTTGGAGTTTATTTCTTGTTGTTGAATACTTCCGTCAGTTTTTTATCAATGGCGTTACCACGCAGGCTTCGGGCGATGATAGTGCCGTCGGGGCCGAAGAGGATGATTTCAGGGATGCCGGTGATGCCGTAAGCATCGGTGGCTATCTTCTGAGAATTGATAATCTGAGGATAGGGCAGTTGCTCTTCTTCGATGGCTTTCAGCGTGTCCTCCGGCTTGTCCCATGCGGCGATGCCGAGCACCTGAAGGCCACAGTCTTTGTATTTGTTGTAGGCTGCGATGATGTTGGGAATCTCGCGGCGACAGGGGCCGCACCACGAGGCCCAGAAATCGACAAGCACGTACTGGCCACGGCATACATAGTCGCTGAGGCGCGTCGTCTTGCCGTCGTACTCCACAGCGAAGTCCACGAACATGTCGCCCTCCTGTGGCGCTTTCACTTCCTCAATAAGCCTCTGCTCCAAGAAATACATCTCCACATTCTGTTGTCCGTTCTCTTTACACAGGTTTATCATGGGTAGGATATCCTTCGCCTGCATGAAGTTCGGTGCCTCCAGCGTTACGTAGATGGCCGCAGGGTCGGCTGCATGCTGTCTGACGAAGTCATGTGCCTCCTTTTTCAGTGTTTCTCGCTGACCGGCTTCCCATAACTCGTGGAGTCTGGTGCATGCTTTGGTACTCGCATCATTGAGCGTCGTCCCCCCGAATATAGCCCATTGGCTGTCCATTACGATGTTGCCGGGCTCAAGGATGAAAGGTCTTGACAGACCGTGTTGCTCTGTTTTCCCATCGTGTTCCATTCTCACATCTATCTGCAATGTAGAATACAGAGGCTGCCCGACATATCCGCTGATTTTGAACTTTCCGTCCTTCACGGCATATTTCTTTTGCTTCTGTCCTTGTCGTACTATCCTTGTCGAGTCGTTGAGGATATATACGGAGTCGTATTTCACGACGTATGATGTGCCTTCGAACAGCGTGGAGAGGTCGCCGCTAACGGTGTAGTTGTTCTTTTGTGCCAGTCCTGTTAGAGCAACGAGGGCAAGCAGGGTGGTAATAATGGTTTTTAGTTTCATGATTTTAATTATTTGCTCGCTGCCTCCAACTCTTTACGGATGACGTCGTTGCCAGGGAAACCGATGTTTTTGAAGGTCAGGTTGCCGTTGGTGTCGTAGATGGCGTAGGTGGGTATGCCCTCAGATTCGTATTTCTCGAGGACGTACTGGTACTGCTCTTTCGTCAGGTAGAAGTGGTCGCCGTCTATGTCTTTGAGCATTTCCTGCCACGTTTTCAGCGGCGACGTGGGCGAGGTGATGTAGACAAACTGGATGTTCTTGCCCTTCATCTCTTCCTTCAAAGGCTTCATGTACTCGTGACCTTGACGGCAGGGACCGCACCACGTAGCCCAGATGTCGATGAGCACCGCCTTGCCCTTATAACGGTCGAGGATGGTCTGTAGGATATTTTCAGGCGCTACGTCGTCGAACTTCTGGAAGAAGATGCTCTGTTGGCTGGCCAGCTCGTCGGCGATGCGCTTCTGCTCTGCCTGATACTCAAGGAGGACGTTCTTGCAGTCCTCATGTTTCATCACCTCGAGATACAGATCCATCAGGTTTGCTTGCCCTGGGTCCATGACAGATTGTATACATCTTAGCTCGTTGTTATAGGCATTCTTCTCTAAGGCTTTCTTGTCGTACATACTCAATGGCGCATCCCAGAACTCCTGGCTGCATGGCGATGTAGGCTCGTTCAGGTACTTCCAAGTGTAGGCCTGTTCCTCTTCAGAAAGCGGAAGCAGGTCCTTGTTCTTCTCCATCTTCTCAAAGATATTCTCTTGAGACCAGACCACCCTTCCGTCCTCGTCCACATAATAATTGCTATATTTCCATGCAAATTGGCGAGACCATTTCACGAAGTTCGACTCTGCCATCATGCACAGCAGGTCCTGAGCCGCTGTGGTGTATTTCGATTTCCTGATAGTGGCCACGCGCTGGTCGAAGATGTCCTGCAGGCATTGCAGGCGCTCCTCCTTCGTCTTGCACTCCTTGACCTTCAAGAATACCTTGTCGTCACTACCGACGAGATTGACGGCTTCGTTGGCTTTTTTCGCATTCACCAGGTCCATGTTGGTCTTGGCCATGTACCCTTTGAAGGCGAGGAACGGCTTGTTGTCGCTGCAGACCTTCATCAGTATCTCCGTCTCCTGTCCTGGGCCGATGACGATGTTGCCGAAAGCCAGTCCACGCACGCCGACAGTCACCTCGCGCGTCAGTCGTAGGGGAACCTCTATCTTCACAGTACCATCATCGGCAAAGCGGAAGGTCTTGTCGAAACGTTCTTTTGAGGCCAAAGGAACAAAGGTGCCCACAAAGAACTCCAGACCCATGCCCTTCTTGTAGCCCAGCATCTTCACCTTGATGGTGGCCACACCTTTATTGATTTTAGCGGCGGGTAGCGTCTCGTCCTTGGCGTACTGCACGTTTTTCCAGTCGGCAGGCATCTCCAGCTTTTTCTTCGTCTTTGTGTCGCTGATATTCCAGAACTTGAAGTCGTACTCGTTGTAGCTCTCCAGGAAGTCCATCTCCTTGGTGTCTTGTGGTACGGGCTTGAAGTGCAGGGCCAGACGGGCAATGCCGCTTTCAGGCATCCAGAAGAGCGAGTCGGGCTGTAGGTCGCTCTCCTTCTCGTTGGTCTTGGCGCCACCCGTAAAAGCATATTTCTTGCCGTCGGGTGTCTGCAAGAACGACTCTTTGGCAAAGCGAATCCAATTGCCGGGCCTGTAGTTTGCCGTGATATGCAGCACGGTCTCCGTTGGCTTCAGCTCTACTTTATTGATTGTAAACTCGGAGTTGTAGTCTCCCATAAAGGCCGATGGCTGCTCCCAAACAATGTCTTTAGCCTGCCCCGTCAATGCTGCGAGGGCGAGCAGTGTGGTGATAATGGTTTTATGTATCATGCTTGTTAAGTATTTTCTTGTTACTTCAGTTTCTCCTTCAGCTGTTTCAGTCGCCTGTCGAAATCGTAGTAGCCGCTCAGTTGCAGGTCGTCGCGCACTTGACGGCAGTCGGGGGTGATGGTCTCATGGTGGGGTATGCCGTTGAAGCGGAAGAGCTCCTGCAGACGGGTGAAGTCGGCATTGGTGACGCAGACGGTCTCCTCTCCGTCGAGCCATTCGGCCACGTATTTCTTGTAGGCGTCGCTACCCTCTGTGGTGCGCTCGCCGGCTATGAACACAAGCTTTACGTCGTCGCGCTTGGCAATCTCGGTGCGCATCTGCTTGCTTTGCTGAATCTCGGAGCGGCAGGGACCGCACCCCATGCCCCAGAAGTCGATGTAGAGGAAGCGGCCGGGATACTTGGCTGAGAGCTGGCGGATGAGGTCGGCCATCGGCGCGTCGGGCAGGGGTGTGGACAGCTCTGTCTGTGCCATCTTGTGCGCATAGAACTGCTCCGCCTTCTGGCGGATATAGGTGTTGGAGAAGTTAGAGAGGAAGAACGGCATCATATTCGTGAGCGTCGCGTGCTGGCTCAGTTCCTCCTGCTTCTCGGCTTCTGTCATCGTGGTGCTGGCTATGATGGACTTGCTGTATTCCTCTGCCGTTCTCATGGCGTTGAAGTCGCCGAGCATGTTCTTGTAGGTACACATCTGTGCCATCATGTTCTCGTGGTCTGTGCCCATCATCTCGCGGAGCGCAGCCAGGCCGTTTGTGTATCTCTGCTTTTCTGTCGCCGATGTCATCATGTGGTCTCCTTCCTCATACACCTGATACTCCCTTGCGCGCACAGGTCTTGCAAACTGCATGCGGTTTATCAGTATGGGGTAGTCGTGGTTGGAGATGAGCAGTGGATTGTCGAAGTCTATGCGGTGCAGTGGCAGGTAGTTCTTTACATCGCGCAGAGCCTGATATTCCACGCTGTCGATAACCTCCTGATAGTAGACGCCGTCGCGCTGTTCCGTCTTCATCAGGGCGTCCTCGTGATACATCATGTAGTCCATCCACGCGTAGGCGAACTTGACCTGTACGTCGGCCAGTGCCAGCTGCATCTCCTTCGGCGTGAAGTGAAACTGACGGCTGGCCGTCTGCAGACGGAACAAAACGTTCTGCCAGGTACTCTCGGCCTTCAGCTCTGCTTCGGTTATCGTGCCCTTGAACATGCGGAGTGGAAAGGTGAGATTGCCGAACAGGTCGTAGTTGCGGAGCCAGCGCTCTACGTCGCGGCTGCTACTGTTGTTATAAACACATTCGTACTGTCCGTACTGGTTCTTCTTCACGGTGATATCGACGGTCTCGCCAGGACGGGCAAAGAAGGGCATCTCCTCAAAGTTCACCTTCGAGTCCTCTGCCGGGCGGAACGTCTGCAGAATGGGGTAGCTGGTCTGGAACTTCTTGCTGAACGTGCCGTCTGGTGCAATGTCGAGCACCAGCGTGGCGTCGTCCTTCTCAAAGGCGTCTTCAAAGTAGCACTCCATCGCCGTGAAGCCAAACTGCTCGGCATCGTAGCCCTCAATGCGGCCACAGACGGTGACGGTGTCGGTTCTGAACCAGTCGCCGGGCAGCGTCCACGGATTAGCGGCGCTGAGTTCCTGTATCGTCGGGGCTTTGATGGCATATTTCTTGTCGTGGATGCCCAAGAGCATGAATGCCCCCCAGACGTCGCCCTCGACGAAATCGAATATCTCTGTCTTCTTCGGCAACGGCTCGAAGTGCATCGTGAAGTCGGTCACGCCGCTCTCAGGCGACTGCACCCAACTGTCAAGTTTCAGTCCTTCAACAGAGCGCAGCAGATAGCGTTTGCCAGCTTCGTCCATCAGGTAGCTCTGGCTGACGAATCGGAAGTTCTGCCCTTTTTGGTACTCCATCGTGAAGCGTATGGTGGTTGCCGTGTCGCACATCACCACTTCGCGGGCTTTCAGTTCGCCATGCATCACGTTGACGCAGGCCATAGCCTCAGGGGCCTTGATTGTTTTGTAGGTTTTTGACTGTCCCACCAGACACATTGTGGCGAGAATGAGGGTCAGAATGGTCGATTTCATATCATACTTGTTTTTAGGTTTACGCTTGCAAAGGTCGGGAAATATGTTGTGATTCGTAAAAGAATTTCCCTATACCTTGCGAGGGTTTTCCCTATTCTTCCTTATTATCGGACAATAGCACGGGCCGCATCACTGCGCTCCGTGCTGATGTCCATAATTTATATAAAAACTTAAACGTATAAAGTATGCTGTTTCTTAACGGTATTCAATTGCGCCCTCCTGACTGCGCCTTTCAATGTTCTTGCCCATGCTTTCGACGTTCTTCTGCATCTCCTCGATGTGCTTCTGCATGTTCATCATGTATTCCGTCATCTGTTTCTCCATAGCCTTCATCTGCTTCTTCACCGCCTTTTTCATTTGTCTGCGGCTCATCTTCGGCGCGTTGCTGTCGATGTCGAAGTGCAGGGTGGGGACGTCGGCTGTGTCGGGTGTCTCAATGGCAAAGTCGCTTTCGACCTCTTCGACCTCTATTTCGTCCGCATCGTCGATGGCTTCGAACTCGTTAGCCTCAAGGAAGGCGGCGTCTTCGGCACCGTCGTACCGTTCGAAGAAGGGCTTGAATCGGCCGTTGCGCATCTCGTCGGGGATGAGCTTCAGGATGGTCGTTCGCGGCAGCACCTCGTACTGCCAGTAGCGCATGACGCAGCCCTCCTCGTTGGCGTGCTTCTTGAAGTAGTTCAGTATGATGGAGTCGGTCTCCCACTGCTTGTAGTACTTGTGTGCGTTCTCCTCCAGGTCGTCGGCGTCGCTCCACTGCTGGTAGAACTTTGTGCCTGTGAGCTCGAACGTGCCGTTCTTCACTTTCACGTGGCACTCCTCGCCCGGTACGAAGGGGAAGCGGACGCAGGCTGTGCAGACCTCGCCATTGGGGAAGATGGCCGTCAGGTCGCCCACCAGCGGTTCGTCCAGATGTGTGGCAAACGAGGTACGCTTGTCCTTGACGTCAATCTTGCCGAGGAACTTGCGCGCCGTCTGGTCGCGGTTGAAGACCTGCACCAGGTAGCCGGCATCCTCGATGCCCTGCGTCACCTTGACGTCGATATTGAAATTGTTGTTACCCTGGGCACGTGTCTCTGTGAGCGTCAGGCCGCTAAGGAGCAGCATGAGGCCGATGATGTTCTTTGTCATAATGATTTGAATGGTTTTATTGTTATTAATTACGAATCTTTTTGTAACGCTCGGTGCCGGCGAAGAACTTCTTGAAGCGTCCGTTCTTTATCTTGGCAGGTATGAGCTTCAGTATCATTTCGCGTGGCAGTTCTTCGTACTGCCAGTAGCGCATGATGCAGCCCTCCTCCGTGATGTGCTTCTTCAGGTAGTCGAGCTTCAGCGCCTCCGACTCCTCGGGCTTTGTGTACCTGTCGGCGTTCTCCAGCAGGTCGTCGGCTTCCTGGAACTGGTTGTAGAAGGTCGTTCCGTCGAGCTCGAACGTGCCGTTCTTCACCTTGACCGTAGCCTTCTCGCCGGGCACGAAGGGGAACCACACGTAGGCCGAGCAGATGGAGCCGTCGGGGAAGGTGGCCGTGACGTGAGCCATCTTGGGTTCGTCGACGTAGGTGGCAAACGAGCACTTGCGGTCCACCACGGCAATGTCGGCCACTTGGCGGCCTCGTCCTTGGGCGGGGTCGTCCAGAATCTCAATGAGGTAGCCGCTGTCGTTGATACCCTGCGACACGGTGATATCCATCCGGAAGTTGGGCTGCTGAGGCTCGGTCTTGGGAATAGGCTTGATGTGCAGAATGCCTGCCCCGTGAATCACGATGGTGTCGCCCTCGCTGTTAATCTGTTCTGTCGATGTGCCTGAGTTGGTATCCATGAAGTTCAGCTCCTTGACGTCGTCGGGCACACGGTCGAAGGCGTAGTAGCCGCCGAAGGTGTAGATGTCAGCTCCGCAGGGCTCGTCGATTTTTCCATAGAGCGCACGGCGCAGCTTGTATTTGCGGCCCTTGTCGTCGGTGATGTACGACTCCTTGTGAATCTTCATACCGTTGAAGATGAAGTTCGTCGGGGCGATGCGCAGCACGGTCTCGTCCTTGCCGAAGACCACCTCCCTGACCATCAGGTCGGGATAGCCTATGGGCTGGCTGCTGACGTTCTCCCAGCGCTTGCCCTGCAGCTTGGGCAGGGAGGGCGACTGCCAGTCGGTGGCGTTGCGCAGGGCCGTGAGACTGCGTTCCAGCTTGCGCACGTAGTCGTACCTGTCGGGCTGCAGGTCAATCATGCTGTTTGAGTAGATGCTGAGCTCTGCCTTCTCGCCCGGCACGAAGAAGAAGTCTCTGCCCACCGAGCCCTTGCTGGCGTTCTGGATGCGCGCTGCCGTCATCTTCTTCAGCGGAATCTCGTAGTGGAACTTGCCGTTCTTCAGCGTCACCTTGGCTGCGGGCTTGTCAGTGTTGATGTGCATGTACTCGTCGCTCAGATAGATGTAGAACGTCGAGTCGGTGATGCCCCAGTTCTCTACTATCCGTCCCTCGATGACGAACGGCTGAGGCTCGCCCAGCTCAGGCACGGTGGCCTTGGGCACCGTGGGGTCGCTCTTGGCAAAGGTGAAGCCGCAGAACAGCAGCGCCACCCAGAGGCCCATGCCTGCCTTGCCCCATCGTCCCAGCGTGCCGGCCGTAGAGCGTTTCATCTCGATGAAGCGGCGACGGATGAACGAGTGGTTGAAGCCGTTGGCATAGACGCTGCCGTTGTCCATCACCTGCGCCAGCAGCAGTGTCTGGTAGGCGTTCACGTCGACGCCGCCTGTGAGCACGTCGTGGTCGGCCTCAAACTCATGGACGTTGCGCAGCTCGTTGCGTGTCATCCACAGGAAAGGGTTGAACCACATGAGGCGCGTCATCAGCTCCATCACCCACACGTCGATGAAGTGTCCGTGGCGTATGTGAGCCTTCTCGTGGCGCAGGATGGGGTCGCGCTGCCCTTCGGCAATGCTGGTGGGCATGAAGATGGTCTTGCCGAACGAGCAGGGCGCAGGAATCTTCTCCGAGTAGACCAGCGGGTAGCCCTCCTTGGTCGTCAGCTTCCTCATGCGTCGTCCCATCACGTAGAGGGCGGCCATGTGGTAGAGTGCGAGGGCCACGAGGACGAAGGAGACAACGGCCAGCAGCGCCAGCACACCTTCTCCCATTCCCTCAAGACTCACTCCCAGTCCCTCCTGGTGAGGGAGCGGAGCGCTTACCTCTGCCGGGACTGTC
>Ga0265298_10003987_pt1 | contig 19084 bp, 31 predicted proteins | sample AusTroGonzalo_MG_3_FD_193486 | JGI IMG/M metagenome (GOLD analysis project Ga0265298, IMG submission 193486) | Bovine rumen microbial communities from tropical cattle in Woodstock, Queensland, Australia - Gonzalo_01 | ecosystem: Host-associated > Mammals > Digestive system > Stomach > Rumen ... | reverse complement strand
TGGACTACCAGAACGGCGTTTTGTCGTTCGACTTCCGCAACCTGAAGGGGAACACCGGCGACGCGGCTGGCTTCGGCACCGTGGCCGCATCCGTGGACGATCAGGTCGGCACCCCCGCCGTGTCGGTCTCGTCCAGCGGTCCGGACACCGAGAAGAACTTCACATTCGCCTTCCGGAACCTGAAGGGCGAGACGGGCGTGACCTCGGTGGTGGCCACCGTGGACAACACGACCGGCACCCCCCAATGCGCCGTCTCCCTGAACGGCCAGCAGTTGACCCTGGCGTTCACCGGACTGAAGGGAGCGCAGGGAGACACGGGCGTTTCCGCGGACTATCCGATCACCATCGTGAACAACCTGACCACGAACGATCCGACCTCCGCGCTGTCCGCCGCCCAGGGCGTTGTCCTCCAGGGCGAAGTCAGTCAATTAGAGGCCGAAGTGACTGAGTCGGACTATGATGTAAATGGAAAGAAAAAACTTCCGATTATACAGGGATGGATAAATGGCTCCGGTAATTGGAATAACCTTAATACGAATTTTCAATTTGTCGCTATCAAGGTCGAACACGGACAATCCGTCAAGATGAAAGGCGGAAGCGCTACCGTAGCGGTCGCTTTTCTTACTTCTTATCCGTCCCCCGTAAATGGAAGTGCCGCCCCGTTATCATCTTCCGCAGGATATACTGCAAGGATAGACTCAAATAATACGGCTCAATCGTTTACCGTACCTTCGGATGTGATATATCTTGCCGTATATACGACAATTAGCGGAAATGCAACAACTTACGAATATATTACGATTGACGGTCGAAACATTGACAAGTCCATCCTTGAAATAATTGGAGACCTTGAATCGGATATGAATAGCAAGGTTGAGTTCCTCACCGAGCAGAAAGCGGACGCAATTCCGGTCAATCTTTTTGACAAGGCGGATGCCGTAGATGGAACATTGACACGCAACACCTTGTTTGCGGTGCAACCTTCCGATACTGACTTTGTGAGTGGTTGGATTGCAGTTAAACCAAGCACAAAATACTATTTCAGCCACATTCTCCAAAGAATCAATGAAACGGCCGCAACCGACAATGATGATTCTGATGCCCTCACGCAGAGTTACGGATATGTAGGAACGCACGAATACACATCATCCGCAACAGGAAAATTCGTAAGATTTGCGGCAAATAAAAATTTCATTGATGACCTTTATATGGTCGAATCAAATGATGCCGTAGTCTATCCACCCAGGGTTAAGGTTTCCGACCTCGCCTTATCAAAAGAGGGGGCGACACAAAGCGAAATATTTAACAATCGCGGAACGAAGAATATATACAACAAGGCGAACAACCTTTTCCAAACAACTTATGATGTCGCAAATCAGCAGTTCAAATTTGCTAATGGTTATCGTACTTCCGAAAAAATTAGAGTTGTAGAGGGTAGAAAGTATTGTTATTATTCGCAGATAGAAATCGTTTGTCTTGATGCCAACGATGCGGTAGTTAATGTGGACCGAGTTGGCTCACAAAATATTATCCGTATTCGTCCCGGTGGAGAACACATAGTCCTTTTTGGGACGGACGCAAATATGGAAAACGCATATCTAATTGAAAGCGAAACAGATGAAGGATATTCTGCATTTGCGTCTAAATATGTCATATCGCCAGAAAGGATTGACATAGATTTTCTTCGAGAATCAATCAATCCGTCTTGGAATAGCCGCTGGTTTTTCGGGAAGAAATGCGTCATTGATGGGGATAGTATTTCACACGACCAAGGTGGCGAAAACTATTGGCAATACATAAATAGAAACAATCTTGGGATGAATCTCGTTGCATCCACTTTCACCGGTTCGGATAGCAACACCTACACCATCGGGACACGGGGAATTGGTGGTTCTCGCATAGCATACGGAGCGGAGCAAAACCCCATCGAATACTGCATCGGTTCAAGATACCAATATCTTTCCGATGATGCAGATGTAATCATCATAGCCGGAGGAACAAACGATTGGGCGCATGGTGGGGTTGAACTCGGTACGATGGCCGACAGGACAAATGTTACCTTCTACGGAGCGATGCATCTGCTTTGTGTTGGATTGATTAACAAGTATCCGGACAAACTGATAGTATTTAACACTCCAATCAAGCGGATGAATCTTGATGATGTGAACACAAACGGGAACACCTTGAAGCAGTTTGTGGATGCCATTCTTGAAGTGTGTGGTTACTACGGAATCCCGGCTTGTGACCTTTTCCGCAGATGTACGATGAATCCGTCCATCCAAGCACAACAGGAATTGTATTTCTTATTGAACGATGACACACACCCGAATGCAACGGGGCAAAAGTTAATAGGAGATTGCGTTTCCGCTTTCTTGCTTTCAATAAGATAGTAACTTCCGGCCCTAATTGATTAGGATAAGTCCTTGAAAATTCGTATCTTGTAGGTATGAAAGGATACAAAACAAGCAGAGATTATGAGCGACTGAAAGAGTTGCTGGATGCCGGACAAACCGTCATTGTATTGTGGCAAGAAAAGGTGCTGAAACGGGAGTTTCCACGGGCCTGGGCCGCTTTCAAGGATGGGGAGTATTACTACCTCGGTGTGTTGTGTTGGTCAGAATCCTACATCAAAGGTGCTGGATGGGACTTTGGCCCGTATTGCGATGCACACGGGATTGAATTTATCTTACCGCAGTAACTCCGGCCCTAATTGACTAACATTATGAAGATTTTTTTCGACACCGAGTTTACGGGACTGCACAAGGACACCACCCTCATTTCTATCGGTTGCATAGACGAGGACGGAAAGACCTTCTATGCGGAACTTACCGACTACAATCCCCGTCAATGCAACGAGTGGATTCAAGACAATGTAATCGCCCATCTTGTGAGCAAGGGACGGACGGATAGTTACCGAGCATTTGGAAATACGGAAGGCAACTTCTCCATTCTTGGGGACAAGGGATTCGTAGCAGAGAAACTTGCCGAATGGTTGTCCAAGTATGAGGATGTGCAGTTCGTTTCGGATGTCTGCCACTACGATATGGTCTTGCTCATTGACCTGTTTGGCGGTGCGTTTGACCTTCCGAAAGGTGTTAGTCCCGTCTGCCACGATATTAATCAAGACATCGCACGGCATTGTGGAATGACCGACCAAGAGGCGTTCGATGCGTCCCGTGAAGGATTCATCCATCCGGCTATCGAAGGGGACAAACACAACGCCTTGTACGATGCGAAGGTTATCCGTGAACTCTACTATATGATGAACGGAAGTGAGTAACTCCGGCCCTAATTGACTAACTATGACAAGGAAAGAACGAATACAGGAACGATGCCAACGGTGTCCGTCTTTTATGAGGGACGATGCGTGTGGCTACATTGTCCGAAACATTCAACGGAAATGCCCGGAACTTTCCGAGTTCACGGACGGGTATGACTATGCCATCGAAGATGCGATTGCTTGGCTGAAAGAAAATGCAAACAAGTACATCGTGGACTTGGGCATCGGCTATGAGCAACACAATTTCGTAGTTGGCGGTATGTGCTGGGTGAATATGGAAAATGAACTATCTAACTTGGTATAATCCGGCCCTAACTGATTGATATTTTATGCTCGATAACCAGGTTGTTAAAGGAGTAACGGGGCCGTCAAACGGCGGCCCTTGCAATCATTTCCGGCCCTAAATGAATAAGAATATGGAACAAGTAGAAATCATTAACAATGCCGAAATGGGAACGATTCGGTACAATGAACTTCTTTTCGTGGATGGTAAGATTCTCCAACGGGAAGTAAACGGTGCTGGCGTTACCCGTTTCGTAGATGTTACAGAAGAAGTTGCAAAGGCAATAGCCGACTATATCCGGCCCTAATTGACTGACTTTGCACAGGAGGGGATCAGGCCAGCGCGGCCCGGTCCCCTTCCTTTTGTGGATGTTGTGGATAACTTTTTTTGGAAGTCCCGTTTTTTCTATCCACCTTTGCGGTCAAGGAGGGCATCGCGGCCCGTACACCCGCGGTTATGAGTTCGACGGATGACTCGCCCTCCTTTTGTTCCAACAAGGTCATCCGTCCAACTTTATCATCCGTCGCTCTATGACAAACTTAACCGTTTCCGTGCCCATCGAGGCACAACCAGCCGCCGACCAGATGTCGGGGTTCAAGATCTATCTGGACGCATCCAGGCGCAACCCCTTCGTCCTGAACCTTGAAGACGCGTCCATTCTGGATGTCATCTTCGCAGCAGCGAACGCCCGATCCAAGTTCCACCCGCACTACAAGGAGAACCTGGGCGGACTGATCCACAACCTGCGCGAAATGGAGGCCAGGTACGAAGCCACCCTGTACCCCATCCAGGTCACCGACATCTTCTACGGCTATTTCATCCAGTTCTGCCGCCACCGCGGCCTGAAGGACACCACCATCAACGTGATGTGCGCCCAACTCCGATCCGTCCTTTCCTGGGCGGCGAAGTACAACGCGCCGGTCTCCCCGACCTACACGGACTACTGCATCCCGAAGGTGAAGAACACAGAAATCGCCCTTTCCGCCGATGACGTGTCCCGGATCACCTACTTCGACGTGGACCTGTTCTACAAGGACCGCCGGAAGGACTACCGCGCCACGATGAAGCGGGTGCGGGATATGTTCGTGCTGTCGTGCAACCTGTTCCAGCGGCACAGCGATATGGTCCGCATCACCCCCTCCAACTTCGACCGGAACAAGTTCAGCATTTCCCAGCAGAAGACGGGAGTCCTGGCCGTGGTGGACATCGACCGCTACTGCATCGAACCGAAGACCACATACAAGATCCTGGACGAGTACGGATTCACGGCACCGTACACCGCCACGATCGGGAACTACAACTGCCACCTGCACGACCTTATGCGCGACATCGGCTTCACCGAGACGGTCAGGGTGGAAGGGTTCGAAGACGGGGTGATGACTTCCGCCGACGTGCCGAAGTGGGAGATGATCACAAGCCACACCGCCAGGCGCACGGCCATCACGGTCGGGGTGGACCGCGGGATGAACGTCCACGAACTACGGAAATGCTCCGGCCACTCCTGCCTGGCGAACTTCGACCGGTACATCCGCGACGAATAGCGCATTTTTTGTCCGCAGGTTGTCTAAATTCCTGACACCTTTGGCGCAGATTGTATTCGGTTTCGGCGACGAAATCGGCCATACAAGCCGATGAGAAGGCGAAAAAGAATGAACGGGAGTGTCTCGCGACAGTCCCGTTCCGCAATTCTAACCTAAAACTTAACCTATGAAAAAACTATTCGTCTGAATGGCCCAGAAGGGGGATTTCCTGTTGGAATCCTCCTTTTTTTGTCTGAAATTTGTCCGGAACACAAACACCGAACCGATGATCACCGCCAAGCCCATCGTCGTGCTGTCCAACCGGCGCAAGGACGGCACCTTCCTCGTCTACATCCGGGTCTATTTCGCCGGGGAAGTGCGCCGGATTCCGACCTCCATCGTGTGCAAGCCCGGAGACCTGACCAGGTCCGGGAAGATCAAGGACCAGGCGATCCTGGACCGCGCCGAGTCGGTGGCGAACAGGATGCGGGACGCGGTGTCCGACTACACCGACGCGGAAATGGCCGGGCGGGACGTGGACTGGGTGGTCCGGAAGATGAGAAGCGCAGAGAACCTGCACATCTTCCGCCTGGACTTCTTCAGGTTCGCCGACATCGTGATCCTGGAAAAGGGACCGGGTGCCCGCGGCCAGTATGTGACGGCGGTGAACGCCTTCGCCGCGTATCTTGGACGGCGGGAACTCGACATCAACGACATCACGCGCCCGATGCTATCCGGGTTCCTGGGATGGCTCCGGACGGACAGGGCGACAAAGGCCCATAGAAGCCCCGTTTCCGGCGTTTCTCCCACGGAACGGGCGAGGATACCGGGCGGGGCGGAATCGCGCCATATGGCGAAACTGGCGCACATCTACGCGAAGGCGAAGGAACGGTACAACGACGAGGACTCCGGGGAGATCGCCATCCCCCGATCCCCGTTCACGGGTCTGCTGCTGAAGGCTCCGCTGTCGCACGGTCCGCGCCCCCTGTCGGTCGCGATGATGCAACTGGTGATCGACGCACGGCACCCCCTTCAAACAGTCCAGACCGCCCTGGACCTGTTCGTGTGTTCCTTCGCCCTTATGGGGGCGAACCTCGCGGACCTGTACGAAGCGAAGGGGATGGGCACCACCTGGGTGTACCGGCGGAAGAAGACGCGGAACAGGCGGGCGGACGGCGCACGGATGCAGGTGAACGTCCCGCCGGAGATCGCGGGACGGATCGCGGGTGCGCTCCGCGCCCTGCACCGGATGGCTGGCAAGCCGGAGTTCGCCACGGCGAAGGTGAACAAGGGACTGGCCCGGTGGTGCGAGGACGAAGGGGTGGCCCGCTTCACGTTCGGGGCGGCCCGCCACACGTTCGCAACCCTCGCCAGGGGGAAGGCCGGGGTGGAGAAGGCGACCGTGGACGAGTGCCTGTGCCACATCGGCGACTTCCCCGTGACGGACATCTACGCGGAACGCGACTGGGAACTGATCAACGATGGCAACCGGAAAGTGCTGGCCCTTTTCACTTGGAAGTGAAATTTTACCCCGTTATGGGCGTTTTATATTTCCGGGTGCCTGATAGGTTTTTTGTCATAATCGATTGGACCGGGGAAGCCGCGAGGTCTCCCCGTCTCCGTCTACGACGGGATGTCCTTCCGATCGTCCAGGAAGAACAGCATATCGACCAGCCGGAGCATCAAGTCGGGATCGTCCGCCAGTCGGTCCGCCTCGCGCTTTACACTTTCCGGGAGATCTATATTTCCGGGTGGTGTTTTTGACGAATCATCCATATAGGGTATTAGGTTTGGTGTGGCCGTGCCGGGAGGTACGGCCATCATTATTTCAACGACATCACCATCAAGACCTTGTACCAGCCGCGGATGAAGTCGCGGGGGATTGTGTACGGCTGGTAGGCGGGATTCACCGACACGCACTCCACGACCGCCGGATCGTCGGTCTTCCTCACCCGCTTGATGACGGCACCGTTCGGGGTGTCCAGGACGTACACCTCGTTCCATTGCACGAACGCGGTCGCGTCCACCTTCTTGATCAGGACGCGGGAGCCGGACGGGTACTCCGGTGACATCGAGTCGCCGGTGACCTCCATCGCGTAGTCCGCCCCCTTTATCGGGGAAATTATCTTCTCGCAGTCGTACTCCCGGATGCCGTCCACGAAGTCGCCGATGGTCCCGCCGCGGGCTTCGTACGGGATGACGTAGACGGACGGGGTGTCCTCCGGATCTGCGGTCTTGTCCAGTCCGTTCGCCGACGCGAACAACTCCACCTTCTTCAGCAGCGACTTGGTCAGGTACATCTCCTTCCCGTTCATCGCCGAGGACAGGGCCTTGTCGTTCACGCCCAGCAACTGGGCGAACTCTTTCTTCGTGGCGCACAACCCGCGCAGGACGGCGGTGTTGTACACCCTTTTCAGGTACTCGGTTTTCTCTTCCATACTGTGGTGTTTTTGGTGTTCCGCGACCAAAAGTCACGATTTTCGGAATTTTTCGTGACTAATGGTTGCAAATTAAAAAATAAGGTTGTATATTTGCCATCGGTAACTTGTTACCTTGCGAATTTACTTATTAACTATTTAACGCGCAATAAATGGAAAAGGAATTTCACTACCTCGCCCTGACCGCCGAAGAACTGGAGACCCTCCTGTTCTGCATTTTGACCGAAGCCGGGAAGATGATCGTGGAGACCGTGAAGGCCGGGAACGACCGGAAGAAACAGGCGGCCATCCGGAAGAAGGTGGACCTCCTCGCCGAACTGCGCGAGAAGATCAGCGACGAAATCTTTGTAAAACGCCAATAGTATGAAAGCATCCCTCCGATCCCGCTTCCTGAATATGGAAGTAGGGGCCACCCTGATCGTCCGTGAAAATGACGGCAAGTTGTCCCTGGTCCGCGTCTACGCCTCCCAACTCGGCGGCGAATACAAGCGGAAGTACTCGGTCAACTACGACCGCGCACGGAACCGCTGCATCGTCACGCGCACAGCATAACCATCCCAAAGCAGAATCCGGATGGCTATAAAACACAATATCAGTTTTTGGGAACCCGGCGCGGGTGCGAACTCCCGCCGGACGCATAACGGAAGGGGTGGCCGTTCCGGAGACGGACGGCAGCCGCGAAACTCAAAATGCCTGACGGCCCTGGGACATCCCTTCCGTTTTTTAACCGCCACCAATCATTCGTCAAAGCATATGAAAAAGAACATCCTGAAGATCTTCCTCGCGGTCGTGTGCTTCACGGCCCTCATCCTGGCCGGTGCCGAGAACCCGGACGGCTCCTGCAACATCCCGTGGACCTTGTGCTGGCTGTCGGTGTGCTTCATCACCGCCCGCGGCCTGAAGAAACTGGGCGTGAAATGAGCGCGGTGAAATCGAAGAACCTGTGCTTGCGCTGCTGGTTCTACGTCCAGGGCAAGTGCGTCAAGACACCCGATGACTACTGCAAGATCCTCCGAAGCAAATGATCAACCTGCACCACTTTCCGCTCCCCTGGGAACTGTCCCGCCGGATGTTCGACACCGAAGCCGAATACCTGTACGCGCTGGAGCATTACGACGAACTGTACAACGAGGCCGAAGACCTCGCGATGGACAAATACTACGAAGAGAAGGACAAATCCTAACACCTTACAAATATGGATGAAATTCGTTTACTGACCAAAGATGACATCGAGGTCCGGGTGGCGCAGACAACGGCCACCAAAGACGGGGCGAAGGTCAACCTTCTGCTCTACAAGAACGCCAGGGTCGATATGAAGATCCTGGACGAACTCTACACGCCGAACGGCTGGAAGCGGACGCACCGGCTGGTCGGGAACAACCTGTACTGCCTGGTCGAAGTCTGGGACGCGGAGAAGAAGGAATGGATCGGGAAGGAGGACGTGGGCGTTGAATCCAACACCGAGGCCGAGAAGGGCCAGGCATCCGACTCCTTCAAGCGGGCCTGTGTGAACTGGGGCATCGGTCGCGAACTGTACACCGCCCCGAAGGTCGTGGTGGACCTGACCGAGCGCGAGTTCAGCAAGGACACGTCCGGGCGGATCAAGGTCTGGGCATCGTTCGACGTTGCCGAAATCGGGTACGACACCAAGTCCCGGACCATCACCGCCCTGACCATCGTGGACCGCTTCGGCAACGTCCGCTTCAAGATGGAACCGGTGAAGCAGCAGACCGCGGCACCCGCCGAGAAACCCGCACCGAAGACGAAGAAGGCCACGGCGGCACCGAAGGCCGACACCACCCCGGTGTCCGACTACCTGCCCGGCGGGAAGTACTACGCGAAGACCGTGGAGTACGCCGCACAGGGCAAGACCGCGAAGTCCGGCGAGGACTACCGCACGGCCTGGATCAGGCTGGCCAAACCCACCGAGGAACAGGTCGCACAGTTCGATCACGACGTGACCACGTTCCGGCTCAACAACAACATCAAACCCGCATTCTAATGGAACACTATCACGAAATCAACGAAGCCTTGTCCACCCTCGCAAGGCTGGCAGACGAGCAGGAGAACCTGTTCATCGAGAACGAAGGGGAAGTCACCCCGGAGACCGAGGCCCTGGAGGCCCAGAAGGAGGCCCTGAAGGCCCTGCTGTCCGGTGACGGCATCGACATCCTGGGCCGCTGGCTGAAGTCGAAGGAGGACGAGAAGGACACCTACAAGGCCGAGAAGGCGGCCATCGACCGCCGCCTGAAGTCCGTCCAGAACACCATCGACTTCATCAAGGCGAAGATCACCGAGGTGCTGGCGATGATCGGGAAGGAAAAGGCGAAGGGCCTGATGTACGCGTTCACGCGCAGCAAGTCCGTGACCACGAAGGTGGACACCGAGGAACTGGAACGCCTGTACCTTGACATCGCTACCGCAGCAGCCCGCGAGGCCGGACTGCCGGAGTACGTCACCCTGAAACTGGACGCGAAGGTGTCGCTGGTCCCGGAAGGGGACGACCTTCCCGACGTGTTCGTCGTGAACGAGAAGGACACCGTGCGCTTCACGAAGCCCCGCAAGACGAAGGAGGACTAACCCCGCACCGCGATGGCAAGACTGAACGACACGGACGGCTTCAAACTGCACGGCTGGATGGTCAACGGACTCGGACTGAAGGGGGGCGAACTTTTCGCGTTCGCCCTCGTCTTCCGGTTCTCCACCGCGAAGGCCGAGCAGTACAAGGGCGGCGTTCCGTACCTGTGCGCCTGGATCGGATGTTCCGAGAACACGGCCCGCAAGTACCTGCACGACCTGGAGTCGAAACGGCTGATCAAGTCCAAGCGCGGTTCCGTCAATGGTGTCCCCTTCTGCCATTACAAGGTCAATTTCCGTACCCTGCAAAAATTGAGGGTATACCCCGCAGAAATTGAGGGGAGTACCCCGCAAAATTTGGAGGTAGACCCCTCAAAAACTGCGGTGGGTACCCCTCAAAATTTGAGGGTAGAACAATATAGTACGGGAACTATAAAGGGAACAGTAATAGACGGGAACGTGTCCGACATCCCGGAACGGGATGCTGTCAAGGCTTACGCCAGTTCCATCGGGTACCAGTCCTTCGATGTCGACCGGTTCTTCTCCTGGTATGACGAACACGGCTGGAAGTCCCAGAAGACAGGGCGGACGATGGACTGGAAGTTGGCCGTGCGGAACTGGATGAAGTCCGACATCGCCCGCGGCATCGATGTCGCCAGGGAGCCGAAGCCGAAGCGCGGGACCAACTACGAAACGAAGATAACATTCGACCTGCGATGATAGACGAGAAATCAATACGGCAATGGTGGGACATCTTCAAGAAGGATGCGCCCCTGACCGAGATCCGCGTCCTGTCCGGGAAGAAGAATTTTTCCGGGTACTTCAACGACGTGGAGACGATGATCGGACAGGTGCGGGCGTATGACGGCTGCGGCATCTACGCCACCCTGAACGAGGTGAAGGCGGCCTGTTACGACAGGACGCAGCACGACGTGATCCTCCCGTCCCCGAAGTCCACGACCAGCGACAACGACATCGTCCGCCGCCGCTGGCTCCTGGTAGACTTCGATCCGGAACGCCCCTCCGACACCAACGCGTCCGACGATGAGAAGGCCGTGGCGAAGGAACGGATGCAGCAGGTGGGGCGGTTCCTTCGGAACGAGGGGTTCAATATGCCCGTGGTGGCCGACAGCGCGAACGGCTACCACCTGTACTACCGCGTTGACCTTCCGAACGATGACGAGACCGCGAACACCGTCCGCGACTTCCTCCGCGCCCTGGATGCGCTGTTCTCCGACGAGAAGGTGAAGGTGGACGTGTCGGTGTTCAACGCCTCCCGCATCGTGAAGGTGATCGGGACCGCGTCGAACAAGGGCACCGGCACGGCATCGCGCCCGCAGCGGGTGTCGCGTTTCACATACGTCCCGGACGAGGTGCGCGTGACCCCGGACGCGTTCGTGAAGAAGGTGGCGGGCCTGTACCCCAAGCCGGAAGCCCCTTCGCGCTTCAACGGCTACTCCACGGAACGGTTCGACCTGGACGGGTTCATCGAGCGGCACGGCATCAAGGTCGTGAAGCGATGCCGGTACAAGGACGGCGAGAAACTGGTCCTGTCGGAGTGCCCGTTCGACCCCAACCACAAGGCCCCGGACTCGGTCCTGCTCCACCTGGACAACGGCGCGATCGCGTTCAAGTGTCTCCACAATTCGTGCAGCCACTACGGCTGGAAGGACTTCCGCGTCCACTTCGAGCCGGATGCCTACTCCAGGCGCGACCGCGAAGAGTACCGCCGCAAGCGGAACTACTACGGGGTGCGGGAGCAGAAGCCGGTGGAGACCGTGAACGAGGACGCACGGGGGAAGAAGTGGCTGGAGATGTCCGATATCAAGTGGGTGGACACGTCCGCCATCGTACACATCCCCACGGGCCTAATCGACCTGGACAACCGGATCGGCGGCTTCGCCCTGGGCGACGTGACCGTCCTGTCGGGACTGTCCGGCGCGGGCAAGTCCACCCTTCTGGACCAGTTCGCCCTGTCCGCCATCCAGCACGGCTACAAGGTGGCCGCGTGGTCCGGCGAGTTGCAGGGGTTCCGGTTCCAGGCTTGGATGGACCAGATGGCGGCGGGCAAGGACCTCGTCCGGAAAAAGACCTCCCCGTTCGAATACTACTACGCCCCGAAGAACGTGTGCGAAGAGATCCACAAGTGGATGGCGGGGAAGTTCTGGCTGTACAACAACGACTACGGCGCGGAGTGGGAGAACCTGAAGGTGGACATCCTGGCCGCGGTGAAGGACAACGGGGTGCAGTTGGTGATGATCGACAATCTGATGGCCCTGGACCTGGACGGCCCGTCAAGCGACAACGAGTTGCAGACGGCCTTAATCAAGGACCTGAAGGCGATGGCGAAGAAGGAGAACATCCACATCCTGCTGGTCTGCCACCCGCGCAAGGAGCAGTCGTTCCAACTGCTGCGGAAGGAGTCAATAGCCGGGACGGCGAACCTGACCAACCTGTGCGACAACCTGCTCATATCGCACCGCGTGGGGCGCGACTTCGAAAAGCGGGCGAAGGACTTCTGGGGCGAGGAACAGGTGAAGCGGCTGCTGTCGTACGATGCCGTGCTGGAGGTGGCGAAGAACCGCAGCCAGGGCGTGGTGGACCACGTCATCGGCCTTTACTACGAACGGGAGACCCGGCGGGTGAAGAACGACCCGGCGGAGAACGTGATCTACGGATGGCGCGAGGTTCCGACCGAGTCGCCAATCTTCGAAGAGGATATGCCGGACGATGTCTGGTATCAAAAGTAATTATTAAAAATTTTTCGCAATGGAAAAATCGATTAGAAAGGACTGCACCTCCATCGGTGACATTATGAGGAACGGCCTTCTCTCCATCCAGAGGGAGATCGCCGAAAGCGACTGGACGGTCGAACGCGACGGGACGATGGTCCACAAGTCGACCGGGTACTACATCGAGGCCACGCGCCTGGGCGAGAACTGGCTGGAGCATATGGCCGCGAAAACGTGGGTCAATATGAAGACCTTCGTGAAGGCGTACATCCGCGCCTGTTACATCGCCGGAGTGAAAACCGTGCGAATCACCTACTGACAAACCCCCTAATACCTTGAAGCAATGATCAGCGAGAAACAGGCGGCAATCCTCCGCGAACTGCGGGAAGCCGCGAAAGACCTGACACCCGGCAAACGTCGGGATGTCCTGAACAAGTTGGACCGGGTGGAACTCCTGCTCCGCCGCGGAAAGTCCGCACCGGTCCCCGAACCCAAACCCGCGCCCCGTCCGGTGGTCGATGAAGGCCCCGGCGGTCAGCCCCACTTCGAATCCCAGGCGAAGGCGGTCCTTGCGTATATGCGCGAAGGCCACACGATCACGTCCCTGGAAGCCCTGCAACTGTTCGGGATCATATCGTTCCCGCGCCGCATCCTGGACATCGAGAAACTGACCGGCACCGCCCCGAAGCGGAAGCGCATCCAGGTGGTGAACCGCGCCGGGAAGAAGGTGTACGTCAACCGCTACTGGTTGGAGGAAACGAATTAAAGACACCATTACATAACTAATTGAATAACAAGCAATTATGGCAAGTTTGAACAAGGTGCAGTTGATCGGAAACTGCGGCAAAGACCCGGAGATCCGGGCGTTCCAGGGTGGCGGGAAGGTCGCCACCATCACCCTCGCGACATCCGAACGGTACAAGGACCGCGACGGAAACCCGCACGAAGACACCGAATGGCACTCCGTCCAGGTCTTCGGGAAACTGACCGACATCGTGGAGAAGTACGTCCGCAAGGGGTCGATGCTGTACGTCGAAGGACGCATCCGCACACGGTCCTACGACTCCAACGGTGTCACGAAGTACATCACCGAGATCGTCGCCCAGGGGATGCAGATGCTGAACAAGGTCGTGGACGACCGCGCCCCGGCACCCGCATCCGCACAGGTGGACGAAGATCTCCCGGAGTTCCTTCGCTGATGACACCGAAGAACAAGATCGTACTGACCGCCGAGCAGGAGGCGTGGTTCCTTGAAAACTACGCCTCCCTGATAAACATCGCGATCGCCGACCACCTGGGGTGCAGCCTCCGCACCGTCGTGCGCCTTGCACGGGCGCGGGGACTCGTCAAAGATATGGCGGCCATCGAGGGCCAGCGAATCGAAAAGGCGGTCAAGGCCCTCAAACTGGCGTACGCCACACGGAAGATCGTGACGCACCCGGAGAACGGGATCGCCGCGAGGTTCCAGCCTGGGTACAACGCCAGGGAGAAGTTCGGCGAAGAGAAGTTCCGGGAAATGCACCGGAAGGGTGCCATCACCCGCAGCCGGACGTTCGCCGAGGAACGGGCCAGGCATCGCTTCGGACTCCCGCAGAGGACGCGGTTGCGTGTCGGGAAGCAGCCCAGGCAGAAGATCCTGGACCGCTGCTACCTCCGCCGCCGCGGGTACATCCTGGACGAGCCGAACTGCGTCGCGTACTGGACCGCTACGACGCAAAGGGCCACCAAGTTGGAGGCCGCACCGAGACGTTTTTACATTTTCAAACCACATCCTACATTATGAGCAAATCGATGAAGCCGGTGGCGCGAGTTCCGAAACCCGCCACCGAAGAGGAAAAGAACGTGCAGATTGCGCGTTTCCTGACCCAGAAACGGGAGCAGTATTTCTCCCTCATCCTGTCCGCCGTCATCCGTTCAGGAAGGAACACCAACCTGAAGGAGTGCATCGACGCATCCTTTGAGGGTGCCGACTACGTCATCGAGAAGATGTTCCCGATACCTAACCCCGAAACGAAGGAGGGCGAGTGATGGAAGACGATGAGAAAGTGATCGGCCTGGCCATCCTGCTGAAGTGGTTCTTCGGGGCCATCTTCGTGATCTTCGCGATGCGCGGCGTGTACGCGCTGATATGGGGCGAGTGGCAGATCCTTCGCCTGTGTCTCACCGTGTTGGTCACCTATGGGTTCTTCTTCGGGTTCCGCGAATGGTTCCTGTACAAAAAGGGGAAGAAATGAAAGAGTTCCTGAAGAACCTCGCGAAGGCCACGGCCATCACCGTCGGACTTTTCGGCGTGGCGGTCGGCCTCGCGTACCTGAAAGAGTGGTCGCGCTTCGCCTGTCTTGCGGTGGTCTTCATTATGATCCTCGCCGTGATGTATTACGTCGTAAAGAATTACACGGTATGATCGTAGTCGGAATAGATCCCGGAGTCAACACGGGGCTGGCGGTGTGGGACACGTCCACCCGCCAGTTCCTGGACATCCGGTGCAGCGGCATCGTGGACGCGATGCGATACCTGGCCGAGTTGCAGGAACAGCGGCAGATCGGACTGCTTGTCTTTGAGGATGCCCGCCAGCGGAAATGGATACCACGCGAGAAGGACCTGAAGCAGTTCAAGGGCCGGGCGATGGGTGCCGGTTCCGTCAAACGCGACTGCTCGATCTGGGAAGAGTGGTGCCAGACGTACCGCATCGACTGTGTGAAGACCCCGCCACGGCAGGGGATGACGAAGTGGACCGACGCGGTGTTCCGCGGGGTGACCGGCTACGATGCCCGCACGAACAACCACGGACGCGATGCGGCGATGCTCGTTTTCGGACGATAACCGCCGCAAGTATATTTCAAGCCGTGAACAGGATGGAAATGGTGGAGCAGATGGCCCGCGAACGGCGGGTGGAGACGATGGTCGAAAACATCGCCCGCAGATCATTAACGCCCGAACTGAAGGACCTGGCGCAAATGGTCTACCTGATCCTCCTGGAGTATGACGAGGACAAGTTGGCCGACCTTTGGGAGAACGGCCAGATGAACTTCTTCATCGCACGGATCATCATCAACCAATACCGCAGCGCAAACTCCCCATTCTTCAAACTGTTCCGTAAGTATGGCCTCAAAGCAGAAGACATCGACCAGTACCGGGAAGCCTGAAGCGGCGTTCACCGAGTACAAGAAGATCGCGGCGGACTACGTCTTCGACGGTTCCATCTTCTCCGAGGACGAGAAGCGGGTGGCCGCGCTGAAATACATCATCAACAACAAACTCAACCAGGTGGACAGGACCATCATCCTACTGTATGCGGACTGCCAGTCGTTCCGGAAACTGGGCAAGCGGCTCGGTTTCTCGCATATGACGATCGGGAAGGAGGTCCGGCGCATCAAGGCCCTGATCCTGGACGAGTACAAGAAAATGCAGACCAATGGAAGCCAAAAAGACTAAAGGGGCGTGGACCTTCACCTACTACTCCGACGGACACTACCACGACGTGACCATCACAGCCGACAACCTGAACGACGCGGTCGACATCTTCGCCGCGAACTTCGGGGAGGAAACATCGTTCAAAGTCACCGACGCGAAATGATACGCCCGTTCAACGCATCGTACCGTCCCCAGATAGAGTCCGGGGCGTACAAGGTCCAGACGGCGACCGGGAAGCCGGTCCGCATCGTCTGCTGGGATATGAAGACGCAGTTCGGCGACCCCATCCTGGCCGTCATCACGGACACGGAAAACGGGAAGGAACGCGAGTACACCTGCAACTACCGCGAGGATGGGTTGTACGTCGGGAACAACGACAACTATCTCGTCATCGATGACGGGGAGCCGGAGAAGGTCCTGGACCTGGACGGCGTGAAGATAATCACAAAAATGCGGTTTGTGAGTTGGGACGAGGAAGGCGAGACCGCGACCGCCCTTGTGGGACCGGACGGCGAGTTCTTCTATGCCGCGATCAACTGCAAGCGCGACGGCGATATGGGCGAGAAGGGACCGGACGGCGTATGGGATCGCGTGTGGTGGAGCGACAGCATCCATTGTGCGGAAGTCTCAAACGTGCGCCCGGCTACCGTCCGCGAGGCGCGTTTGTGGCTGCGGCATTGTGGCCGACCCGCCTGTACTTCCAGCGAGACCGCCGTTCCCGTCACCGTGGTGTTCGGCGATGAGCCGTTCGTAATCTTCGAAGATAAATGAACCCCTACACCGACCTGCTGCTACTGACCCTCATCGTGGTCTACGTCGTGGACATTTCCGGATGGACGGACGCGTGGCTCGGCTGGCTGTCCCGCTGGCTGGGCCGCACCGTCCGGGAGTTCAAGCCGTTCTCCTGCTCCACCTGTATGACGTGGTGGACCGGGATCGTGTACGCCATCGCCACCGGGCGGTTCTGCATCGGAATCATCGCGTACGTCGCCCTGATGTCGTTCGCGGCGTTTCCGTTTTCGCAAATTTTGATATTTATCCGTGAAAAGTTGCTGCAATGGACAGGGCGGATAGGATAGTGCGGATCGTGACGCGGATGCCCCTGGACGAGCGGCGCGACATCGCGCTCCGCATCATCGCGGGGATCGAGCGCGAAGTGGGGACGATAGATGCCGTGGTCCGCTTCGGGATGCTCGTCCCGCTGGCCGAGAAGGTGATCGGCGCGGAGTACTCGCCACTCCCGATGTCCCGCAGACGGGAGGACGTGATGATCCGGATGTTCGTGGCGGCGCAGATGGCGGACGAAGGCTACACCCATTCCCAGATCGGACGGGCGATGCTTCGCGACCACTCTTCCGTCACCTGTATGCTCCACAATATGCGGGAACTGAAGGCGGGGTTCTACGGAACGCCAGCCTTGAAACAATACAAGGAATTCAAAATGCTGACATTATGACAGAAGAACAATTCAACGCCCTCGCGAAGTTCGAGGACCTTTTCGACCGGGTGAGCAAACGCCAGTACGTCGGCTATCCCGGCCTCGCCTCCCTCCAGTTGATGCTGGCCGTGGTGCAGGAGAACCGCCCCCGGTACCGTCCGAACCTCGGCTGCTCGTCCTGCGTCCGCACCCTCGTCCTGGAGACCGCGGGCCTGTACAAGACCGAGAAGGCCAGGCGCGAACAGGAAGCCGCGGCGAAACCCGCTCCGGCACCGAAGAAGACAACCAGAAAGAAGAAGGCCGATGCGTAAAGAGAAGAAGACCGTACCGCTGCGGACCATATCCCGGAACGACGGGCAGTTGGACTGGCTCCCGAAGAATCCACGCCAATGGACGAAGGATGACGTGGAACGGACCGCCCGCTCCATCACCGAGGACACCGACTTCCTGGAAGACCGACCGCTGCTTCTCGTCCCTGGCGACAAGGACGGAAAGTACGTCGTTTTCGCGGGCAACCTCCGGCGCGAAGGCGCGAAGGCCGCAAAACTGGACGAGGTCCCCGCGGTGGTGTACTACCCGGAGACGGACGAGGACCGGATGACGATCAAGCGGCGGGCGATGAAGGACAACGGCTCCTTCGGCAAGTGGGACTTCGACCTGCTGGCGAACGAATGGGACGACCTGCCCCTTCTGGATCTTGGTGTCCCTTCGTGGGACACGTCCGCCCCGGACCTGAAACTGTCTACCGAGGGAAGGGAAGGCGGCGAAGGGTACGACGAGTTCGTGGACAAGTTCAAGCCGAAACTGACAACGGATGACTGCTACACGCCCACCGAGGTCTACGACATCGTGCGCGACTTCGTGAACGACCAGGTGGCACCACTCGCGGGCCGGAAGATCATCCGCCCGTTCTTCCCCGGCGGCAACTATGAGGACCTGACCCAGTACCCGAAGGGGTGCGTGGTCCTGGACAACCCGCCCTTCTCCATCTACTCCAAGATCGTCCGCTTCTACCTGGAACACGGGATCGACTTCTTCCTGTTCGGCCCGTCCCTGACCCTGTTGGTGGCGAACGCGGACGTGTGCTTCGTGGTGGCGAACATCCCGGTGGTGTATGAGAACGGCGCGGTGGTGTCCACCGGCTTCGTGACGAATATGGTGCCTTGCCTCCGCATATGGGTGGAGTGGACGATGCGCGAGAAGGTGATCGAGGCGCAGAAGTCATCCAACGAACAGGAGAAGTACAACCTCCCGGACCAGGTGGTGACATCCGCCAGGCTGGGGAAGATCTGCGCCCGGAACGTCGAACTGAAGATAGACGCGAAGGACTGCAAGTACGTCCACGACCTGGATGGTATGAAGGAAATCGGGAAGGGATTGTACGGTGGTGGGTTCCTTCTCA
>Ga0265298_10003986_pt1 | contig 19087 bp, 28 predicted proteins | sample AusTroGonzalo_MG_3_FD_193486 | JGI IMG/M metagenome (GOLD analysis project Ga0265298, IMG submission 193486) | Bovine rumen microbial communities from tropical cattle in Woodstock, Queensland, Australia - Gonzalo_01 | ecosystem: Host-associated > Mammals > Digestive system > Stomach > Rumen ... | reverse complement strand
AAAAAAGTTCGCAAAAACATGAAAAAACTACTTTACAAGTACGCAATTCCGTAGTATACTATGCTTACCGAATACGCAAAAACGTATCCCTTGGTTACATAATATTACTGGAATTAGTATTTGTCAAGTAGAAAGGAGAAAAAATCATTAACCAATTTGGAAAACGTGTAAAGGTCGCACTAATCGAGAAAGACCAGAATCAGAATTGGCTTATCGAGCAGGTCAGAGAAAAGACTGGTATGTACTGTGACGCTGGTTATCTCTGGAAGATGATGAACACAGAGAACATCAGGCCTGACAAACTGGTAAGCGCAATCAACGAAATACTTGAACTCGAAACAGAGGGAGAAACGGATGGATGATGTAACATTCATTGCAAAGAATCACAAGTACATGACGCCAGACGAAAAGGTTTTGCCCAGTGTGTCAGAGATAATCTCGCCGCTGTCCAAGATGGTATATGACACCGTTGACCCGTTCATACTTGGGCAGGCTCAGGAGCGAGGAAGTCGGCTTCACGGTTACACTGTAGAGCTGGATAACTCAACTGTAGTCGAAGTTGGTGAGGAAGACAGCGGGTATCTTCTGGCTTATGTCAAAGCAGTCAAGGAACACGACATGCGCTGGCGAAAAGACTGTACCGAGAAACCTATGCGGTACTTCGACGAGTACGCTGGCACGATAGACCGTTACGGCGACGTCGACGGGAAGAAAACGCTGGTAGACATCAAGACGCCGTCCAGTATCCCCAGCAAGAAACTGGCTGTCTATGAAGCACAGCTGAATCTCTATCGACGTATGCTGGAAGCTCACGAAGAAAAGGTCGAGCAGATGTATATACTCCATCTCAAAAAAGACGGCTCTTATAAACTGATAGAGATACCGATATCTGACGAGCTTGCAGACGCCTGTCTGCTAATCCACAAAAGAATAAACACCAAATCAAAAACTAAAATCAGAAAAGGAGAATAAAATGAACGAGGAGAATAAAGAAGTCGTTCTCGAAGAACCACCCAGAGAAGAATTAGTCCCAGCTGTCCCCCAGAAACCCGTGGCGGTAACGAACACATATGCCGACGAACTCAAGGCCGATATCCAGTTCGCAAAGATTCTCGCCACTTCCACTATGATGCCCAGACAGTATCAGGGCAACGTCGGTAACTGCATGGTAGCAGTCGACATGGCAAAGCGCATGGGCAACAGCCCGTTCATGGTAGCACAGAACCTTGATATCATTCAGGGGAATCCCTGCTGGAAGTCCACCGCCGCCATCGCTCTCATCAACAACTGCGGCAGGTTTGAACCGCTTGAGTATGAGTTCGAGCATAACGAAGACTGGACGGAGTTCTCTGGTTATGCCTATGCCAAGGAGAGGCGTAGCGGGAAGATTTGCAAAGGCTCTATAGTCGACAAGAAGATGTGTGTGGCTATGGGCTGGTGGGACAAGAACGGTAGCTTCTGGAAGAAGATGCCAGAGCAGATGCTCGTGTACAGAACGAGCGTGTTCTTCGCAAGGAAGTACTGTCCTGAAGCTCTCATGGGGCTGTACACAGTCGACGAGCAGAGAGACATAACTGGAAACAAGGCTGACGAGGCCAAGACTATAGTAAGACTGGGGGAATGATTGAATGACAAGTGTCAAGCAGGGCGAGCGTTACCATGCCGTCGCCTTTAAGAGCGGGTCATCCAGCAATGGTGACTGGGAGCTGGTCAGGGTGTCTGACGAACGGGGGAAGAACGACGTCACAATCTTTCCCGCCAACGTTCCCAGCGGCGCATACGAGGACTGCGACTTCGTTGTCAAAGACATCGTAGAAGTCAAGGTCGGCTTTAAGCAGAACAAGAAGACGCAGAAGTGGGAGCAGGCAACAACCGTCGTCGCCGTTATCGAAGCAATCAAGTCAGATATAAACCTCGACATCGACGACGGCGAACTGCCTTGGGATATCCCGCTCGACGATGACATCGGACTTCCGCTCTAAGAAAGGAGTAACTAATGACCGAAGAAACTAAACGGCAGATGCTCAGAACAATGTGCTGTAATCTATGGAGCGCAAAGGAAATGCTTGCGCTGATACTGACGTATGGCGAGAACACTTATGCAGATATTTACAGTGACGACATCGAGCCAGACGCAAGAGACCTGTACAACATGTTGCTCAAATCACACAACATAGTATTTGAAATGCTTTACGGAAAGGAAACAGAAGACGTTGACAAACAGACTGACGCATGAGCAGATAATGGTTCGGCATCTTGAGAAGATTGGCCCTGCATCAACTAGACAGTTCATCGTGCTGTACAACATGATGAGACCTGCCGCAGTAGTGAAGTCGTTGAGAGAAAAGGGTGTGCCTATCGAAACGACTATCGTCTGGAAGAAGAGAGACGACGGTTCGACAACGCACTATGCATTATACTCGCTGAGAAAGGACGAAACAGAAAGTTGGAAACAGTGATAGTTACCTTGAAGCTACCAGCTGACCTTTTTAATTTGGTCAAAAAGTACGCAAAACCATTCATCGTTAACGATTCACTTTCTAATAGTGTAGCTATTAAGAACACTAGTGTTCTTAATAGCAAACTATTAGAAAGCAAAGCACCGAGTCGTGAAGAAGTCGAGGCAGAGATAAAACGCATCGGCGCCAGCTTCACAGCAGACCGTGTGTTTATCTACTACAGCGACCCGAAGCATCCTTGGCCTGCTAATTGGAAGTCAGCTCTTCTCAGGTGGAAGTCATACAACCTTGAGAAGACGACGACGTCGACGTCGAAGAACACTCCTGCTAAATGCGACTTCGCCAACGACGCTTCGTTCCAGAGTTCGGTAGCTGACCTGTTGGCTGACGGTAAGAAAGGAGTTGCCTAGTGTATCTGTACTACAAGATAACTGGGAGACCAGTCAGTAAGAAGAACAGCTTGCAGATGGCCTACAACAAAGCGACTGGGAAATCATTCCCAGTCCAGTCAGCGGCCTATAAGAAATATGAAAAGCAAGCCAAGGCTTGTATAAAGCCAGTTGACCCACCGATAGATTATCCAGTCAACGTCAAGTGTACTTACTGGGTATCTAAGAATAAGGACGGTTCTGTGCCGAAGACGAAGCTTGACCTTGTTAATCTATTGGGAGCGACATGCGACGTCTTAGTCAAGTACGAAGTCCTTAAAGACGATAACTGTAAGATAGTGGCAGGACATGACGGTTCTCGTGTCATTTATACAAGCGGAGATGAATACACAGAAGTGGAGATAACTGATGTGCTATGAAAAAGAAAACGATGGTTGTCTGCGGATGGTGCTACGCATCCCATAAAGATGTACTGCCGATGAAGATAATGAGCGGCTGTCATCACAGAGACAGATGTGCGTTCTGCAATAGGCCAGTTGAGTTCAATGCTTATATAGTCGAGGTCGGTGATGAGGAAGATAACGAAAGAAGACCAGCAAATATTAAAAGAGCAGTTCCCTAAATTTGGCAAGATACAGGCCTGTATGTGCAACAACCCTGAGTATGGTGTCACATTATCCCCTGAGGCCAAACGTTGGTTAAACCGTGGGAAAACGCAGGATAAAAAACGTCCTAAAAGCAAAGTCGTATCGGTAAGGCTGACGCTTGAGGAGATGGAGAAAATCGAAAAGCATATCCTAGCAACGTCCCAGTCAATATCAGACTACTTAAAAGGAAAGTTAACAGATGATGATTAAAGACCATCCCTGTAGAAAAGACTGCCCAGACAGGTCGCCTATATGTCAGGCAACATGCGTGAGGCTGAAAGAGTACAGGGAGAAACGCAGAGCAGACCGCAAGAAAGGCGAAGACAAGTTCCTAGTAGATTGCTACCAGATAGACGCAATAAACAAACACAAAAGGAGAAACAAGTAGTTGGAAGAGATAGCGAGACAGATAGCGGAGCTGGAGTTCAGAGCAAACAGCTGGCTCAACTTCTCAATAGCATGCGGATGGATAGCATTAGCACTCTCGGTTACAGCTTTTGCTTATCTGTTGATTAGCGATTATCAAATAAGGCATAAACCGAAACATGAAAGGAGAAAGTAGTTATGAAATGCCCTGTATGCGGAGCAGAAACAGGTTGTGTGTACGCACCAGACATCGACCTTATAGCCTATGAGGATATTCTCGGCTGTGACGATTGTCTGCCAGAAGACCAAGACATCAAAGAACTGGTGCCGTTGTATGAAGACCGTTTTGAAGACGAAGACGACGTCGACGAAGACGGATACACTCAGTCGTACTGGGATTGGTACGATATGAAAGAGACAGAAGCTGTGGAAGCCCACTACGGAGTTAGATAAGGGGGAAAGAACAATGGGTAGAAAAGCTTTTATTACAGACGAGCAGAGAGACAATGTAATCAAGATGTACGAGGCTGGCATAGTCCAGCAGGACATCGCCAACATCATGGGATTCGGCCTGACAACGGTCAACAACATGATTAACGTCGCTATGGCGGTCAAAGACGATAACTGGGAACGCTACAGCCAGTTGAGAGACAGTATACCCAGCAACGTTATCTTTGAATGGGCGCTTGCTAAGTATGGCAAGACTGAGCCTAAGCCTGCTGTTAAGTTATATTCAGGAGAAAATGAACTTGAAGCTCAAGCAGGGCTTCCAAAGCCGACGTTCAACATCAAAGACGAAATGAAAGCAGTATTCGCTGAAGTCGTCGAAGAAAACTGCAAATGCAACATTGAGCAGATAGACAAAGACCAGATGGCTAGACTTATGTTCGCTCTTGGACAGGTAACAGGCTATCTGGAAAGAGTAGTAGAAAAGCTCGATGCTTTGCTTAAAGTGTGGAGCTAAAAATAAAAGGAGTATTAACTATGACACTAATTGACAAAGGCGCAACTATCAACGCAATCAATCAGAGAGCAGAAGAGACTGGCGGTATCGGTAAGACCTATTACGAGAGAGCCGCCGCTATCGTAGCGACTATGCCCAACGTCGTCGACGAAAAGAAAACAGCTGAATGGAAGACTGGCAATCCCAGACGTAAAGGTCGCTATCTTACTCATATCATCTGCCCAGAGGGTGAATGGCTTGAGATAGACAAGTATGAGGGCAAAGGCAAGTGGATGAATCCGTGGAGCGGAGATGACGCAAGCGACTACGTCGAACATTGGATGGAGCTACCAGATACACCGTAAAAGAGCGGCCATTAGGCCGCTCTACTGGAAAGGAGAATAAGAGAATGATTAATTCTAAAGGAGAAACTATATATACAAATGCGGAGATAGCATATGAATTAGGCATATCTCCTGCTACAGTTAACGCTGTGGCTAAAAGAATGTACGGGAACAGGATAGCCCACTGGACACTAACGGAATGTCAGAGAATCGTAGAGTACGTAAAAAGCATATCCGTTGAAGAAGACGCTCGTAGACTGCTTGCCTTGCACGAGATGGTTGAATCCATTATGGGTGGGATAAGGCTTGATGCGGAAGAAATGAAAAAGCAGGCGGCTAAAGACCGATATGACGTTCCGTGAGGTAACAGGATGAAATACGTTTATCCAATCGGTAAATGGCTGAGAGCGAATCCAAATCAGAACAGCGGATATATGTTCGTATGTCCTGTGTGTAGAAAGACAAGCTACTTTATAGGCAAAGGAGAAAAGAAAATAGGACGTTATTGTACATGGTGCGGGGCTGATTTGAAAGGAGATAAATGAGCATACTGATTAAGGGCATGGAGATGCCGCAGAACTGCGGAGATTGCCCACTATTTGAAAGCAAATACCACTATCATGGTTGTCATGCCGTGCCCGAATCATTTAGCGTTTTGAATATGTGGGATTTTGTGGGCGAAAAGCCATCATGGTGTCCACTCATCGAACTCCCACCGCATGGGAGATTAGTGGATATTGATAGGCTGTTTCTTGAAGTGAACAATCTAATCAATTCTGAAAAAGGAATCTTGCAAATCGTAAGCGAAACAGAAAAGCTGATAAGAAATGCTCCCATCGTAGTAGAAAGTGAAGATGCAAGTGATAAGGATTAAACCTTTGTGACAAGAAGAGCCATCAAATGTTTGCCCCGTTTCGCTCTGCGAAAAATGTGTAAAGATATGCAAGGTGGACAGAATAGGGAAATGTCAGATTTGCCTTGTTTATGAATGTGATGATTACGAAAGTGAGGAAGAAGATGGCTGAATGGATAAGCGTAAAGGATAGGTTGCCAGATAAACTTGAGGCAGTAAATATCGTGTGGGTAAACCACAATCCTGTGTCATACTACGAGCATATTAAAGACAAACCATTTACTGCAACAGCATATTACTATGGTGGTAAATGGTGGTGGTATTCAACTGTTTGCGAGGATTGTCTTATTAAATACGACAAGTGCGAATGTGACGAAATGGGCAAGGATATAGAAGTCACCCATTGGATGCCACTACCAGAACCGCCACAGGAAAGCGAGGAATAATATGGGATATTACTATTGCCGAAGATGTCAAAGATGGTGGATTAAACCGCCAACATCATATGGGAAATGCCCTTATTGCTTCGGAGATATAATCGCTCCAACGAAAGGAAAAGAGTGATGGACGGATGTGTTTATAAAACCGCCGATGGCAAGTGCGAGAAGTTCTCTGACGATGAAGTGATTTCCTACTGCGTAGAAGCACCATGCCACTACGAAAGACCATCCAACGCAGACCGCATCCGTGCTATGAGCGATGAGGAGTTGGCTGAGTGGATGAATGATGGATGGCTCGATATCGCAATTGACAAAAGCATGGTAAGTACGGAGCAATGGCTTGAATGGCTGAAGTTGCCAAAAGGTTATGCAAGAGTAGACTATGCTCATCCAGAATGCTGGAAGGAGAAGAGTGATGAGTGAGTAGACGAACTAACTTCTCTGACATAAAGAAATGTACTATGTGTAACAACCACATATATGTACCTTGCGTTGAGCTATGGGCTTATAAGCGTATAAAGCATTGCAGGAGCAGAAAGGATGATAACCTGTATTATTACTTCTGCTCTTGGCATTGCCTACAGGAGTTTGAGAATAAGCAGAAAAAGAAAACGGATGGCAGATGGGCCACCCAGAGATGAAAGGAGACAATATGACTAGTCAGGAATTAAGAGAAGAGTTACGTAAGACAGAAGAAAAAGAGAAAATACAGAACGTCGTCGAGGAGTATATCCGTATACGTAAGATAGTCGAACATGCGTCAGCGGATATGACGTATGACGAGTGCTGTGCTGTTGCCCAGTATATAGCAACAGACAGAGGGGTGTTTAATATGGGGAGACCATTTTAATGGAACGGTTAACACATTGGAATGGTAAGAAGTATGTTATCACTGGTGGTATGGGCTACGGAAAAACTAGGCTTATAACCGATAAACTAGCCGCCTATGAGAACACAATGCTCGAACCTGAACAGATTGAGGAAATGAGAAAGACCTTAAAGTATTTAATCAGTTCAGAAAACGAAGTATTTAATATGCTGTGCCAGTTTGACGATTATCTAAAATCAATACAAAAGGAGAGAATAATTGATGCTAGAACCAATTAATAAAACACTAGCTGTTAAGTGGATAGAAAAGGGCGACGTCGTCGAAAAAGAATCAGCACCAAAAATAAAAGATTATGACTGGGTAAAAGTCGAAGCCCCCGACATCAAGAAGACCGCCGCTTATGAGCAGGGATGCAGGGACGTATTTAAGTATATAAAACCCTTTATCGAAAAGGCATTATATGATAGAATGTTTTATGACTATTTCAAGGAGTTACACACATGAAGTATATAATCAGCGAGTTCGAGCTGAACGAGAAGCTAGAAGAAGCCAGAAAACGTGGTCACAGCGAGGGGTTTCTGAAAGGACGTGAATCTGCCGCTGGTCAGTACAACGTCGGCTACCTTGAGGGACTGACTCATGCTTACGGACTCGTTAAAGACCCAATAGACATAGCCGTACTTAGACAGTGTATAGATACTTTGACTGATGAACTAAGTGGAAAGTGGGTATTCAACGTCAAGAAAGGAGAAAACAATGAGACTGGAACAGATTGAAAAAGAGGCTGACCTGTACAGAGGGAAAGGCGAGTGCTATATTCACATTGAACGAGCAAATGACTCGCCTATCTCATGTATCATGGCTGGTGATTCGGCGGCATTGATGCAGGCTACGTTCAACGTTATCTGTCATCTATCTGAGCAGATGAACAAACCGTTCAACGACGTCTTGAAACTGTTTAAAAGAGCGTATAAGCAATTCGGCATACCAGAACACAAAGTCGTCGTCGACGAATAGTAAAGGGAGAGCGTTTGCTCTCCCTTTTTTTATTTGAGTTTTTTGCGCTTCTTGTAGGTTTTCCAACTGGTTGACCAGCCGCAGGCTTTCCAGAACTCAGCTATTGTCTTCTCATCGTCTTTGTGGGACTTGTAGTAGTCAGCCAGTTCAGCCTGTGTGATTGAGCCGTTGCCGTTAGCATCGAAGACGTCCAGTGTCTTCATCGCCTGACTCGGCGTCATGCCAGACGACCTCAACGACTTATACTGCGGTATCAGTTTCTTAGTACCATACGATTCGACAGCTTCGTCTATCTCCTTGGTAGGACGTTTAGCGTCTATCATGTACCGTATCAGAGGATTGCTGACGTTGTCGTACTCGTCGTACTCGTCTTTTATCAGCGTCGTCAGGTAGCTCTTGCCGTTCTTCATCTGACTGACGGTATCGAACAGTACGTTGTAGTCGCCATCATAGAAAGCGTCTTCGGCCTGTTCCTTAAGCTTCGTCTGTTCAGCAGACTTGAGAGCTGAACGGAATGTGCCTTTATAGCCCTGTTCCTTGTACAGCTCAGCAAGCTCATCAAGCTGGTCTTCATGCTCGATAGCGTAGTCCATCATCTCAGACTTGGTAACAGAGCCGCTTTCGTCTTCATCCATCTCGGCATACAGAGGATTGCTTCTGTAGACTCTCTGCTTGTCGAGGTTCTTCTTAGACTTATCGAACGACGTCTTCCAGCCCATCGACTCCCAGAGCATATTGACTTTGTCTTCATCTTCTGGGTGTTCGATGTACCATTCACCAAGCTCATCCTTGCTCAAGCCGTTGGCGTCTTCGTCGACGAGCTTAACAAAAGCGTTAGCTTCTTTCTTAGACATACCAGACTCGACCAGCATGTTACGGCCTTTGGTATTCTTCTCAGCTACCTTGGCGTTGTTGCCCCACATCTTGAGCATGTCATCATACTTATGCTCGTTGTTCCCAGTCACATCAGCCGTATACATTACTGCGGCGTTGACGTAACGGTAAGCGTTGTTGAGAGGTATGCCCATTAGCTGGGAGATGTTGACGGCGACATTCTTGATGTTCGACGGAGTAGGAGATTTGGACACATACTCAAGGTTGTCAAGGACATTCCGCATCGTTGTGAGCGGGCCAAAGTTGACTCCGTAAAACTCGCTCGTCTCGCCGCCAGACATCCTGTCTATCAGCCACTTAGCTAACTGGTCTCCCAACCATACAGTGCCAGCACCAGTCTCGATAGTGTTGAGGCCTATCCTGCCGAGTATCCGCTCGACTTCAATCTTGCCATCGCCAGCTTCTTCATCGTCGTCATCGCCGTCGCCCCTGTACTTCTTCAGACCGTGGAGCAAAGCATCAGCGGCAACGGAGAGGAGCGACAGCGAAACCGCCGCAGACATCTGACCAGCTATAGTCTGTCTCAGTGCCTTGGCTTTCTCCGCTTCATTGCCAGTACCCTTGGCGGCGTTGTACTCGCCAATGGCAGTGGCAATTAAGTTGAGGTTCTGCGTCTGCTGGGTGCGGAACATAGACGCCATCTTTATGAGTTCGTTGTCTGTTCTGGCATACTCAGCTCGAAGCTCGGTGTCGAACATCGGCTGTGACCGCATCATCACTTCGGTGAACTTGCTGTCTATGTCGTCTTGGAACTCTCCAGACGCAAAGTACTCAGCGCCTTTATCCTGATTTCTCAGGTATGTATCTATCATCGTCGCTGTGTACAGGTTGTCTACCGTCTTGAAGTCGTTCTCAGATATGCCGTTGGTAAACAGCTGGAAGACTCTGGAGTTTGCGGCCTTGCCGTATTTGTCGGTGGCCTTGATTATTTCAGTAAGTGTGGGGTCGATGTTGTTAGAGATGTGCCTGTACTTCAGGAGTTTGTTGTACTCTGAACTGTCAGCGGCCTTAACGCCGACTTTCCAGCGGTACGCCATGAGCATCGCCTCTGGAGAGAGCAGACCCATAGCTGACCAGTAGGACGACGTCTGTTTCATCATGACAGAGGGCGAACCAATGAGTGCGCCTTTCTGCATGTTCTGTCTGAGCTTAGCCCAGATGGAATCGTTCTCGCCGTACTCGGTAAGGTCTTTAACATACTCATCAAACCAGACGCCTGCGTCCTTGCCGAAGTTCTCGGCCAGCACGGAGTTCAGGCCTCTTCCGTCGTTCGTTAGAGGAGTGCCGTTGTTCAGCCTTGCCAGCATGTCTTTCATCTGGGCAGTGCCGATATAGTCAGCGGCTTTCTCAACGTACTTGTCAACGATGGCCGAGATATCCTGTACTACAAGATATCCCTCTGCGTCAGTACGCTCATAGGTGAACGACGGAGACTTTATCCTATCGCTACGGTTGAAGTTGTATTCAGCCGTGCCGTCTTCTTTCTCCCAGAGCAGGGGGGTATAGTTATCGCCAATCAGCGTGAGGCCGTTACCAGTCAGCGCTTTCTTAACGTCGCTTACTTTCTTGCCGACTTTCTTGAACATGTCATCGCAAGCTTTGTTATATGCTCTGGCACATTCAGCGGCTTTCGTATCTTGGTTAAGTATGCCGTCACAGCTTTCGATGATAGCGTTGATGCTTTCTTCGGCGTTGTCTCCCGTGATGTCGCTCAGGTCTATCTTCGTGCTGTTGCCATTAGAGTCCTTAATGACAAGCCCCTTGACTCTATCAGCCACGTCTGCGTCAGAGTCTTTCAGGACGGTGTCTTCCATAGTCAGAAGCAAACGCTTCAGGGCGACTACCTGTTGCATGGTAAAGTCTTTACCCTTAAACGGGTTGCTCTCAAGAGAATCGCTCTGTGGTTCAAGCTTGTACTTCTTGTTGGAGATGAAGTCTTTGAACCCGTCCATCTTCTTGACGGCATCGAAGTAGCTGTAGGCGTCAACATATTCCACCATGCGCTTGGCTACACCGTCTTTGATTGTCTTGGCCAGATTGTAGAACTCGCCAGAGCCTTTGAACCCGCCGAACAGTTTCATGGCTGTGTCGGTAGTTATCTGCATGCGGATAAAGCGCTGGATGGCTTTGCTCAGAAGCCCGTCGCCCTTGATGTTCAGCTTGTTCGCTATGGCTTCGCCACGGAGTTTTACAAGCGTATCTGCATCACGGTTGACGTTGTTCATCTTAGCCATCATCGCATTGCAAACTTCCTCGTAAGCCTGTGCGAAGTCTGCCTGCTCCTGCTCGTTGAACTCCCAGTTCTTGCTGTTGGCTTCAGCGACCAGCCTGTACATGGCGTTAGCTGTATCTGCATCGTAGTATGCAGACATAAGCTTGTTGTCACGCCAAGTCCTGTAAAGGTTGTATACAGTCTTTACAGTACCATAACCATCGTTGACATCTTTGAGAGCGTTCAGCATCTTGGAGAGCTTGCCCTCAACGACTTTGCCGTTGCCGCTGTACTTGCCGTTCTTGCCAGCCTTGAACGGGTTCTTTATTTTCTTGAACGCCTCAACTACACGGGTAGCATTTATCCTGCCATCTTTGCCAAATATCTTTTCGGCAGTCTCGTGAGCCTCAGCTATCGACTTCCTGCGAGAAGCTTTCGGCTGTTCAGGTTCTTCCTCTTCAGCCTCTTCTTCTGCGGCTTCTTCTGCTTCGCCCTCGGCTTCTTCGGCTTCCTCTTCTACAGCTGGCTCTTCAGCGGCTTCTGCCTGTTCTTCTTCGACGGCAGGCTCTTCCGCTTCCTCTACAGCGGGTGCTTCTGCCTCTTCTGTTTCGGGGGCTTCCTCTTCGGCGGCCTGCTCTTCGGCTTCTACAGCTGGCGCTTCTTCAGCCGTTGTCTCTTCGTTCTCAAGCAGGCTGTCACGGTACGCCATGGCGTCGTCGTAGGCGTTCTCCCCGTCAAAGGTCGGGAGCTTGTCGAGGTCGGCCCATGTATAGTCGACTGTGTATTCGCCGTAGCTCTGTGCGACTGCCGTTGCGGAGTCGCCACTGCTGACCATGAATATAACGTCAGGGTCATGTCCCCACTTGGCCTTATACTCATCAATCTGCTCCTGCGTCCAGCCGTCGTACTCCATCGCTATCTCAGCGTTGAATACACATCTGGAAACGGGAGAGAACCCTGCCTGAGCATATTTGTTGACGAGGCCAACACCGTAGCAGTCGAGCTTTGTGCCGCCGTTAGCTATGGCAGTTACAAGCATTGACGGCAATGCTCCGCTCTGGCCTGTCTGCTGGTTCTTAAATACAGCTACGATATCTCCGTCGGCTTTTACTATTACGCCAGCAGAACCGTCAGGAGTAATCTTAACGACACCGCCGTCGTTGATAATCTCCTGTATCTCTTCAGTGGTCTTGGCAGACACATAGTTCCCGTGCGCTGGGTCTGCCGCCTTAGCCGCATCAAGAGAAGAAGAGTAAAAGGCACTGTCAGTAGAGTCTTGTAACCCTACATTGACAATGCCCTTTTTCTTGGTAAGCGTTTCGAGTGCGGTGTTTTCTTCGGTCAGTCGAGATTCAGAATCTCCAGTATCTGCTCCTCTGTCATTCCTTTCGCCGCCAGTCCCCGTATCATCTTCTCGTTGTACGACGGGTACTCCTGAACCAGCTTCTCCACCCAGTTCTGAGTCGGCTGTTCCTGCTTCTTCTCCATTAGCTGTAACTCCTGTATTTTCAATGGTTTCGTTACCATTATTATACTCTGAAACGGGGGCATTGTCAATATTCTGTTGTGTTGTTATGGGCGTCTCAGCTGGGGAGTTCTCAATAATTTTTTCTCTTATTGAGAGGCTTATCTTGTCGCCGTATGTAGACTCGACGACTTCCTTGCCCTCAGCTTCAGCCCGCTCATAAATAGCATCACGAAGCGCTTGTTCGTCTGACCTTATCCTGACGCTTGTGTTCGGCGTGGAGAACAGCCTTTCAATGCGTCTGTTGTCTTTAGCGGAAAGCGTTGGCTCTGCTGGTGCAATCGGCGTCAGCTTCGCCTGCCATTCGCCAGTCTCTGCGTTCTGTTCGAGTGTGGCGTCGAAGCCGTTCTCTGCGGCCTGCGCCTTGATGCTCTCGAACAACTGCTGGCTGGCTTCGGTAAGCTCGCCACCATCACGCTGTATCGTTACGGCCTCATTGCCAGCCGCAAGCTGGCTCTCGGCTTCTTGCCTCGCTTGGTCAGCCGCAAGCTCGTCAGCGGTGTAGCCGTAAGTCTGCGCTTCGGTTATGTTGGAAACATCTTCTGCGGCGGTCGCTTGCTCAGTGCCGTTGTTGAACATCTGGCTAAGGAGATTCGAGTAGAACGCTACGCTGGCCTTGTCCTTTTTACTCTTGGCCTGCTCAAGAAGCTGGTTGGTCTTCGCTTCCATGATGTCCTTGGTGAACGTTTCTATCTGAGTACGAGCATCTTCTATGGAGTTGATGTCGTCAGAGAACTCGCCATTGAGCAGATACTTCATCGCCGCTTCTTTGAGGACGTCTTTGCCGACCACTTCGTTTGCGAAGTTTTCGTTAGCAAACTTTGTGGCTACCTCTTCGCATATCTTGACGTAGTCTGCGTTCAGGTCTCCAACTTTTCTGAAAGCATCTCTGCGAGATACATACGTTCCTGAAGCTTCAGATACAAGTTCAGATACCGTCTTGCCAGTCCTGTTATTAACAAGCTTGTCGAGAACGTCGACGATAGACGCATTGCGGATATCTTTAGCCGCCGCCTTTACAGCTCTGCCCTCAGCTCGCTCCATCTCAAACTGCTGTCTTATAGCGGCTGAGTAAAGAGCATTAGTACCACCAGATTCTTTGAACGTGTTTACAGCATTTGCCGCTGTTGACATGCCGCCAAGTATACCAGCTATGCCGCCGATGATTCCATCGTGAACCATGTTGCCAACGCCCTGCCAGCGCTCGCCCTCGTAGTCCTCGAACAGTTTGGTCTTGCCAAGCGTGTTCCTGACTGCGAACGATGCGATGGGATTCAGTACGTCAGCCATCATTTCTTCGACCGCCTCAGTGCCGAATGTCATAGCAAGGGTTGAAATGACAGGCCCAGTCTTCTTCGCAAGCGAAGACTCCAGCATGTTGGTGAGGTTGCCAAGCGGCCCAGTGTTGCTCACAGTACCGCCTGTCAGGTCTTTAACACCACCGTAAGTCCAAAGGTTTTCAGTGACAGCTTCTATCGCCGCTGACACTGCGCCGTTCAGAACCTGAGTGCCAACGCTCTTGCCCTCGTCTCTGGCCTGCTGTGCAGAGCCACCAAATGCACGAGAAGCAAAGGATACTTTTGTAAGCGTTGGGCCAACGACAGGAATCAAGCTTAGCGCAGTATCAATGCCGTTGGTAACAGCGGAAGAATAGCCCTCAAGAAGCGTAGACCCTACAGTCCCTCGGCCCTCGGTTGCGGCTTCTCTAAGTCTCCCCGCTTCCTGATTCTCTGCGTGAGAAGCATTGAGCATCTTCCAGAGGCCACCGCCTGCCTGCGGTTCGTAGTAGTTGTCGCCATGCACTGCGGCGCTTACCGCAAGCGGAACAGTCGCAAGCGTTGACAGCTGTGGAGCTACCCAGCCTTTGAGACCTGCCTTGGTAGCCTGACCAATGTCCGTGCCAAGCGTCTCGTGGCCTGTCTCTTCCATCTTCTTCTTGTCTTTATCAGACTGCTTTTTGATATAGCTGTCTTTGATATAGTTGCCAGTTCCGTCGTTCGTGTAATAGTTGTTGGCGAACACGAAAGTCTTCGGCCCTTGTACTTGGAATCTATTGGCGTTATCAACTATAGCCTTTGACTCGTTGTTAAGTTTAAATCCACCTGTGCTTGGCTTCGATACAGGCTGAACAGTTTTCTTGTTGTCAGCAGGCGATACGGAAGCCTTTTGTACAGGCGCAGATTTGTTTACAGGGGCGACATTGTTCTGACTGCCGCCCCTGTCTACTATTTTCTTTGCGTTGCCGCTTAGTTTGAAAGCCATGATTAGCCCCCATTACTGGTAATAATTGAGAAAACCCTGCCTCTGCCGTCTTAGATTGTCGGCTTGATTCGCCATCCTCTGAGCGTCCTGCTGTTCTCTCATGTTCTGCCGCATAGCCGCATATCTCTTCATGAGGTTGTCGTACCGCTCACGCTGTACTCTGTCCTGTGCTTCGTTCGGCAGATAGTCAGCTATCTTCAGCATGAGTTCAGGCGGCATGTTCTCAAGCATCGCTCCAGCCTGATTGATGGCGTCCTGCTGAGACATACCATAATCCTGCATAGCGACCTGAATAGCCATCTTGCGAGCCTCAGTAGGATTCCGCTGGGCAAACTCCATAGCAGGCTGTGAGTAGTTGTCGTAGATGTAATCGTTCTGGTACTGCTCGCTTGCTCCAGCCGTAGCGGTCTGCTCTTCATCTATAGCAGTTGTGAGATTGTCGATGGTCGTGCCGAGATTCTTTATGGTTTCGGTCGTTCTATAAAGGTCGCTCGTTGTGTCTTTCAGCTCCCTGTCATAAGCTTCGTCAACAAGCATCTTAAGCTGAGCAGGGCCAGCGTTGGGGTTCTCTGCCCTAACCTTGTTGTACAGCTCGTTGTTCTTGTAGTCATCGAGCTGTTTCTGAAGACTCTCTCTTTCCGCAGTGGCCTGCGCCCTCTGCGCTGAATTAGAAAGCTGTCTCGGTTCTTCAGGCGCTTTGGTCTCACGAGCTGTCTGCGCATTAGCAAGACCATTTTCGCCAGCAACCGCATTATTGTAAGCTCCAAAAACATCTGCATTGACACCGTTCGTGTCATAAGTGTCCTGAATGTTCTGGAGCGTCTGCTGTTGCTGTTCAGGAGACATGCCACGCATATAATTGTAGAGATACGAATTGGCAAGGTCTTGGTTGGTAGACTGAGAATTGATTCCGTTGTACTGGCTCAGGTCATACTTGAGATTGCCGTTTTCGTCTCTCTCGTCAAAGTTAAAACCCTGCCTACGCATAGCCGCCATAGCAGAAGCACCTTGCGGATTCAGGTTCTGGTTCTCGGTAAACGCTCCTGAGTCTATGTAGCTGTTGTTGGCGTTGCTTGCCCATCCGTTGTCGATGAAGCTTTTGCTGACGTCATCCGCTGAAGCCTGCGGTCTGCCGCCAGTCTGCATCGCAGTCTGCGTTCCCTGCTGTGATGGGTCAGAAGAGCCGTAAACGAAATTGCTGTTTGGATTGTTGCCGCCTTTGTTTGTCGGCTTATATGAGTTAGCATTTTTGCTTGTTAGACTTCCGTTAGCTACAGCCGCATGGATTTCTTTCCCAGACATTCCGCTATCACGAAGCTTTTTCCACTGAGCGTCTGATATGGTTTGATTTGTTTTACCAGTTTTAGCCATAATATCTCCTTACTTGCCGTATAGTTTGTCTCTATAGTCTGCAAGTTTCGCTGTCATGTTGCCACCAGAGCCATATGTCTGCGCACGGCCATAAAAGCTATCCTTGAAACTGTTGTAGCCACCAGAGCCGCCACCACTACTGGGCGGTGTATAGCCTCTCGGCCATTCGCCAACAATGTTGTAATACTGCTGAGGTGTAATCTGGCCTTGGTCGTATGCGGCTCTTGGATTCTGTGTTGCCCATACCCACTTCGCTGTATCTGCGGCATCTGTACCATAAAGCTGTTTCATCATAGAGAAGTCACCGTAGCTTGCTCTGGTGTTCATCTCTTCGGTCATCATCTTGTAGTACGTGGTCATCTGCTGTTCACGATTCAGCTTATCCTTATACAGCTCTGCCGCTTTCTGATAGTCGTTCTCTCCAATAGCGGCGGCTATATCAGCCTGATACTGAACGTTGAGATTAGTGACAGCCCTGTCTATATCTGCCTGCGCTTTCATCTGAGCAGACCTTAGTGCGTTCTGCCCCTGCTGGTAGGTGTTGTTCAGAGCAAGCGCCATCTGAGACCCAGTGCCAACATTGAGGCCGTTCATCTGAGCCTGTAGGTTCTGGTTGTATCTGTTTCTCTCGTAGTCTACAGAAGCGGCGGCTCTCTGCTTATTGTAGTCTTCAATAAGCTGTTCTCTGTTGGCGTCGTAGTTGCTCTGGTTTATCTTGTTAGCCGCTTCGAGCTGGGCAAGGTTCTTATCCAGCAAGCCCTGATACATGTTATTAATGTCGTTGGAGTGGTCTACGCCACCGCCAAGAGCTGACATGTAATTGTTCAGATACTCACTGTTTATACCGTTGGGGTAAGTAGCCTGTGCTTGGTCTCTTGCCGCCGTATTAGACATGCCGCCAAGGTTCTTGTCTGCTGTCGTAGCAGAATAAGAAGCGGTAGTTGTAGTCGTCCCAGTGGTTGTGGGAGTCGTCGTCTGTGTGTTGTTGGTAGTTAGAAGTTCATCTGCCATATTTCATTACCACCTTGTTGTCCATTCAAAGCCTATGCCGTTGCTTCTGATGTATTCCCATTCGCCAGTAGCGCTGTTGTAATACATACCGTCGCCATGACCGCCAGCGTATACATCAACGACGTCTTCAGAATCCTGCGGCAGTCCAGAGGCGAGCTTGTTCTTCAGCTCGTCGTATCTCTGCTGACAGTATGCGGCAGTGGTGGTGTCTTCCTGTAGCATGAGATGTGCCGCAAGGCCATATGGCATAACGGTACGGCATATATAGTCGTCGAGCTGTATGATATCTTCCATCTCTGCGACTTCTGGGCAGATAGGACGTTTTCCACGTTCCGTTATCTTCCAGTTGTCTGAGTACATATACAGCTCGCCTATAAGGACGTTGATTATCCCTATAGTTCTGTTTTCATAGTCAGATACGTCAGCGTCGTCGACAGCGTCGATTAGCGTCAGCATCTTGTCAAATACATCTTGTACTTGTGTAGACATGTTCGTCTCCTTAAGAAAAAAGGGGCTGACTTTCGCCAGCCCCTAATTTGATTAAGACTTGGTGAACTTGAAGTTCACGATGCCAGAGGGCAGGCAGTCGGTCTTGTAAGCATAAGCGGATACATAGTAAGTACCAGCAGGGATGCTTGCATAAGCAATGCCTGTGCCAGTGGTGGCGTCCTCATGGACTTTGGGGTTCGCATACATGGGCGCCTGAGTGATGACGTACTTGTAGGTAACGCCAGAGTAAACACCAGTGTGAGAAGAAGCCGCACCGATGACAAGACCGTTGGTGGTGTCATAGGTGATTTTCGGGTCTTCGCAAACGAGGGTGCTTGCGGAAGAAGTAGTGCCAACTGCGTACACGATGATACCGTCAGCCTTGTGAGCCTTAACAAAGGAGTCGTAGCGGAAAAGTCCCTCAGCATGAGTGCTGAAAGAGCCGACGACGTTGTTGAGGGTGCGGAGCTTGTGGCACTTTCTGGGGTCAACAGAAGCGCCTTTCCACTTCATGAGAATCTTAACGCCAGTCGGCATGAGGTCGTCAGGAACAGCAATGATTTTGGCATCGCCAAGCATTGCGACTTCGCCCTGAATCATCTTGCCAGAATAGTTCTGGTTGTACTGGAGTCTTTCAGAGAGACGAGTCTCGATAGCGTCGGTGACGCTCATGATGAACACACGGTCTTTCTTGGGTACACGCAGGTTGGTTGCCTTGGCATTGATGGTCAGAAGAGTGCGGATGATGTCTTCATCATTCGTGCCTTTCTTGGCAAGCAGGGTGGTGTCAGCGCCGAACATAACTTTGCCTGCGCCCTTTGCCCACTCGCCAAGACGGTAAGCATCGTTCTCAGGAACGAGTTCGTTGTCGACGGTCTCTTTAAGAGCGGTAGCCATCTTGCGGATGAAGCGCTGGTCCATGGACGGAACTTCGTCTATCTCACCATGGAAAGTGCGTTTCCTGCGGACGGTGTAGCTGTTAATCTCATCGTAGACCTGCTGGACAGCGCCAGTTCTCTGATACCACGGCTGGGTA
>Ga0265298_10003985_pt1 | contig 19089 bp, 15 predicted proteins | sample AusTroGonzalo_MG_3_FD_193486 | JGI IMG/M metagenome (GOLD analysis project Ga0265298, IMG submission 193486) | Bovine rumen microbial communities from tropical cattle in Woodstock, Queensland, Australia - Gonzalo_01 | ecosystem: Host-associated > Mammals > Digestive system > Stomach > Rumen ... | reverse complement strand
CATTCTGCTCTCGCCACGCTCAATACATTTACGTAGTGTGTCGAGTGCCTTTGGTGTCAAGCCATAAATGCCACCGCTTATGTAATGTGGATTATCGCATGTATCATAGAAGCCGGTTATACGTTTCCCCACCTCTACACCTACGTAGAGTGGTTTCTCATCATCAATATAAGGAGTTACCACCATCATACCATCCAACTCGCCAGCTGTTGCCGACGCATTGAACGAAGATGCATACAAACCGAAATCTTTTTCATTAAAAATGGTGTCAACGGTTGTCAATATAAACGGTTCGTCGCTGAGCCATTGACTCAGTTCCCACAAACTGTGCATCGAGCTGGGCGTACTTTTCACAATATATTTCAAGGGTACATGTCCAGCCTGTTCTATCTCTTTCAGATGTTCAGCAACTGAAGTCATCTGTTCATTACAAATCACACATATTTCGCTGGCATCGTTATCCATGAACACACGTATAAGTCTATCTATCAATTGCTCGCCCGCCACTTTCACTAACGGTTTGGGCGCTGCGACACCTTCCTGCACCAGTCGCGATCCCTCGCCTGCAGCAATAATTGCATATTTCATTTTTCCTAAACTAACTAAATTTGGCTGCAAAGATACGCATTTCTTATGAAATGCCGAAAACTTTTGCCATATATTTAGGTTTTATTTACTTAAAAACCAATTACATATAGCATTTATCCTGTCAAAACAATCTTAATAAGCAAAAAAAGAAAAACTATGTATTTTTGATATTCTAAGTATATAGTTTACAGGTTAATAAGTATATAGTTTAGGAACTCTAAACTATATACTATTATACATAATTATTTAAACAGAATATTATTTCACTTTCAAATTACTTGAATCAATATCACCAGAACCACGCTTGCGCATATCAAAATGCTTTACTTCTCCATTAAGAGTTATATCGCCAGAACCGAAAAGCTCGGCATTGACAGAGCCACAACCTCTAACAAACTCAACGTTGATATCACCAGAGCCACGAAGTTGCAACTGAGTATTAACGGTATTCATCTGACGAATATCGAGATCGCCCGAACCTATGAGTGTGGCTGAAGTCTCACGAGTATCAAGATGTTTGATATTTAAATCGCCAGAGCCTACAAGTTCCGCATCGCAGCGATCGCACACCACGTCAGTAAACTGAACATCACCCGAGCCCTTGAGTTGAATATTAAGGACATCAGTATCAACAGGGCTCTCACAGATAAAATCGCCAGAACCACTGAGAGTAACACCGATAAGGTCGGGCGATGTAACATAGACAGCAAGACCTTTATTAGCACCAAAATTTACATTAATCATACCCATCTTACCCTTATTACGGATACTGAGGGTGTTACCATTGACATCGGCTAAGATATTAGGAACAAGATCCTTAGGTCCTTTTACGCGAACTGAGAAAGTATCGGCCTGAGCATAATAAACTGTGGGCGAGCCAACGACCTCAATTCGTTCGAAACCACGGAGATCATTGGAAACAATTTCCATTTCATCGGATGTAGAATAGTCGAACTTAAAACCACTGTTGCTACAGGTGCTGCACGAGTTCAACGCAAGGACAGCAAAGACTAATAACGGAAGAAAAAACTTTTTCATAATCAATAATCCTAAACATTAGACATTTCTACACGTTTGACGCAACTGAAATAATAAAAGTTGCAACAGGAGTAGAATTTAACAGGAGTTAACTGAGGTTACCTCAGCGGCAGTTTAACCCAGAAACGAGATCCCTCACCAAGAATTGATTCTACGCCAATAGAACCACCAAGGCTCTCTGCATGACTCTTAGCAACCGACAATCCAAGGCCTGTTCCCGGCACATACTCATCAACCTTGAAGAAACGCTCAAAAATACGATTCTGATCGGCATCATCAATACCCTTACCAGTATCAAGTACCCATAGTACAAGCATATCGCCCTGAGGCACATCAAAGCCAAGAGTAATAGAGCCTTGAGCCGTAAACTTAACGGCATTCTGTACAAGATTAGTAAGAATTTCCTTAACCTTACCTATATCGGTATTGACCATCAATTCAGTTATAGGGAATTGACTGGCCAGAATAACCTGTGACGGATCGACCATACCTGAGAATGAGTCGATTATCTGCCTGAGCACAGGAACAAGATCTACCTGTTGTTTTACAAGACTCTTAGCTTCAGCCTCAACCTTCGACATGCTTACAAGGCCGTCAATAATATTTAGCAGCTTATGGTTATTTTTCTGAATCTCGGAAATAATCTGATTACGATCCTCATCGCTCTCAACAACAGGTAAGAGATCGGCAAAACCCACGATAGCGTTAAGAGGAGTTCGGATCTCATGTCCCATGTTAGCCAAGAAGGCAGTTTTTAGTCTATCTCTCTCCTCGGCTTTGTTTCGAGCTGCGATGAGCGATGCCTCCATCTCTTTGCGAGCATCAATACGAAGCGAAGTACCAACCACACGGGCAGGATTACCCTCCTCATCGCGAGCAGCAATAGTACCAAAACTCTCCTCCCAATAAGTCAGACCTGATTTACCAGCCAAAACACGATAAGTTTCGTGATAAGAGAACGCACTTCCATCACAAACTTTCTCTAACGCAGCACGTACACGCTGAGCATCATTCTTCTCAATGAGATTGAATAGTTGTTCGATAGGAACCTCAGGAATGGCAACAAGATCGCCTTTATCATCGCGATAATCAGCATCGACAGCGATAGTGCGGTTTTTGCAGTCTATATGCCATGTGCAGAGATGCATGGCCTTAAGCACGAACTCGTACTCAATGTTATTTTGCTTAACTTTATCAAGTTCAACGAGCTCACGTTTAAGGTGACCGCCCGTACGACGCTGCACAAAGATCAAGACAACGAGCGCAATAAGCGCAACGATGCCGATAGCCCACAGCATCGGGATGAGATATACATTCTCAGACTGGGTATAGAGCAACAAACTATACATAGGTTCTTAATTTCAATGGGCAAAAGTAAGTATTTTATTTGGAAAAAACACATTTTTAGCCCATTTTTTCATAAAAACAAAGTTTTTTTGTTAGATTAACAATAAAAAAGTGCATTTTTCGGCTACTTTACATTAACTTTGCACCCTGTAAACTTAATGTAATGGAACAAAAGTACGAATTAATTGCCAAAACGTTCATGGGACTGGAACCTGTGCTGGCAAAAGAGTTGACCCAATTGGGGGCAAGTGATGTAGAGATCGGTAGACGAATGGTATCGTTTACAGGTGATAAGGAAATGATGTATCGTGCAAACTTTCAGTTGCACACGGCTATCAGAATTCTGAAGCCAATACGCCATTTCAAAGCGAGAAGCGCTGACGATGTTTATGAAGAAATCAAGAAGATTGACTGGACAGAGTTTCTGGGCACAGACAAGACATTTACTGTCGATTCGGTAGTGTTCAGTGAAGAGTTTCGTCACTCTAAATTTGTATCGTACAAGGTTAAGGATGCTATTGTTGACCAATTCCGCGAGAAGACGGGCAAACGTCCAAACATCTCGATAAGCAACCCCGACATCCGACTGAACATGCACATAGCTGAAGACAAGTGCACGCTGAGTTTAGACTCAAGCGGCGAGAGCTTACACCGCCGTGGATACCGTCAGGAGAGCGTAGAGGCTCCACTGAACGAGGTATTGGCTGCCGGCATGATTCTACTGAGCGGATGGCAGGCTGACACCGACTTTATCGACCCAATGTGCGGTAGCGGAACACTACTGATTGAGGCCGCACTGATAGCCAAGAACATGGCACCAGGCCTGTTCCGTAAGGAATTCGCATTCGAAAAGTGGCCCGACTTTGACGCAGACCTGTTTGACGAGATTTACAATGACGAGAGTCTGGAACGCGAGTTCAAGCACAAAATCTACGGTTACGATATCGATATGAAGGCTGTAAACACTGCTCGTATGAATGTGAAGGCCGCCGGACTGAGCGACATCATCACAGTAGAGCAGCAGGACTTTAAGAACTTCACCCAGCCACAGAACAAGAGTATTATGATATCAAACCCTCCTTATGGTGAGCGTATATCAACACCTGACCTGCTGGGTACATACAAAATGATAGGCGAGCGACTGAAGCACCAGTTCAAGGGCAACGATGCCTGGATACTGAGCTATCGCGAGGAGTGTTTCGACCAGATAGGACTGAAGCCAAGCATCAAGATTCCTCTTTATAATGGAAGTCTGGAGTGCGAATTCCGTAAGTATCAGATGTTTGACGGCAAATTGAAGGACTTCCGTTCTGAAGGCGGTATTGTTAAGACTGAAGAGGAGAAGCGCCAGATGGCCGAGAAACATCGCTTTAAGAAGGAGCGTGAGTTTAAGAAGCGTCTGGAAGAGAAAGAGGAGAACGAAGAGGCCGACATATTGTCATTCACATTCCATCGCCACGACTTGAACAAGAATCGCGGTGGTCATGAGAGCTTTGACCGTAGCGGTAAGGAGCGTAAGGAGTTCAGAAAGGACCGCAAGGACTTTGGAGGCAAGGGTAAAGACTTCAAGAAAGATCGTAAGGAATTCAGACGTGGAAAGGATTTCAGCAAAGGCAAGGACTTTGGCGGAAAGAAAAGGAGATTTGACGATGACGAAGATTAAAACATTATTGGCTAGTATAGCCATGATAGCAATACCCGCAACCATGAGCGCTCAAGACAAGAAACTATTCACTCTCGAAGACTTGAACTTCGGGGGTACTAACTATGCAAACTTGAGGCCACAGAGCATGTGGCTAACATGGTGGGGCGAGAAACTGATAGAGACCGACGTAGAAGAGTGCAGTGTGATAGACACCAAGACGGGAAAGAAAAACCGTCTGTTTACACTTGAAGACATCAACAAGTGGGCAGATAGCAACGACGTAAAATACGTGCGCCATCTGACGAACGCTACATTCCCCTACCCCGATAAGCCCATTGTGGCAGTAGGTAACCATCAGGCGTTCATTCTGCTTGACTTCAAGGCAAAGAAGATAATATGGCAGGACAGTATATCAGGCCAGATAGCCAACGACTGGAATCCAACGTCTCGAGCAACAGCATGGGTTGAGAACAACCAACTGTACGTAGCCGACGGCAATGGCGTAAAGCATCAACTGAGCACTGACGGTAGTCGCGAGATTGTTTACGGACAGAGCGTGCATCGTAATGAGTTCGGTATTAATAAAGGTACATTCTGGAGTCCTAAGGGCAACAGACTCGCCTTTTATCGTATGGACCAGAGTATGGTGACCGACTACCCACAAGTAGATATATTCCCTCGCTCTGCTAGCTACGACCCCGACAAATATCCTATGGCAGGCATGGCCAGCCATAAAGTGACAGTTGGAGTTTTTGACCTGAAGAACGGCAAAACAGTATATCTGCAAGCAGGCGACCCAACAGATCGCTATTTCACAAATATAACATGGAGTCCAGACGAGAAGACTATTTACATGTTTGAACTAAACCGCAAGCAGAATGACTGTCGTCTGGTATCATACGATGCTACAACAGGTAAGAAGGTTGCTGAGCTCTATCGTGAGACATCAGATAAATATGTGGAGCCACAGAACCCTATACAGTTCTTACCATGGGATGATACTAAGTTCATCATACAGAGTCAAAAGGACGGCTACAACCACCTTTATCTCTTTGATAAGAGCGGCAGAGAACTGAAACAGATTACCAGCGGGAAATGGGTTGTTATGGATGTGATAGGATTCAACCAGAAGGACAAAACGGTGATCATTGCATCAAACGAAAAGAGTCCACTACAGCGCAACATCTGGGCAGTAAACATCAGCAATAACAAACGTACACTGCTGGACAATGGTAAGGGCATACATCGTGGTGAACTTTCGGCAACCGGTACTCTGATATACGACAAGTATCAGGAGCCTACAGTACCTAACCGCATAGAAGTAACCAATACCCATAAGCCATCCCCTATCACTTTGATGAATGCTGCTGACCCATGGTCTGCATTTCAGCAGCCCATCTATGAATGTGGTAGCATCAAAGCTGCCGATGACACTACTGATTTGTACTTCAGGATGGTAAAGCCACACGACTTTGATGCCAGCAAGAAATACCCAACCGTTGTATATGTATATGGTGGTCCCCATGCCCACAATGTAGATGCATCATGGCACTATGCAAGTCGCTCATGGGAGACATACATGGCTCAGAAAGGCTACATCGTGTTTATTTTGGATAACCGTGGTTCAGAAAATCGCGGCAGAGACTTTGAACAAGCCACATTCCATCAGCTTGGTCAAATAGAGATGCAAGATCAGATGAAGGGCGTAGAATATCTGAGCAAACAGCCTTATGTAGATATGAACCGACTGGGTGTTCACGGATGGAGCTTTGGTGGTTTTATGACTATTTCGCTAATAACCAACTATCCCGATGTATTCAAGGTTGGTGTAGCTGGCGGTCCTGTTATCGACTGGAAATGGTACGAAGTGATGTATGGCGAACGCTACATGGGCACGCCACAGGACAATCCTGAAGGTTACGCTAAGACTAGCCTCATCAGTAAAGCCGAGAACCTGAAGGGAAAGTTGCAGATTATCACTGGATATAACGACAACACTGTAGTGCCTCAGCACTGTTTATCATTCCTTGACGCATGCATCAAGGCCGGCACACAGCCCGACTTCTTCGCCTACCCTGGCGAGGAGCACAATATGCGAGGACATGCATCAGTCCACCTGCACGAACGTATCACACAATATTTTGAGGATTATTTAAAATAACTATATGAAAATCTTACTATTAGGAAGCGGCGGACGCGAGCACGCCTTGGCTTGGAAAATTGCTCAGAGTAACAAATGCGAGAAACTGTACATTGCACCAGGCAATGCTGGTACAGGCAATTGTGGTGAGAACGTAGCCATGAAGGCCGATGACTTCGAGGCTATCAAGAACTTCGTTGTTGAGAATGGTATCAACATGGTAGTAGTAGGTCCTGAAGACCCATTGGTAAAAGGAATCTACGATGAATTAAAGACCGATGAGCGAACAAAGAATGTACCAGTTATCGGTCCTTCAAAGGCAGGTGCAGTACTCGAAGGCTCAAAGGATTTTGCCAAAGGTTTTATGCAGCGTCACAACATACCCACAGCCCGTTATCAGACCTTTGATGGCGAGCATCTGGAAGAAGGTTTGAAGTTTCTTGAGACACTCGAGGCTCCATACGTGCTTAAGGCCGACGGACTTTGCGCAGGTAAGGGAGTACTGATACTGCCTACACTCGAAGAGGCAAAGAAAGAGCTAAAGGAGATGCTGAGCGGTATGTTTGGTAATGCATCAAGCCGCGTAGTAATCGAGGAGTTTATGGCTGGTATCGAATGTTCAGTATTCGTACTAACCGATGGTAAGAACTACAAGATTCTGCCTGAGGCTAAGGACTACAAGCGTATTGGCGAGCACGATACAGGCCTGAACACAGGCGGTATGGGAAGCGTTACACCAGTACCATTTGCCACCAAGGATTGGATGCAAAAAGTAAATGACCGCATCATTCGTCCTACTGTAGAAGGTTTGGCCGCAGACGGTATCGACTACAAAGGGTTTATCTTCTTTGGACTCATCAACCGTACCAATACGCCTACTGGCGAATCTGAGCCATACGTCATTGAGTATAACTGTCGCATGGGCGACCCAGAGACCGAAAGCGTGATGCTACGTCTGAAGAGCGACATCGTTGACCTTTTTGAAGGAGTAGCAAATGGTGATTTGGATAAGCGATCTATCGAGTTCGACGAGCGTGCAGCAGTTTGTGTCATGCTGGTATCGGGCGGTTATCCACAAGAATACAAGAAAGGCTATCCCATCAAGGGCATTGAGAACGTTGAGGGATCAATAGTATTCCATAGCGGAACTGCAATGAAAGATGGCGAGGTTGTTACTGCTGGCGGGCGCGTTATTGCAGTTTCTTCGTATGGTAAAGACAAAGCAGAAGCTCTGCAGAAATCATTCGAAGAAGCACAGAAGATACTGTTTACCGACAAGTATTTCCGTCGCGACATCGGAGCCGATCTTTAAAAAAGTATGAATAAGAAGCATACACAGAACATTATTGCCGAAAGCCGCAAAACTTTGCCGATAACCATCATATATGGTGTCGGCATCTGGCTGTTGGCTGGACTCATAGATAATAGTTGGTGGTTTCAGTTCGCATGTTTCATTGCATCGATATATGCAATGACGCAACTAAACAACACCAATCTAATGATACGCGTCTATAGCCGTTCTGTGTCTGCTTCATTCATTCTGCTATCATGTATAGCTGTTTGGCTATTTCCATCAATCCACGGAGCTGTGATACAATTGGGAACAGTATTGGTATTACTGATACTTTTCTCGTGCTATCAAGATTATGAGACAAGAGGGAGAACGTTTTATATTTTTCTGATTAGCAGTGCAATCAGTCTGATGATTCCCCAATATATCCTATTTATACCGATAATCTGGCTACTAATGTCCACCACGATCTACTCGATGTGTTTTCGTACACTCTTTGCATCGATTATCGGACTCATTACGCCATACTGGCTATATATGGGCTGGAAGCTATTCCAGAATCCTTATAATCCAAGTGTAGCGCTAAGTTTTGTATCACGTTTTACAGAAATCCAATGGACAACTAACTACCAGGCATTAACCAAGCCACAAATAATATATTTTATATTGCTGGTAATACTGTTCTTAGTAGGTGGCATTCATTTCTGGATTACAAGCTATATGGATAAGATACGCGTACGCCAGATATACATGAGCCTAATTCTTATAACTTGGTACACTATAGCTTTGCTGGTAGTACTACCGCAAATGTATGATGTACTGATTTATATGCTAACAATAGCAGTGAGTCCGATAATTGCCCATTTTGTATCGCTTACACATAGCAAGATATCGAACATTTTCTTCTTTGTGCTGATATCAGTAATCGTATTACTAACAGGTATGAACCTATGGATTTCATAATAAACCTACTGACACAATACGGTTATTGGGGAATGCTGATTGCTGCTTTTCTGGCGGGCAGTTTTTTCCCGTTTTCAAGCGAAGCTGTTATGGTAGCATTGATGGCAACTGGTTTGGATCCATGGGTATTGATGATTTATGGTACAATCGGCAATGTATTGGGCAGTGTTTTTAACTACTGTGTCGGTCGTATGGGTAAGCTTGAGTGGATTGAGAAATATCTGCACGTAAAGAAGCAAGACCTTGACAAGGCACATCGCTTTCTGGCTGGACATGGAGCATGGATGGGATTCTTTGCATTTCTTCCAGTACTAGGCAGCGCTATCACAATAGCTTTGGGATTGATGCGATCGAACGTAATCATAACATTTATCGCTATCACGCTGGGCAAGTTATTCCGTTATATTATCTTAATTTACGGAGCAGGTCTGTTTATATAAAAGATTTTTGTGTAACTTTGCACCACTATTTAGATTTTTAACGTTAAAGTATATATTTTGTAATGAAACAATTCAGGTTAGTAGACAACGCCTTGGGCTGGTTAGCATTCTTTATTGCAGCCTTTGTCTATTGTTCTACAATTGAACCGACAGCCAGTTTCTGGGACTGTCCGGAATTTATCACAACAGGTTACAAATTGGAAATCGGTCACCCACCTGGGGCACCATTCTTCATGCTCACAGCCAACTTGTTCTCACAGCTCACCAGCGATCCAACTCAAGTGGCACGAATGGTCAACACAATGAGTGCGCTGTTATCGGCCACTTGTATACTGTTCCTATTCTGGACCATTACCCACCTCACACGCCGATTACTTATTAGTAACTGGAACGAGATGACACTGCCAAAGATGATTGCCATTGAGGCATCAGGCATGGTGGGAGCACTTATATACACATTTAGTGACACATTCTGGTTCTCGGCTGTTGAAGGTGAGGTTTATGCCTACTCATCGGCATTTACTGCAGTAGTATTCTGGCTGATACTTAAATGGGAAGATCACGCTGACGAACCACATAGCGACCGTTGGCTTGTACTTATCATGTATATGACAGGTCTCTCAATCGGTGTTCACCTGCTTAACCTGCTATGTGTTCCAGCCATTGTGCTGGTATACTACTATCGTCGTTTTCCCGATGCCAACCTTAAAGGTTCACTCGTTGCACTCGGAGTATCGATAGTCATTCTGGCAGCTGTACTTTATGGTGTAGTTCCTGGTATCATCACTGTTGGAGGATGGTTTGAATTGTTCTTCGTGAACACTCTTGGTATGCCCTTCAACACAGGTGAAATCATCTACATCTTATTATTGGTTGCTTGTGTTATCTGGGCCGTATACGAGACTCAGACACAGAAGCACTCACTGACTATACAGAATGTAGCGTTCCTTGCATCGGTTGGTATGCTTGGTATCCCATTCTACGGCTGGGGCTGGTCAGCATTCTTCATCGGCGTAGTTGTATTAGCAGCACTTTGGTTCCTGCTTAAATACACAGTTAACAAGCAGCCACTTATCACAGCCCGCATGAAGAATACTATGCTGCTATGCATGCTGATGCTGATGATAGGTTACTCAAGTTATGCCTTGATAGTCATCCGTTCATCAGCTAACCCACCAATGGACCAGAATTCTCCCGAGGATATCTTTACATTGGGTGACTATCTGGGACGTGAGCAGTATGGTCAGCGTCCATTGTTCTATGGTCCGGCCTACACTTCGCAGGTAGCACTTGAGCAGGAAGGCAATTACTGCAAGCCCGTCATGTCGAAGGGCAAGCCTGTATATCAGCGCAAAGAGAAGGCCTCGGCCGATGAGAAAGACTCGTACTTTGTAGTTCGCACCAAAGACGAATATAAATACGCACAGAACATGCTGTTCCCTCGTATGTATGATGCAGGTCATGCAGCAGCCTACGAATCATGGATGGGAGGTGTAGACGGCAGTCAGGTTCCATACGATCGCTGCGGCGAGCAGATGATGGTTAAGGTTCCCAGTCAACTTGAGAACATCCGTTTCTTCCTGAGCTATCAGTGCAACTTTATGTATTGGCGCTACTTTATGTGGAACTTTGCCGGACGCCAGAATGATATTCAGGGTAACGGAGAGTTAGAGCACGGAAACTGGCTTACAGGATTCTCATTTATCGACAACGCACGTCTGGGCGACCAAAGCTTGCTCCCTGAAGATCTGAAGCAAAACAAGGGACATAACGTATTCTACTGTATGCCTTTAATACTCGGACTTGTTGGACTTTTCTGGCAAGCATGGTATACACGTAAGCGTAAGGCTACAATTAATGGTCAGGAGAAGACCATAGATGATCCTATCGGAATACGTCAATTCTGGGTAGTTTTCTTCCTGTTCTTCATGACAGGATTAGCAATTGTGTTCTATCTGAACCAAACACCAATGCAACCACGTGAGCGCGACTATGCTTATGCAGGTTCGTTCTATGCCTTCGCCATCTGGTGCGGTATGGGTGTAGCTGCAATTATTGACTGGCTGAACCGCAAGATAAAGAAGGAGTCGCTTGTCCTAACCGGTATAGTAGGATTAGTATGTCTTATTGTACCTATCCAAATGGCAAGTCAGACTTGGGACGACCACGACCGTTCGGGCCGTTACTGCTGTCGTGATTTCGGTCAGAACTATTTGATGACACTACAGGAAGAGGGTAACCCGATTATCTTCACTAATGGTGATAACGATACCTTCCCACTTTGGTACAATCAGGATACCGAGGGATTCCGTACCGATGCACGCGTATGTAACCTCTCATATCTGCAGACCGACTGGTATATCGACCAGATGCGTCGTCCGGCTTACGATTCTCCATCAGTTCCTATCAGTTGGAGCCGTCTGGAGTACTGTGCCGGCACAAACGAGTATGTGCAGATTGATGCATCACTGAAGGGTCAGGTTGAGGAACTTTATCGTCAGAATCCAGAAGAAGCAAAGAAGCAGTTCGGCGAAAAGCCATTCGAGCTTAAGAACATTTTGAAATACTGGGTTCGCGCCACAAATAAGGATCTGCACGTTATTCCTACCGATACTGTCTATGTAACCATTGATAAGGAGGCAGTAAAGAAGAGTGGAATGATGATGGCCAGTGACTCTATCCCCGACCAGATGGTTATTTCGCTGAAGGGCAAGAACGCACTGTATAAGGGCGATTTGATGATGCTCGAGATGATTGCCCAGTGCAACTGGACTCGTCCTATATACGTAGCAACAACCGTTGGTGCAGAAAACTATATGAATTTGGGCGATAACTTCGTACAGGAGGGATTGGCCAATCGCATTACTCCATTCACAACAAATGCACCTGGTGCCAAGAACTTTGACACAGAGAAAACGTACAACAACGTTATGAACAAGTTTAAGTTCGGTGGTGTTGACAAACCTGGCATCTACCTTGACGAAACCGTGATGCGTATGTGTTATACTCATCGTCGTCTGCTGGCTATGCTTGCGATGAATCTGGTTCAAGAGGGCAAAGACCAGAAGGCTAAGGATGTTTTGGAGAAGTGCGAAAAGATGCTGCCAAGCTATAACATTCCACATGACTACCAAAGCGGCTCTATGGACCTGGCTCGTGCTTACGCACTTACCGGACAGGTAAAGAAGTCACAAGAGTTAGTAGATCAACTGTGGCGTAAATCTGCCGAATATTTGTTGTGGTATTGTTCGCTTGACGGACAGCGCTTCGACAGCTCGCAACAGGACTGCATGCTCCATATTTATATTCTGAATCAAGTACTCGACCTGCAATCAGCATTGGATGAGAAGAAGGCTCAGGAGAAGGAGAAGCAGTTCCAGGCCATGAACAAAATTTATGAAGCTAAAGGTGGAACCTACGGGAACTAAAATATGTTTATAGAGCAACCTGCATTATATCTGCGCTGGCTCTATCCAAGAGCATACTGGCGAATGGACCGTCACGAAAGATCAGTATACCTGACTTTCGATGATGGTCCTATCCCAGAGGCAACACCGTTTATTCTCGATACACTTAAGGAGTTTGGAGTTCGCGCAACCTTCTTTATGGTTGGTGACAATGTACGCAAATACCCGGAACTCTACGATCGTATACTTGCTGAAGGCCATCAAGTGGGTAATCACACCCATAACCACATTGGCGGACTACGCCACTCAATCAAAGAGTACAGCTATAATGTAGAGAAAGCCAATGCCTATATACATAGTCATTATGTACGCCCGCCACATGGCTGGATGCGTATGGCACAATATGCATGGCTCAGCAGAAAATACAAAATTGTGATGTGGGATCTTGTTACTCGTGATTATTCTAAATGGATGACAGCCGAAGACGTAGTTAATAATATAAAGAGGTACGCGCGTAATGGTTCAATCATCACATTTCACGATTCACTGAAGAGTATCGACAAACTGAAAACCGCCTTGCCAGAAAGTATACAATGGTTAAAAGACCAAGGCTATAGCTTTAGAATTTTTCCATAATAAAAAAAATAAAAGTCAACAATGAAAAGATTACTAACAACCTGCTTATTTACAGCAACATTCGCAATGACAACAAATGCTCAACCCCAACTCCGCGTCGATAATATCGATGAGGTAATCAAGGCAATGACCCTTGAAGAGAAAGCCAAACTATTAGTTGGCGGTGCTAACAATTTCTTCGGTGCTGGTGCCGTTGTTGGTGGAGAGGCAGACCTTGTGGCTGGAGCCGCCGGTACATCACCAGCAATTCCAAGACTGGGTATCCCCGCAACAGTACTTACCGACGGCCCTGCTGGAGTTCGTATCGATCCAACACGTAAGGGAACTACCAAGACGTATTATGCTACAGCATTCCCCATTGGTTCGTGCTTAGCTTCAACCTGGAATACCGAGCTTGTGAGCAAGGTGGGAGAAGCTATCGGAAATGAGACAAAGGAGTATCGCTGCGACGTTATATTAGGTCCAGGTATGAACCTGCATCGTAATCCACTTTGTGGACGAAACTTCGAGTACTACTCAGAAGACCCTCTGCTTACAGGTAAGATAGCAGCTGCTTATATTCAGGGTGTACAGAGTCAGGGAGCAGGAGTTAGCGCTAAGCACTTTGCCATTAACTCACAGGAGACTGATCGTACAGCAGTTGATGAGCGCGTATCACAGCGTGCAGCACGTGAGCTGTATCTACGCGGTTTCGAGATTGCAGTACGCGAAAGTAATCCTTGGACTATCATGGCATCATATAATCAGGTGAACGGCGAGTACTCTATGGGTAACCACGACCTGCTTACCAAGATTCTGCGCGAGGACTGGGGATATAAAGGCATCGTGATGACCGACTGGATTGGTATCCGCCAAGGACTTACCACAGCCAGCGAGGTGCATGCTGGTAACGACTTGATGGAGCCAGGACAGCCCGCACAGATTCAGGAGATCATTGACGCCGTAAACACCGGCAGACTCGACATCGCAGATGTGAATCGCAACGTGCGCCGTATGTTGGAGTACATCGTTAAGACTCCAAGTTTCCACAAATACCCAGCATCAAACAATCCTGACTTCAAGGCTCACGCAGCCATCACACGTCAGAGTGCAGCCGAGGGAATCGTTTTGTTGAAGAACAATGGTGCACTTCCATGGAAGAACGGTACTGTTAAGACTGTTGCCTTGTTCGGCGAGAACTCATACGATTTCTTGAGTGGAGGTACTGGATCAGGCTGTGTTCATCCACCATATGTAGTTGATATGCTTGAAGGTTTGAAGAATGCAGGTATCAGCTCATCGGCAACTCTTACCGATATCTATCGCAAGTATATAGAATTTGCTCGTGTAAAATTCCAGGCTGAACGTCACCCTGCTAAGTGGTTCCAAACAGAGATGATGGGTCAACAGAAGTATCCAGAAATATCTATTGCACCAATCGCAATTAACAAGGAGATTCAGGCAGCTGATGCTGCTATCATAACTATCGGACGTCAAGCTGGCGAGGGTATTGACCGCGACATCGACACCGAGTTTAATCTTATTCCCGAAGAGCGCAATCTGATTGTTGACGTATGCAATGCATTCCACGCAGCAGGTAAGCCAGTAATAGTTATCATCAATTCGGGTAGTGTTATTGAGACTGCCTCATGGAGTGGTTATCCCGATGCAATTTTATGTGCTTGGCAGCCAGGTATGGAAGGCGGTAACTCTATCGCAGACCTACTTACTGGCAAGGTTAACCCATCAGGTAAACTCACAATGACTTGGCCTATAGCAGCTACCGATCATGCTTCAACAAAGAACTTCCCTGGAAGTCTTGATGATTATACTTTCAAAATGCTGGTAGGTAACAAAGCTCAGATACCTGGTCATGCCTATACAAACCACGAGGAAGACATCTATGTTGGTTATCGTTACTTCGATACTTTCCAGAAGAATGTTGCATACCCATTTGGCTATGGTCTGAGCTATACCACATTCGCATTCTCTAAGCCAGTTGTTAAGGCAAAGGGCAAGGATGCCGTTGAGGTTAGCATCACTGTTAAAAACACAGGTAAGGTTAGTGGTAAGGAAGTTGCTCAGGTTTATGTTCAGGCTCCAGAAGGAAAGCTTGAGAAGCCATGTCAGGAGTTGAAGGCCTTTGCCAAGACCCGTGAGTTGCAGCCCGGCGAGAGTCAGGTTCTTACCATGACTATCCCTGTTCGCGATTTAGCAAGTTTTGACGAGGCTGGTAGCCAATGGCTCACCGAAGCAGGTACTTACACATTCCGTATCGGTAACAGTAGTCGCGACATTGCAACTACAGCAACAATTAAGATTGCTGAATATACAGAAAAGACGACAAATGCCCTTGCACCTAAGCAGAAACTGAATCTGCTTAAGAAGGGCAAGTAATTATCTTAAAAACTATTTAATAGAATCCTCAGCCTCAACATCGTTAGTAAGGATGTCGGCAATGGGCAACTGGCGGTCAATCGCTGTATGGAATGATATCAGCGTTTGACTGCTAGAAAGCCCGAGGGGCTGAAGCTTATCGTGAATAATCGTCAGCAGATGATGATTATTACGAGCATACAACTTGATAAACATATCAAAGTTACCAGTTGTATAATGGCACTCAACAACCTCTGGTATCTGCTTTAACTTATCCAGCACCTCATCAAAGCGGGCAGGATCCTTCAGATTCAGTCCGATATAAGCACAAGTCTCGTAACCTATTTTCTCAGGCTCAATCAAGAACTGAGATCCTTTAAGCACACCCAGACTATTCAACTTCTGAATACGCTGGTGGATAGCTGCTCCACTTACATTACATGCACGTGCCACTTCAAGAAAAGGTATGCGGGCATCGGCGGCTATCAGACTCAATATCTGTCTGTCAAGTTCGTCAATTTTTACCATAATAGCAGTTATTTTTTGATTTCAGTTGCACTATAATTTATCTTTAAGGCATAGGCTTGTTGCAAGTTTCGCTTCACTTCGCTTACAAGTCCCATTGGCGCCTTGCGATCAACACGTAGCGATACGGTAAGTCGGGCTTGGTTCTCAGCACTCAGACCTCCACGTATGTGCTCTATGTGAGCGGGGATATCATTAGGATTCACAATGTCGCCATTCAGTTGAACAGCCCATCGGGATCCTTCTCTACCAATATATATATTCACCACAGCCTGCTTATTGGCAAGTTTCTGCACCTCAACACCCTGAGGTACCTGTAGGCGCACCTTTACCTCATCGCTACGCATGTGGGTTACAATCATAAAAAAGAACAGCACCGTAAATATCAAGTCGGGCATTGAGGCCACATTAAGCGATGGCACACTCCTATGACTCTGATGGAACATACTCTTCATCGGTCTCATTGTGCACCTCCTTCCTGTATAGGCGACTCGCTTATACGTTGTGGGTAATACTCATTTAACGCTGTTTTCTCATCGTTAGTACATGCAGCATAGCTATGTCCGTAATGCTTCTTAGCATATTCCTCACGCAAGTCATGATATGCACTTACAATGGCATCCTGCATTTGGAAATATGCTTCGTAGGTGGTAGCAGGATCTGCTTGTATCGATACGACGTGTCCCGTACGATTTACAAATGCCAACGAACGCACCTCCTCAGTAAGCTGCCTATATGTGACCACCTTACCATCACAAGTAAGTTGGTTGTTTGCATCCAGTTTCACCTGCATAACATTGTTGCGATTGATATCTTTCGGCTGTTCGTGCTCCAATGGTGGTGGAGCCATCTGGCGCAATAATCCCTTCTCCGTGTCCATCGATGATGTCACGAGGAAGAAAATCAACAGCATGAATGATATGTCGGCTGTCGATGTTGTGTTCAGCTCCGGAATCTGCTGACGATAGCGCTTACGAAACATCCGATAATCAATATAATAGAGGTGTAGATAAACATATCAGCGACACGAAGCCAGAACGTGTCGGTAAGCAGTTGACCGTTGGTCATGATGGGTTTGGTAGATGCCAGCGCAAAGGTAAGAACCATGCACAACACAAAACCGATAGCCACAATCCATCCTATTTTACCAGCGGGCACACCATTCACCACATCATCGCCTTTTCTGCGGAATCGCAATCCATGCCATACTGAATAGCCTGTAGTCAAGATGGCAACAGCCAACGTCAGGTACATCAGTCCCAACATCACATCAGCGATAGCAGGCGAAATGAAGTTATTCATAACTATTCACTCTTCACTTTATACTCGGTAATCATATCCAGCAACATAATAGCAGCCTCCTCCATCTGGGCTGTCAAGCGCTCAATCTTAGAGAGGATATAACTGTAGAAAAGCTGCAATATCAGAGCCACTACAATACCAAAAATAGTGGTAATCAGCGCCACCTTCATACCCTGGGCTACTACGGTAGGACCAATATCACCAACCACCTGAATCTGGTCGAAGGCCATAACCATACCAATTACCGTACCAAGGAATCCAAGTGATGGAGCCATCGCAATAAACAACTTAATCCATGAACATCCCTTCTCCAGATTTGCTGTCTGAAGACCACCAAAGTTTGTAATACTACGCTCAATGGCATCCATTGGCTGCTTGATGTGCAGCAATCCCTGATAGCAAACTGATGCCACTGGACCGCGTGTATTTCTACATAACGTCTTAGCTCCCTCTACATCGTTTGCCTTCAACCTCTGTTCTATATCGCTCATCAACTGATGAGTTTTAATTTCAGACAGTGTAAGATAGATGATACGCTCAATACAGAATGCGAGTCCGAGTACGAGTGCTAATGCCACAAGCGACATAAAAGCCACGTTACCATCAACGAACTTAGTCTTCAGTTGCTTGTGTAATCCACCTTCAACCTCATCGTCGGCAAGTTCATCGATATCATCAACCAATACAGCCATCGAGTCAGCATCAGCAGTGATGGTCGTCGTGTCTGTTATTGCCACAGAGTCAACATTATTCTGAGCAATGCCACTTTGGGGCGACACGCTCAGTAAACCTATCAGTGTAAATAGAAAAATCAGACGTTTCATATTGTTATTTTCTTCCTGCGGAGAGAGGGGGATTCGAACCCCCGAATCGCTTTTGACGATTACACGCTTTCCAGGCGTGCCTCTTCAGCCACTCGAGCACCTCTCCTATTATTAAGTGGATGCAAAGTTAGTATATTTGCAGCACAATCCACGGGTTAAACACTTATATTTAATACTTTTTTACAGTTATTATTTGTCTTCTGCGCCACCTCTTCCTCGCTCACACCATAAGCCTCAGCAAGGCGTTTCAACACGTATGCAACAAAGGCAGGTTCGTTTCTTTCGCCACGCTTTGGAACAGGTGCCATATATGGTGCATCAGTCTCAAGCACAATGCGTTCTAAAGGTACTACGGCTGGCAACACCTCGGGTAAATGTGACTTCTTGAAAGTTGACACACCACCAATTCCTAACACGAACTTATCAAATTGCAATAGTTCAGCTGCCTCGTGCTCATTTCCCGTAAAACAATGAAACACACCGCCAACCAAGTCTTTCTGGTACTTTTTGAGAATCGCTACCATCTCATTCTGAGCCTTGCGACAATGAATCATCAGTGGTAGCTGATACTCTACAGACCAACACACC
>Ga0265298_10003984_pt1 | contig 19098 bp, 15 predicted proteins | sample AusTroGonzalo_MG_3_FD_193486 | JGI IMG/M metagenome (GOLD analysis project Ga0265298, IMG submission 193486) | Bovine rumen microbial communities from tropical cattle in Woodstock, Queensland, Australia - Gonzalo_01 | ecosystem: Host-associated > Mammals > Digestive system > Stomach > Rumen ... | reverse complement strand
AGTTCGCGGATCAAATTCAATTTGCACCATTTTTTGAAAAAAATCTTTTTCCCTGGAAACATCTTCACCACGGGGACATTTCAACTCACTGGTATTCTTCCTTGATCCAGTCGGAGATGTTGCCGGAGTTGAAATCGAAATTGACTCCGAGAAGCATGATGCGCTTGCCTTCTTTGCGGTATTTCAAGGCATATTCCTTGTTTTCAATTTGGGTCATTGCTTTTTCGGCAGACTTGTTGAGCTTGAATTCAATCAGATAGATCCAGTCTCCGGCAGAGACCATCATGTCGATTCTCCCGCTGCTGGTGAAAACTTCCGCCTGAACTGCAAGTTTAAGCAACTCGCAGATCACAAAGAAAACTGTTTGATAATAATGCTCGTCCTTCACATGGAGCGGATACGGAATCCCGGCGAAAACCGATTGGATCAATCTCATGAAATTGTCCGCATCGCCAGTTCCGACTGCGGTGACCAATTTCAAGATCAGTTCCTGCGTATCCTGTTTCCGGACATTGGTGCAGTATGCCAGCAAAGAATCATTGAAAGACTCTTCCACTTCCTGATTGGGGAAGCGCAGATAGTATTCCTTAATAGTTTTTGTCGTGAACGGGATCGTTCTCTGTTCAGCCCGGTCAATGGTCAGATACCCGGTCTGGAACAGCAGCACCTGCGGATCAAGATCGGTGATTTCGAATGCATTGAAGAACGAACCTCCGACCGGGTTTTCCAAGGACCGTGCAAGGTTGAATTTCGATTTCATGATCAGTTCCAGCAGAAAAGAAGGCGTTCCTGTGGAGAACCAGTAATTGTTGAACTCAAAACGTCTGGAGAAAAATTCCGCCAGGGATACCGGATTATAGACGCGGGGAGCATCCTCATGGAACCGATATCCATCGTACCATGCCGTGATTTTCGGAAGCAGTTCGTCTTTCGGCATATTCAATTGTTTGGATGCCAGTTCGATCCGGTCGATGAAATACGTTTCAAATTCTTCCTGGGTATAGCCGAACATCGCGGCATATTTTGTGTCCATTGTAATGTCCGTCAGGTTGTTCAGATCGGAAAACAACGACACATGGCAGAACTTGCTGACGCCGGTAATAAATGCAAAACGCAATTTCCCCTCGAAGGCTTTTATCACCGAGTAAAATGCTTTCAAATCCGCCAATATCTGCTTGCATTCCGAATTGCCGATATTATTCAGGATCGGCTTGTCATATTCGTCCAGCAGAATGACAACCGGACTGCTTGCGGCCAAGGAGCGAATCAGTTGACGAAACAATTGTTCCGGGATGTCACCGGAAACATTTACATGATGGTCTTCTGCACATTCCCGGACAATTCCGCACAAACTGCTTTTCAATTCTGATCGGCTGCTGAAATTACATCCATTCATGTCAAGATGGATGATCTGATACGGCTTCCAGTCGTAAGGCTTGTCGTAAATAGCCAAACCTTTGAACAGTTCTTTCTTTCCTTCGAATACGGCTTTCAGCGTGGTAAGGGTCAGAGATTTGCCAAAGCGACGAGGACGGGAGAGGAAGTACATGGCCTTGGCCGGTCTTATCAACTGCCAGATGTATTCCGTCTTATCCACATACAGGAAATTACCCTGTATCATATCTTCAAAGGTGTAAACACTGCTGGTCAAATCTTTCATGGTCTTTTTCTCTCACTGCATCAGTGAATAACTATACTCCGGATTTTGCATTTGTCAAATCGTTTTCCGGGTGAATGCCGGTTTTCTTCCAATGGGCGGTTTCATGACATGGAACTGAGGAAAGACTCATTCTGCCCGAAGTTCCATGACTTCGCATTTGCCATGGGGCATACGGACATGTATATTACATCATAACCGGGAGGATTTTGGCCGGACTGCCGGTCATCGTTGATAGTAACGCAACAGGAACAGATGGAATGAAAACAATGGAAAAATGAATTTTCATCTGACTTTTTTCAAGTAATTTTTTAATCCGGAAAGGAGAATAAGCATAATGGAAAAGACAATCAAAACCGATGTGCTGATCATCGGAGCCGGAGCGGTGGGATGTGCCATTGCCCGGGAATTGAGCCGCTATCGACTCCGGGTCCTGGTGGTCGACAAAAACGAGGATGTGGGCGGCGATGCCTCCAAATCCAACAGCGCGATCATCCACACCGGCTACGACGCCAAGCCCGGAACGCTCGAATCCGAACTGGTGGTCGCCGCCAATCCGATGTATGACAAGATCGCGAAGGAACTGGACGTCCCGTTCGCCCGCATCGGCGGCATCCTGCCCGCATTCAACGAGGAACAGTTCAGCCAGCTCGGCGCCCTGCGCGAAAAGGCGTTCCTCAACCGCGTTTACGACGTCGATTATCTGACCGCGTCCGAACTGCTGAAGATCGAACCGAATCTGAATCCGAAAGTAATGGGCGGCCTTTACATCCCGCGGGAAAGCATCATCGATCCCTTCCTGCTGGTCGTCGGCTATGCCGAAAACGCCTGTCAGAACGGCGCTTCGTTCCTGCTGGGGACGCGCGTGACCGCGATCCATACCAGAGACGGCCAGGTGACTGGCGCTTCCACGACCGGCGGCGAGATCGAGGCGAAATACATCGTCAACGCCGCCGGGCTTTACTGCGACGAGGTCGCCGCGATGGTCGGCAAGGCGGACTACTGCGTGAATCCGCGCAAAGGACAATTCTTCATCCTCGACCGCAACACCTCCTGCAAGGTCAATCACATCGTCCTGCCGATCCCGACCAAGATCACCAAAGGCAAGCTGATGTGTCCGACCATCCACGGCAACATGCTGGTCGGTCCGACCGCGGAAGATCTGGAAGACAAGCTCGACCATTCGACCACGGCGGAAGGGCTGGACAGCGTCGCGCGGGATGTGGCGAATCTGATCCCCGGCGTGCGGCTTTCCGACACTATCACGCAGTATTGCGGCCTGCGTCCCAACAAGGTCCCGGAAGGCGTCTGCGTCGATGTCTACGACAATCTCCGGAATTACGTGAACATTTCCGGCGTGCGTTCCACCGGCCTTACCGCCTCGGCCTCGCTGGGCAGACACGTCGTCCGCAAACTCATGGAAATCGGTCTCAAGGCCGAACGGAATGAAAATTACGATCCGGTCCGCAAGGGCATCCGTCTGCTGCGCGACATGGATGCGGCGGAAAAAGCCGCGGCAGCGGCCAAAGATCCGCGTTACGGCCGGGTGATCTGCCGTTGTGAGACAGTCAGCGAGGCCGAGATCATCCAGGCGATCCATTCGCCGATCCCGGCGCGTTCGGTCGACGCGGTGAAACGCCGTCTGCGGGCCGGCATGGGCCGTTGTCAGGGCGGCTTCTGCGCACCCCGGATCATCGGCATCCTGAGCCGCGAACTCGGCGTGCCGGAATCCGCGATCCAGAAAAACCAGCCCGGCTCCTACATGGTGGTCGGCAAATCCATTGACGGGGAGGCCAAGTGATGAACGAACATAATCTTATCTGTGATGTTGCGGTGGTGGGCGCGGGTCCTGCCGGACTGGCTGCGGCGGCCGCGGCGAAAAAACAGGGAGCCGGCCGCGTGCTGGTCATCGAACGCGATGCATTGCCCGGCGGCATCCTGCTGCAGTGCATCCACCCCGGATTCGGACTGACCTATTTCAAGGAAGAACTGACGGGTCCGGAATATGCCCATCGTTTTGTGAAAGCCGCGAAGGAAGCCGGCGTGGAATTCCTGACCGACGCGACCGTGCTGGAGATCGGGGACAAACATCTGCGCGTGCTGGGGCCCTCCTGCGGACTGCTCGACATCCAAGCCGGTGCGATCGTGCTGGCAATGGGCTGCCGGGAACGCACCCGCGGCAATATCCGCACGCCCGGCACGCGTCCGGCGGGCGTTTATACTGCCGGTGCCGGACAGCGTCTGGTCAACCGCCAGAACCTGATGATCGGCAAAAAGATCGTGATCCTCGGCTCGGGCGACATCGGCATGATCATGGCGCGCCGCCTCACGCTCCAGGGGGCGAAAGTCGAGGCGGTCGTGGAACTGCTGCCGTATCTGGCCGGGCTGACCCGGAACCGGGTCCAGTGCCTCGACGACTTCAATATCCCGCTGCTGCTCTCGCATACCGTCGCGGAGATCCGCGGCCATCAACGCGTGGAAGCGGTCAAGATCGTCCAGGTGGACGACAAACGCCAGCCCGTGCCCGGCACGGAACGGGTCATCGAATGCGATACCTTGCTGCTGTCGGTCGGCCTGATCCCCGAAAACGAGCTCACCCGCGCGGCGGGGATCGCCATCGACAAGGTCACTTCCGGACCGTCCGTCAACCAATATATGCAGACCTCGCTGCCGTCGGTTTTCGCCTGCGGGAACGTGGTGCATGTGAACGATCTGGTGGACAATGTTTCGCGCGAAAGCGAACAGGCGGGCAGAAGCGCCGCGCTCTTCGCCGCGGGAAAACTGCCGGAGACAAAGGAGATCGCCTGTGCGCCCGGAACGGGCATCCGTTACGTGGTGCCCCAGCGGATCGCGCTGGACGGCACTGACGCCGATCTCACGCTTTATTTCCGCGTCACCGCACCTGGCGGCGCTTCCGAATTGACCGCGGCACAGTCCGGCAAGGTCCTGACCAGCCGGAAAGTCCGGCGTGTCAGTCCCGGCGAAATGGAACATCTCAACCTGAAAAATTCCGTGCTTACCGAAGGAAATCTGACCGTTTCGATTGCAGCGGAGGAAGGGAAATAAAATGGAAAAGACTATCATTTGCACCGTCTGTCCGCAGGGCTGCCGGATCACCGTTGCCGGGGAAGGTTCCCGGATCGATTCCGTCACGGGTTTCACTTGTCCTCGGGGCAAAGCCTACGCCGAACAGGAATTCATCTGTCCGATGCGCATTCTGACCGGATCGGTTCGGACCTGCGGGACAACGGAACCGCTGCTGCCGGTCCGTTCGGCCGACCGCATCCCGCGCGACCGTATCCCCGAATGCATGAAAGTCCTGCGCACGGTCACGGTGAAGCCGCCGGTGAAGATCCACGACACGGTCATCAAGAACATCCTCGGCACTGGTGTGGATATCGTCGCCTGCAGCGAACTGGAATAACGCTGTTCTCTGTGTCGGTCGATATCAGCTGAATGTCGGTTGAATGTCGGTTGACAGGCTGCTCCAGTCAAGCGACTGAAATTCCGGTTTTCTTCATGATTTTCTTTCGGATATTTCTTGACTTTTATATTTTTGAGGTTATATTATCATGATGCCGGTAATTGATACTGGAATTACCGGCATCATGAGGATTGCTGTCGGAATCTTTTTTTCACCGTCCATTATATGAAATCCGATGATGGTTCAGATCCGATCTTCAACCCGAATCGGGAACGGGGCCGCTGAAATGACTCCAGCACGGTCAAAGATTGTAACCGCTCAGACGCAGAAAGTTTTCCCGCAGGACCATCTTTCTCTCCGTCTCGGACAGATGCTCGAAAAAGACCCCCGCGATGTACATGCCCGGATTGATTATGGGAAAGTCGGTACCGAAAAGGATCCGTTCCGGTCCCAGCATTTCGATTCCTTTTTTAAGCATGCCCCAGCGGGGCAGTCCGCTGCCGGAAAGATCGAAATATAAATTCGGGTATTTCTGCGCCAGGGTGAAGTTGGCCATCGGCGAGGGGATCCCGGGATGCGCGACCAGCAATTTGAGCCGGGGAAAATTCTTCAGGATGTTTTCCACATCGCCAAGATCGGTGCAGCAGTGGATATTCAGCACCATTCCCAGATCCTGCGCCAGATCCATGACCTGAAGCAGCCCGCCGGCGCAGTAGACCGAGTAATTCATCACATAGCCGGCGATCTCGCCGATCCAGCGGAATCCCAGATCGTGGAATTTCCGGACTTCGGCGCAGGATTCTTCCGGGAAATTCGGGTGAACGTTCACGCCGGGAAGATACTGGTCCGGAAAAGCGTCATGGACCTCCAGGACCCGCCGGTTACATTCCCGGATCACGCTGAAATCACTGCCGTCGTTGATGATGTTGAACGATCCGCAGGACATCGTGATCCCCGCCCGCCGCTGTTCGGCAAAGAATTCCTCATAGGTCTCCGGAACGGCGAAGGGGAAATTCCGGTCTTTGGCCAGATATGGGTGCATGTGCGCATCGATGATGCCGTATTCATTCAGGTCGGGCAGAAACATATTGACGCCTCCCTGTTATTTCCGGTCCTGTTCCGCCCAGGCATATTTTTTGCGGTCTTCGGCCGTGATCCTGCGGATGATGCGCGCCGGATTTCCCGCAACGAGGGTATCCGCCGGAACGTCGCGGATGACCACTGAACCGGCAGCGATGACCGCGTTGTCGCCGATGGTCACGCCGCCGATGATCGTGACCGAGCCGCCGATCCAGACATTGTTGCCGACCGTCACGGGGAACGCATATTCCCAGCCGTCGATGCGGTCCTGCATGTCCAGCGGATGCCCCGCCGCCAGGATCGACACGTTGGGCGCGATCCAGACATTGTCGCCGAACCGGCAGTAATTGCCGTCCAGCACGATGAAGTTGTAATTGGCGAAAAAGTTTTCGCCGACCTCGATGCGGAAGCCGTAATCGCATTTGAACGGCGGCAGGATATTGCAGTTCTTGCCGATCTTCCCGAAGATCTTCGCCAGGAAATCGCGCCGTTCCTGAACCTGTGACGGCCGGAACTGGTTGTATTCATAAATCGCATCCTGGATCTTGAAACGGTAATCGGCCATTTCCGTGGTGCGGTTGGGGTTGTAGAGCAGTCCGGCTTCGGCTTTTTCCTGTTCGGTCATGCCGCCCGGAACGGGCTTGCAGAGAATCGGTTTGTCTTTCATAGTCTGGTCCTTTGGTTTTCGGGTATCAGACGGTAATATACTGTTTCCGACGGCATTTGCAAGTATAAAGAGAATGCCGCATCAGTCCTCCTGCAGTGTATCAACCGTCAAATTATGAGTTTTTTTTATTTCGGGCTTGACTTTTATTGGATCGGATGTGAAATTATCGATACCGGAGATCCGGCGGGAATATGATTGATGAAAAATCCAACTTGAGGGAAAGGGAAGAAGCATGACAACTTTGTATCAGAGTGAGGAAAAATGCGGCTGCTGCGGGAAAAAAGTTGAGGTCACCCAAGTCGGATCGACCAATGCTTTCGGTTCCCCGGATCTGGATCTGAGACCGCCGGAAATGCAGCGGAGCGCAATGTTTTACGGAATGCATTATTGTCCTTTCTGCGGTTATGCCGCATGGGAACTGTCCGAAAAAATCGAACAGACCGACGAACTGAAAAAACTGCTTGCCGAAAAAATCGACCTGCATGATTATGGTCTGCGTTTCGAACGTGCCGCAGAGATCGCCGTCCTCAAAGGCGAAGAGCCGGACGAGGTCAACTGGCTGTATCTTTGTGCGGCATGGTGTGCCGATGATCGGGACGACCAGGCCAAAGCAAAATCCCTGCGGCAGAAGATCCTGGCCAATACCGCCCTTGACGGCAGGATGAAATCGGATCGGCTGCTCCGGCTGCTCGACATCGCCCGCCGGGCCGAAGACAAAGAATTTGCGGAAAAACTGCTTGCCCTCCTCAGCCGGAAAAAACTTGAACCGCTGCTGGCGGAGATCATGCAATTCCAGAAACAGCTGCTGGAGAAAAACGATACGGCGGCATATACCGTTGAGGAGGTGCAGGACCAAGGGTGATTCTTCCTTGACAAAATGGGGCTTATGGGCCTCATAGGCCTCATTTGTTTCGGTTTCCATATCTCGGATCGGGAGATCGGTTTCACTGTTCCGGTCATTTCCCCGCGGGAAGGAGCTTGAGCGCGCGGACATCTCTGGAAATGGGAAAACCATTTCCGCATCTATTTTTACAGGAACAGTGGTTGAAAATGGGTGGGGATTTCGCAAAAACAGATCTCCGGCTCCAAACATGCGTTTTTTTCGATACACGGGAGATGATAAATGACATCAGAAAAAGTTGTAAAAATGTTTTTCCGCTGCTTATGCATCTCGCTGGCTTTTTTTGTCATTGTGTTTGGGGTTATTTTTCTGTTCTATTCAGTTCATGCGCTCGAAGCCCCGTATATCCTGCTTACGGATTCACAGCGGCTGGGAAAAAAACTCGGTTCCGTCGTTGTCCGATGGAATGGGAAAGAAAAATCCTGCCGGGTTTACAGCAGCAAACGTCTTGTTTACAGCAGCAAAGGCGGCTCCAGGCAGATTCCCTGTCTGCTGATCTATCCGCCGTTCCGCCTGTTTCGTTTCCATTACGGTCATGCTCTGAAAATTACGGAAAACTCCGTCGGCATCTTCAATGACGGCCCGGCCGAATGTCTCCCCATGGGGAAGTGGATCTATGAAAGCGACATGACATATCCGGTTATTTCCGTTGATAATGATATGAAAGGGTGGGATGCAAAATATGAAATAACCCGGGAGAAAACCGGAATCAGATTCCGGATCTGTCCCTCGAAATATTCCGCTAGGGATATCGATTTCACAATCCCGTTTTCTTATTTTGAGAAACTGAAGGCGTTCCATGAACAAGCGCAAAATTGATTTCTCTCTCAGGAACAAAGACGGTTCGGTCATTCCAAACCGGAGACTGCTGATCCTTTTCCTGTTTTCACTGCTTTTCATCAGTGTTTTTGCGGTTATTATGTTTTTCATCATTTCAAAAGGATAAAAAACGACGGACCGGGATCCCCGGCTGTCACTTCCCCGCGGGAAGGATCTTGAGCGCGCGGACATCATCGAACAGATTCTTTTTCGCGGGCGGTCTCCAGCGGGATAATCCTTGATTGTCCTCGCCGTCCGGACCTCTGCTCCAGACCATGACTCCCTCGACCATGACCGGTTTCCGGGGAGAACTCATCAGGCTCGCGCCATTCCCCGGAACCGGGAGGAACGGCACCTTGCCGTGCCGGTAGAGCAGGGGATGTCCGAACGGATCGATCGGCGGATTTGCGAGCGTGTCCGGATATTTTCCGGTGCGGCGTTTTTCCAGCTCGATCCCGATCAGGGTCTCCATCGCCAGATACCGCGCGGCGAGGGAATGGAACTTGTTGCCTGCCGGCCCCCATGAGGTCAGCAGCATGCCAGCTACACGATAGGCTGTCGACTCCAGTCGTTTTTTTCTCTCCCGGTCGAAGGGGATCCGGGTGAAATCGGTCACCCGGAAATTCACGGCGAAAATATCCCGGATGCGGGTGAACTGGTACCATGCGGCGGGGAAAAGCCAGCGGTAAGGATAAAACGGTGGTATGGGAATCTCCCGCTCGGGATTCGTTGCCGGGCAACCGTAAATGAACATGTCGCAGCAATCCAAAGCCGCCACCGCCTCCCCATATACGGCACGGGCATGGATTCCGGCCAATTGTTTGCGGAATTCCGCCAGCTGCGCCCGCTGTTCGATGAGCTGGAAATCGGTCAGCAGACACGAACTCAACAGCCATTCCAGCGCGTTCAACCGGATGTCTTCGAGATGGATCATCACCAGCGAAGGGATCTGCATGGAGGGATCAAGTGCGAGGTAATTGCGAACCTTGACCATCCGTTCCATTGCCGCGAGTGCGGCGGGAACATTGCGGTCGGCGACGGCGAAACGCACCCGCCAGGCTTCATACATGATAAAAATCCGAACCTTGTTCAATTCCGACAGCGCAATCCCGAAAATATTGCCCCTCCGGAAATTCCGGTCTGTTGCAGGAAGGTCCGCCTCGAACATCGTTTCGAGTTCGCGCAGACCGGCTGAACTTTCCAGCTTTTTTCGGTATTCGCCCAGTTTTTCGGCGGGATATTCGGCAGCCGGTTCCCGAAAATCCGGATCGGAGTCAAGTTTGACCGCCAGCATTTTCCGCCAGAACGCGGCGTCCGGCTTGCGGCCCTGATAATACAGCTCCTTCAATCCCTGCGCATTGACCGGACGGCCGAAGAAACGTTCCATTTCGGCGACATGCCGTTCCGTGCTGCAATGGGCGGAATACGCCATTCCCAGCGACACACCGTAAGTCAGCAGGAAGAGCGCGGCCACAGTTGCTGCACCTTTGCCGAACATAGCGCGGAACGGTTTGCCTGCTGCATCCGCAAAAGCCTTGAAACAGCAGAAACTGCACAGAATGCCGAGAACGATCGACGGCACGGTCAGCTGTGCCGCAGACGCGAACAGGCGCGACGGCACCGCAAGCGACCCGACAGTGTCCAGCAGAGTCGAAAGAATATCCGAAAAAGCGATGAATGGCGAAGCGATCAGAGCCGGCGCGAAGCCCGCGGGAATCAGCCAGCGCCATTGCCTCGGCCGACAGCACAGCGGAATCACCCAGCAGAACATCGAATACAGGAAAATGAAAAACATCCTTTCCCAGAACAAACACAGAAAGATTACGGCACCGACAAAAATGATTGCGGTGAAGATCCAGCTCCCCCACGGCCACTTTTCCCGGATCAGTGTATGGTAAAAATGTCCGGTCACGATCAGATAATAGATCAGGATCGCGAAACCCGCCAGCAACAGAAGATGCTGCCAGGCGAGCGGGTCCTCTACCTTGTGCCAAGTCTGCAGCATTCGCGGCAGAACCGAACAGGCGACGAGACCGTCGGAAAGGACGAAGACCGTCGCCAGACACCAGCCCCCGAGCCAGAACAGGACCGAGGCGAAGACCGCGCCTTCGGCTGGCGCGTCCCAGTAAAACAAGGTTTTCAGCAGTTTCCTCACAGCGGCACTCCTTTCTTTATTTGCCTGTCCTCAGCATGGCGCGGGGGTCATCCAGAAATTTTCCAGGCGGTAACTTACGGATCAGACCGCCGTCGTCCACGCCGTCGGGGCCGCGGCTCCAGACCGCGACGGCATCGACCATGACCGGGGTTTTCTTTTGTTCAACGCAATTGGCTTCGTTCAAGAAGACCGGAAGGAACGGCACCTTGCCGTGCTTGTAGAGCAGGGGATGTCCGAATGGATCGATCGGCGGATTCGCGAGCGTGTCCGGATATTTCCCGGTGCGGCGTTTTTCCAGTTCGATCCCGATCAGGGTCTCCATCGCAAGATACCGCGCGGCCAGACTGTGGATTTTATTGGCGGTGATGTCCCCAGAGACGAGCAGAAGTCCCGCATAATAATGGGCGGACGAATCCTCCCAGACGATTTTCTTCTCATAACGGATCTGTTTGAAATCGGACACCCGGTAATTCACGGCGAAGCAATCCCGGATGCCGGTGCACACATACCAGGCGGCGGGGAACAGCCAGCGGAAACGGTAAAAAGCCGGGATGGCCAGATCCTGGGCGGGGGAATGTTCCGGGGCGGGGTGTCTGCCCGCAGGCCGTCCGTAAGCCACCAGGTCGCAAAGGTCCAATGCCAGCACCGCTTCGGCGGATACGGTGCGGGTATGGATCCCGGACAGCTGCTTCCGGTGCTCCGCGAGCTGTTGCCGCTGTCCGGACAGTTCGGAATCGGACAGCAGACCGGCGCTCAAAAGCCGTTCCAGCGCATCCAGCCGCAGATTTTCCACAAAGATCAGGACGTGTGCGGGAACCGTCATTTCCGGATCGCGGGCGAGATAATCGCGGACCTTGACCATGCGGTCCAAAGCCGCCAGCGCGGCAGCGGCATTGCGGTCGGCGACGGCGAAACGCACCCGCCACGCTTGGCAGCAGACAAAGTACCGGAGGCTGATGTATTCCGGCATTCTGATCCCGACATACTCGCCGCGCCGGAAATCGCGTTCATACGCGGGCGGCTCCTTTTCGAGCATCGTCTCCAGTTTGCGCAGTGCGGACGAACTTTCCAAAGTCTTTCTCCATGCGGCAAGTTCCGCAGAGGAAAATTCGACGGTCGAAGCTCCGGCATAATCCGGTTTCGGCCTGAATTCGAGCATGAGCGCGGAAAACTTTTTCCAGAAAGCGGCATCGGGTCTGCGGCCCTGATAATACAGTTCCTTCATCCCCTGCACGTTGACCGGACGGCCGAAAAACTTTTCCAGTTCGGCTACGTGCCGTTCGGTCCTGCAATGTGCGGAATACGCCATTCCCAGCGACAAGCAGTAAGTCAGCAGGAAGAGCCCCGCTACCGCTGCGGCCCCTTTGCCGAACATCGCCCGGAACGGCTTGCCCGCCGCCCCAGCATACGCTTTGTAACTGGCGAATCCGCACAGGATGCCGAGCAGGATCATCGGCATGGACAGCCACGGCGTTTCCGTAAGCAGGCGCATCAGCGGCAAAAACCTCGTTTCGACCGTGCCTTCCACCTGAAGATCAATGAGCAGCTGAGGAAAGACCACCCCGGGCAGCAGGATCAGCGCCGGACCGAATCCCGCCGGGATCAGCAGTTTCCATTGCTTCGGCAGAAAGATCAGCGGAACCGCCCAGCAGAGCATGACATGAAGGAAAAACAGACACCAGAAAACGCTGCGGGTCAGGCAGGCGACCGCAACAGTTCCGGCCAGGACGATCAGCGCAAGGATCCCGATTTTCCATGGCCGTTTTTCATGGGTCAGTGTGTGATAAAAATGCCCGGTCACGATGAGATGATAAAACATGATCCCGAGTTCCGCCAGCAGCAGTAGATGCTGCCAGAGGAACGGCTGATCCCGCAGGGGATAATCGATGACGAACATCAGCGCGAAACAGGAGGTGATGCCGTCGAAAAGGACAAACACCGACCCCAGACACCAGGAGCCCAGCCAGAACAGGACCGAGGCGAAGACTGCGCCTTCGGCGGGCGCGTCCCAGTAAAACATCCTGCGCAGCAGTTTCGTCATTCGGCACCTTCCGTGAGTTATTTGTATCGGGAAACTCCGAACCAAATAAAATAAAGACTTTTTATTCTCTCCCGACGTAATATATCATTACCCGCAGAAGTTTACAACTGCGGCGGGAAAATCTCATTTCAGAATTATCCCGGTTCTGATGTGTCGCGGCAGCCTTGCCAAACGGGGGATCAGCCCTTCCATAAGGAACGTTTCAGCCCATTGTTGCTCTGGAATTTTTCCCGGACAGCAGAGGGATCAAGTCTTTTTTCCATTGTTTCAATATTTCTCCGGAAGGGATAGAGAAATTTTCCCATTCCGGTTCCGGTAAACCGCACATGGTATATTTACCCCGTCCCATATCGTGGTAGGGCAGCAGCTCGATATCAAAAACACCCGGAAGAAGGGAAAGTTTTTTCAATTCTTCCAGCAGAACCAGTTCCAGATTGCAGCCTTGTACCAGCGGGACATGCAGAATGATTTTTGCTCCGTTATCCGAAAGATACTGCAGATTTTCCCTGACCGCGAGATAATCGGTCCCTGTCAGTTCCGGATAGCGTTCAGGTGCCGCTTTGATATCAAACAGCCATAGATCGCACTTTGCGGCAAGTTTGCTTATGACTGTTCTTTCTGCTGCTCCGGAGCTTTCTACTGCTGTATGAAGCCGGGCCTCTTTTGCCGCTTCAAGCAGAGCATATGCAAACTCCGCCTGGGCGCATGGCTCGCCGCCCGAAAGCGTGATGCCACCTCCGGTTTCTTCATAATAAAACCTGTCGCGCAGAAGGACCTCCATGACCTCTTCCGGTGTAACTGATTTTCCCTGAAGAGTGAGAGCTGCTCCCGGACATTCTTTCACACAAATTCCGCACCCTGAACACTTTTTCTCAGGATCACGGCGGCAACTGTATCCAGGAGAGAGCTTTTTGCATTTTCCGCAGGCAAGACAGTTCTTTCCCCGGAATGAAACCAACGGTTCGAAACTGCGGGATTCAGGATTGTGACACCATTTGCAGTGCAGGGGACATCCCTGCATGAAGACCGTGCTTCTTATTCCGGGACCGTCACCGGTACAGTAGCGCTGAATGGAAAAAATCCTGCCGGTGATCTTATTTGCCATGGGCGTTTCTCCTGATAATATCACGCTGCACTTCCGGAGTAAGTCTTGTGAAAAATGCGGAAAAACCGCTGACCCGAACGATCAGATCACCGTATTTATCCGGATTTTTCATAGCCTTCAGCAGAGTTTCATTATCAGTAATATTGAACTGGATCTCATGTCCTCCGGAAAAGATGAATTTTTTCACCAGAGCCAGCATGCAGTCGAAGCCTTTTTCGTCAGAAAACATTTCCGGCAGGAAACGTATGTTTACGACAGTACAATTCTGGGCAGTGTAATCCGGAAGTGTTATGGAGTTCATGAAGGCGGTCGGTCCGTTTCTATCCATTCCGCCGGTTGGAGAAGCCGCATCCGAAAGCGCGGTTCCGGCAAATCTTCCGTCCGGTGTCGCCGGTACGGTTTTGCCGCAGGAGATGCTCTGGACATTGGACGCCATGCAGCTCTTGAAATATCCGCCGTCACAGATACGCATTTTGCCCGCAGTTTCTCCGCAAAGTTTTACAATGGCGGCGAAAATATCATCGACATACGGATCATCATTGCCATATTTCGGAGCACAGTTGATAAGGGTATTGCGCAATATTTCGGAACCATCGAAGTTGCTGTGCAGAGCGTCAAGCAGTTCCTTTTTGCTGATTTGTTTTTCTTCGAATACCAGTTTTTTTATTGCGGCAAGACTGTCACATACGGTTGCCGGCCCGACTATCCCCACTCCGTGCTGACGGGGGAAATCAGCTCCGCCGTCATTGATGTCTCTGCCTCGTGCAATACATGAACCTGTCAGTGCCGAAAGCAGCGGATCCGGAAATTCACGGACAGGAAAACTCAGCAGATTTTTATTGAACTGCTCAAGATGCTGTTGGAAACTTGCCCTGACGGAATCGGAAAAGGCATTGAACAGCTCTTCATAAGTGTCAAAATCATTCAGTTTTTCCAATACGGTGGAGAAAATTTCCGCCAGGTTGAACCGACTGTCGCTCCACGCAGGAGCGCGTCCGGGGATATTGCCCTCCACGCAGCCGAACAGCGCATAATCCCGTGCCGCCTCCAATGGAATACCGCACTTCTGCAATGCTGCCATATAAACATGATCGTTCATCAGTGCGGGAAAACCGATACCTGTTGCGATAAGTTTAATACATGCCCGCAAAAAACGTTCCGGAGTATTGCGGTTGATCCGTGCGCTGAGATTGGTAGAGGAACTGTGCACCAGATCTGTTGCCTTGAGGATCAGATAACTCAGTTCATTGCAGGCATCAGAACCATCCGGTTTCATCCCGCCGATACAGATATTGATTATCTGATGCACCCCCTCGATTTTGCAGAAGATGTGGCACAGCATATTCAATGCTGCAGTTTTATCGATCGAGCCGCGCCGGTAATTTTCATAAAGATACTGGTCCATTCTGGCCAGTGCATTATGACCGCGCTTTTGCGCTTCGAGCACGATAAAAATACCCCATGTCAGCTGAAGAGCTCCGGCAAAAGAATCCGGCACCTCCCAGGCGATTTTTCGTAAAACGGATGCTTCATCCGGACGCTTGCCCTGCCAGAAATCTGCCGCCCGCAGAAAGAACTCGGAGACCGCCTGCAGAGATATGAGCATGGCAAGACTTTCATCGGTGCGGAATTTATCATATGCAGACTTCGCTCTGCTGATAAAACCGCCGAGCCCCTCTTTCATCAGCGTGCTGTAATCTGGAGCGGTATGACTCCACCCCGCACCAAAATTACGGTGGCATTTTTTCGAGGCCAGAGAAACATTTTCCTGATATTCCTCAAGCGAAATGTCTGACGGCAGTTCCTTGCGGAAATACAGTTCGATCCCGCCGAAAAACATCTGATCTTCCGGAAAATCCAGCGGCAGATGTTCGAGCGCGTAACGGATCGATTTCGCGTGTCTGATACAGACAGCTTCCTTTTCATCCGCAGTTTTCCAGTATTCCCCCTGATAAAACAGAAACAGGTTATATCCAGACAGAGAACCGCCCATCGGACCCCCGGCCGGAGCTGTCGCATGCTCACGTTCATTGACCTGCCGGAAATCTTTCAGGCCGGAGATCTTCGCAAAAATTTCCTGCAGGAAATTCAGCGGTGCATCATGCGTTCCCGGAACGATTTTGAATTCTGCCGATGAAAAATCCTTCATCCGCTTTTCGAGTTCCAGCATTTCTGAAACCGGCATTACGGTGTCATCCGCCCCGTGATAGAAGCACAACGGCATTCTGAGGTTCGCAAAATTACTGCAGACGTTATGTCTTTCAAAATCTTCAGGAGAATAATTTTCAGTGATCGCCTGAACGATCTCCTGAGATATTCTGTCGTTCCGCCCTGCGCAATATTCGCGGTAACGGGCAATATCAGTAGCACCCCCCATGATCCCGAGGCCGTCAACCAGTTCCGGATACAGCGAGGCAAAAATCAGTGCCCCGGTTCCCCCCATGCTGCCGCTGAGAAAGAGAAAACGGGAAAATCCGTATTGATCTTTCAACAACTGCAGCATGTCACGCAGGTCTGCCGCCGCTGCCGGAGACATCCAGGCATTCCCCCGCAGGTCCGGTGAAAACAGACTCAAATCATACATTTTCACCATCGGTGCAAGCAATTCGTTCACGTCTTTTCTGGTGAACGGCTGATCGCCAAGTGAACCGTGGCCGTGAAGCCAGACCAGACATGCCGTACCGCTTCCGGCATTGTGGAGATAATAATTCCCCTTCATACCGTCAACGGAACTTGTGAAAATATATTTTTCTGCGTTCATTTTTATTCTGCTCCGGTCATTTTGCACAGAAAACTGTTTTTACCGCTTTTCCCGATCTTGCAGCCTCGATTGCGGAATTGACTTCGCTTACCGGGAAACAGCGCAGCAGTTTTTTGAAAATCGCCTGCAATTCGGGGTGTGCCGTCAGAAAATCAAGGTAAGTGCCGATATCCGCCATGGTATACTGTCCGCTGCCGAAAATCTGCAATGCTTTGAATGTGATAAGGTGCGGCGGAATACTGACTGTTCCGCGGTCGGAATACTGGCCCGGAACAAAATAGCGTCCTCTGGTCCGCAGAAGAGACAAACCGAGCGGAAACGCTTCTGCCGCTCCGCTGGTCTCAATAACGACATCCGCTCCGTCACCTCGGCCCAAGGAGGATGCTTCAGCAAGAATAAAGTTTCTGATCTCCTCTTCACTCTTCTGACGGAAATCCAGAAAATGGTCCGGCTGCAGTTCCAGAGTGAGCTGTTTGCGTTCCGGATTGGATGCCGAACCGATCATGATGACTTTGCATCCATGGGCTTTGGCATAAGCTGCTGCGAACAATCCGAGGGATCCGTTGCCCTGTATCACCGCCAGTTCTCCTGATTTCAGCCCTCCGCCGTAAGCACAGGAACGGATCACGGTCGGACCTCCGCAGGGAAATGCCGCCGCTGCCATGGGATCAACTTCATCCGGCAGCTTTACCAGATTGGCAAACGGGCTGTAAAGATATTCCGAAAAACCGCCGTGGAAATGAGGAGGTTCATCTGCGTTTTTCAGATAAGTAACCTGGAATGCAAGACAGCTGGCAGTTTCTCCCGCCAGACAGTTGATACATTTGCCGCAGGAAACTGCAACACATGCGATCGCTTTATCTCCGGGATGCAGCTGATTGCCGAGGGCATCGATGGCTTTTCCGGAACCAAGCGCATCTATTTCTCCGATAAACTCATGACCGAGAACCAGCGGCATATCCGGCATGCCGAGCCGTCCTTCGTATATATGGACGTCGGTTCCGCAGATACCGCTGATGATCAATTTCAGCCCGGCGGTTCCGGCTTGAGGTGCGGTTACCGTGTATGAGCGGGTTTCAAATGGTTTTTCCGGCCCCTTGAATACTGCACAAATCTTTTCCATCGTTGGCTCCTGTGGTTGAATTTTATCTCTTACGCTATATATTATACATCGGAACAAGCTTGAAAACAATGGATGATACAGCAAAAAACATATACGATACGGCAAAACAGAGGTGTTGTATGCTTCATGACATTTCAGAGGGGTTTCACTATGCAGATTCAGAGAGCCGTCCGCATCCTGCGGGAGCAAGAGTCTGGAGCCGGATGCAGTCTGATGCGACTTGTTCCACCTGTACCAAACAGAAATACTGGGTGCTGGACTACAGTATAACCCATGCCGGAGAGATCCAGGTCGAAGATCTCCCATGGTCTGAGCGTCCGTCTGGTATTGCCCATCTGTATCCGCCCCGCAGAGTCTATAGGGAACGTCTGCCGGCCGGGAGGGTTTCCGGGGCTTACTTCATGTTTACCGGAGAAAATACCAATATCAGGCAGCTGGTTGACAACAGCCGCGGATTTGCCATGATAAGTGATCCGGACGGTTTACTGCTTGAGTCCATCCGCAGAGGTGCTCGTGCTGCCGCTATGGGCAATCGGGGGTATTGGCTCTTCGTCAAGGCTTTTGCCGATGCATTGGAGCTGCTGGAAAACCGTTTGACTTCGGCGGAGACGGATTGGCATTATCTGCTTGCCGGTCAAAAACGGACCATACTGCCGCTCGCGGAGCGGATCCTGGAATTTCTTGAACAGCATTACCGGGAGCATTTTTCCTTACAGCAGTTGGCTGAACATTTTCACTGCAGCCAATCGACTCTGACTCATAAATTCCGGGAAACATATCATGAAAGCATCTGGGATCGGCTTCAGAAGATCAGAATAGAACAATCCATGTCGATGCTGTATCGGAGCGCGACATTGAAGGAGATCGCGTTTGAAAGCGGCTTCGTCAACGAATTTTATTATTCAAAAATCTTTAAAAAAGTTATCGGCTGTGCGCCGGGAATATACCGGAAAAAAATGCATTGACAGCCCAGTGCCGAGGATAGTTATGATCTTTCAGAGGTCACAGACAGGCGAGGAAATCTGCGGGTTTCTCATCGAAGATCTTCTGTGAACTGAACGCATCGAACGCATTGTCTATGATGAAGTAACTCAATTTTAAGGCACACTCCGCATTAAAAAGAAAATTCTTGTTGAATATAGTTTGTCCCCAATATTTTTGCTAAACTAGTCGCCGGAACTTGCATCAATTCTCTTGGCTCAATTTTATATAACCCACCACCATAAACCCGACCACTTTTTACAAGTAACTCAACGGGGATTGCATTAAGTGTTTCCCACACTTTTATAAGCACATCTTGATCTTGTAAGCACGATGCATATTGTGGTTTTGGATATAATAACAGATATCCATTTGTTGCTATGG